>Ga0160427_10002393_pt1 | contig 11313 bp, 7 predicted proteins | sample SolpanmetagenomL_FD_108194 | JGI IMG/M metagenome (GOLD analysis project Ga0160427, IMG submission 108194) | Solar panel surface microbial communities from Lawrence Berkeley National Laboratory, California, USA - L | ecosystem: Engineered > Built environment > Solar panel > Unclassified ...
TGCCCACCAGGCCACGCCCAGCGCCCCGGTGGCCGCCGCCAACGGCAGGCGCAGGTGCTGGTTGCCCCAGTAGCCCGCCGCCGTGCCCGCCAGCGCGCCCGCCCCGGTGGCCAGCAGCGCCGCCGGCAGGCTAAGAAGCAACAGCCGCCGGGCGCCGGCCACCAGGCCAGCCAGCACGTCGCGGCCCAGGGGGTCGGTGCCAAAGTAGTGGGCCGGGCCGGCGGCCGGCCACCGTGGTGGCTCCGACACGTGCAGTAAGTCGGGAGTAGCGGCCGGGTAGGGCAGTGGCAGCCAGGGTGCCAGCAGCGCCACTGCGGCTAGCAGTAGCAGCCAGCCCAGAGCTAGCCAAAAGGCCGGCTGCGCCCCAAAAGAAGGCCAGGCTATTTTCATGCGGAAGGCCGGAGGCGGGGGTCGGCTAGGAAATACAGCACATCGGCCACTACCAACCCTAGCAGCCGGGCCGCGGCACTCAGCAGCACGGCGGCCACCACCACGGGGTAGTCGTGGGCGGCGGCGGCCTCGGCCAGCAGGCGGCCGCCGCCGGGCAGGCCAAATAGTACTTCCACTACCACTGTGCCCGCCACCAGGGTGGGCAGCAGGTCGGTGAGGGTCGTAACCAAAGGCAATAGCGCGTTGGGCAGGGCGTGGCGGCGCAGCACCTGAGCGGCCGTGAGGCCTTTGGCGCGGGCCGTAGTGGCGTAGCCTGCCTTCAGCTCGTGGCGCAGCAGCGCTGCCAGCGGCAGTGTTAGCTCGGGCAGCACCGCTAGCACGAGGCTTAGCAAAGGCAGGGCCGAGCGGGCCAGCCAGTAGCCAACTAGCTCAACACTGCTGGCCGCTTCCGGGGCCTGGCCGCTGCCGGGCAGAATATTCAGAAAATCAGGATTAGCAAAAAGCAGCAGCAACCCGAGGGCCAGCAAAAAAAGTGGCGTGACTTGCCAGCCCGCCAGCAACCCCAATAGCAGCCGCCGCCGCCAGCCGGCTGGCCCTGGGGCCAAGTACAGGCCTAGCCCCAGGGCCAGGCCCACGGCCAGTAGTGCTGCGCTGCCCGTGAGCGGTAGGCTGTAGGCAACGGCTTGCCCTAGCAAGGTGCCCACGGGCTGGCCATCGCGGTACGAGTAGCCCAGGTCGCCGCGCAGCAGGCCCGCTGCCCAGCGGTGATACTGATTGGCCGGGCCGTGCCACTGCCACTGCACTGGTGGGCGCGCCGTGCGCGAAAAGTAAAAAAGGGGCAAGTCAAGCCCCAAGCGGTGGCGCACTGCCTGCTCAGCAGCTTGCTGGCGAGCCAGCGTGCGGCCCCCCCCCGTTGGGCGGCTCAGGTCGGTCGCGTCGCTCAGGGCTAGCTGCTCAGGCCCGCCGCCCACCAAGCGGCTGCCAATAAAAACCAGCGAGGCAATGAGCCAGGCCGCCACTGCGGCACGCCCTAGCCGGGCCAACAGCCAGCGGCCCATTGCGCTAGGGTGTGCCCGCCGGGGTAGGGCTGGCGGGCCACGAAAGTGCCATGGCCGCGTAGCCCGGCTTGATGCCCGAGGCTACCACGTGCTGCAGCCGGCGACTGGCCGCCAGGCGATAGGGCATGAAAAACAGCGGGAGCAAGGGCATCTCCTCACGCATAAGTACCTGAAAACTCCGCAGCAGCCGCCGTTTGCGGGGCAAGTCCCCCTCGGTCGAAATGGCTGCGAGCAGCCGGTCGGTGTCAGGGCGGCCAAAGCGCGGAAAATTACCCGTACCGATGGCAGCGGTGTGCAAAATGGGCATGAAATTGACCCCGAATGGACTGCTCTTTACCAACCGCACGTACAAATCAAAATCACCCGTTTCGAGGCTCGTCGTCACCACCGAATTATCCGAGGGCAGCAGCGTAATAGAAATACCGAGTTGCGCGGCGGCCGCGCGCAGTTGCAGCGCCACGGTGGCAAAATTGGTTTCGGTAGCCCGGTAGCGTAGCGTCAGGGCTAGCGGTGGCCCGCCTGGTTGCCGCCACTGGCCATCAGCGCTCCGCTGCCAACCCGCTTGGCGCAGCAATGCAGTGGCCTGGGCAGGCGCATAGGTAGGCAGCGGTAGGCTGTCGTTGTAGAAAGGATTATCGGGCCGCAGCAGGCCCACCGTGCGGCGGCCCTGGCCTAGCTGCGTGGCGGCCATGAGGCCAGCCGGGTCAAGTAGGTGGCTGAGAGCCAGGCGAGTGCGCTTATCGTGCAAGGCGGGCCGCTGCGTATTAAAGCCCACCGTCAAAATGTCGTACGACGGAGCGGTGGAAAACACGAAGTCCTGCTGGGCGGCGGGCGAAGCTTGCAACTGTTGAAAAATGCGGGCGGGCACCTGCGGATAAACATCCAGCTCGTGCCGCCGCAGGGCCAGGGCCGCCGCCGCATCGTCGGGCAAAACGGAATAGATGAGTTCGCGGGGTCGCGCCTGCAGCACAAAGGGAGTAGGCTGCACGTTGTCGCCCCACCAGTTTATCTTATGCCGAAAGCGCAGCTGTCGGTTGGTTTCCCAGTCAGCCAGGCGGTAGGGGCCGCAACCCGGAATATTATTGGGGTGGCGGGCTACATTGGCCTGCCGGTAGCGATGTACCAGCGCGGCCACGGCGGGCGCGGGCGGGCGGTTAGCCGGCCAGTCCTGCAAAGCTGCCAGTGAAAAGCTGCGTAATGTGTGCTCCGGGTCGAGGCTAGCCTCGGGCAACACCGAGAAATCGCCCGAAGTGTTCACAATTTCTTGACCCTGACTGCGGCACAGTAGCGAAAACCGGTGCGGATTAGCTGGGTCAATGTGCACTTCCCGAATGAACCCGAACTGCGCCCGGCTATTCTCATTGGGAAGCCCTGGGCAATGCATCAGCTTAAGGGTAAAGTCAACATCGGTAGCCAGCACGGGCTGGCCGCTATCCCAGGCCGCTGCCTCGCGCAGCTCGTAGGCTAGTAGCGTGAGCGAGTCGCCTATGAGCTGCGCCCGTGGCAGAGCCTGGGCCAACGCTGGTGCGTAGGTATTGCGCTGGTAATCAATCTGCAAAAGAGCCAGATGCAACAAATTGTTCGCATCAACAGCGCTTTGGTTAGGCAGGGCCAGCGGGTCGAGCGTTTCGGGGTCGCGTGCCCAGCGCAGCCGAACGGGCGCAAAAGCTTGAGGAGCAGGAGTTGTCGAACAAGCACAAGCTAAGAGCACAAGCAGGCTACCAAGCCAAAAATATCTCATCTACTGACAACGGCAAAAAATGTCGTTGGCAAGTTAGGCAAGGCTAGGCTATTGTGGGCGCGGTACCAGCTGGTTGGCTAGGGTAGGCTAGTTCGTAATGGCTCGGTCGCCACCGCTCCAGCCCGAGCCACCCACTGCGGCCGCATCGCCGCCGCTCCAGCCCGAGCCACCCACTGCGGCCGCGTCGCCGCCGCTCCAGCCCGAGCCACCCACTGCGGCCGCATCGCCGCCGCTCCAGCCCGAGCCGCCTACTACGGCCGCGTCGCCGCCGCTCCAGCCCGAGCCGCCAACTGCGCTATTGGGTTGGCCAGTAACACTGAAAATCTGAAACAGAACGATGGTCAGGACCTGAAACATGGTAGAGGGAGCGTTAGAGTGAATTGTTGATACAAATCTCCTTCAATCGCTCAGCCCTCCAAAGGAAATAGAAACATCATCTGTGACAAGGATTAATCCGATGTGCATTTGGATTAATTGAAGTGCTAGTATTGTCAAAAAGCGCTATTAGTGGCTCGTCGGCCCTTGTTGCCGTAAGTAAAGGGCCTGAAACAAGCCAAATGTGACATCGTACCGTATAAATTGCGCCTACTACTCCAAGATTCAAAGATTGAGTACACTACCAGATGACACAAGGATAATGCGCCTTTTTTTGTACGGTTTTTTTTGAGTCCTCATTTTAGTAAAAAGCGCCTTTCAACGCTGTAGAAGCACTTTTTGAATGAAAGAAATCGCAAATTTGGCGCGCATTGTGACATTGCGTCGAATGCGCCAGCGCTCCTTGCTTGACCTCGATGCTACTCGCCCGGGTAAAGAAGAACGGCTGCTTCAGGAGATAGCTGCCAATCCGGAAGTAACTGCTTTACAGTTAACTAAGGCGCTTTATGGAGCTAATTCGACCAGCAACCAGGCGGCAATGCGCCAACTGCGCGCCCGGGTGCAGGATAAGCTGCTGAATCACCTGTTTTTTCTTGACCATTCAGACCCCCGGTTAATAGTATCGCGGCGCTACGAGACTGAGTGCCTGAATCTACTACATAAAGCCAGCATTCTGTATCTGGAGGGCGAGTACTCACTGAGCGAGCGGCTGTTGCGGCGCTGCTTGCGCGCGGCGCAACAGGGCGATTTTACTACTTACGAGGAGCAGGCGGTGCACAAACTGCAAGTCATTTATGCCGAGCAGCGCCAGCAAAACAAGTACGATAAGATGGGCGAGGACCTCGTGCGGCTGCGGCAAGTGCTAGCCTATGAGCGCGAAGCGGAGCGAATATTTTTTAACGTGCGCATGGGAGCGGAAGACGCGGTAGCCAAGCGCCACGAAATAGTGAGCAAGCTCCCCGCGTACCTCGCGCGCCTCGAAGAACTGCAGCGGTTGGCGCCAACCTTCGGAACATTTATTTCGCTCTACCGGGTGCGCCTAATTGAGGCGGGGCTGGCCGGCCGCTACCAGCAAATAATTGAGGAAACGCAGCGGGCTTCGGCGCAACTGGCGGCGGGAGCTATTAATGCCCGCCGGTTCGACCAGCGCTTCAACCACTTTATGAATGTGTACGCGCACTTGCGCGCCCGCCGCCCGGTAGAGGGCCTTAAACTGGCCGAGGCGTTTGCCGAAACCATGCACCCTACCTCGAGCAACTGGTTTTATTTCCACGAGCACTACCTGCTGCTAGCCCTGCACGCGGGCGAGTACGAGCAAGCCCTGCGCCTGCTGCACCTGACCCAGAAAAATCCGTCGTACAGCAAGCTGCGCCCGGCCGCGCTCGAGCGTTGGGAACTGCTGGAGGCTTACACCGAATTGGTGTTGCCCAGTGAGCATGTGCTGCCGCGCCGGCGCAACCAGCTGGCCGTGTTTGCGGCCCTCACGGTGCCCGAGTACAGCCGCGATAAGCGCGGCTACAACGTGGCTATTTTGGTGTTTCAGCTGGTGCACTACCTGCAAGAGCGGCTGCTAGAGCCCGTGTTGGTGCGGCTTGAGCGGCTGCGCAAGTACCAGCAGCGCCACCTGCGCGATGCGGCCACGCTACGCAGCCGCACGTTTCTGCGGCTGCTACTGCTGCTGCCCGAGGCCGATTTCAACCCCACCCAGCTAGCCGAGCGCGGCCGGCCCCTGCTGCGCACCCTGCAACAGGCTACCCTGACGCGCGACGCCGATGCCGAGGTGGAAATTATTCCGTACGAAGACCTCTGGTTGTTGATAATGCGAGTGCTAACCGAAGGCACGCCGCAGTAGCCGGGCTGGTTAGGGCTCCACTACTACTTCCTGGCTCACACAGTTGCTGGCCGTGCACGAGCCGGGGCCGTAGCCGCGCAGGCTCATGCGCACGGCAAAGCGGCCGGCCTTGCGAAACGTGTGCTCGACGCGGCGGCCCTGTTGGGTGTAGCCATCGCGAAAGTCCCACACTACTACTACCGACTGGCAGTCGGGCAGCACCGAGCCGAGCGCATCGAAGGCTACGGGCTGGCCCACGCGCACGTTGAGGGCTGGCCCCACGCTGAAATCGAGTACCGGCTTGCGGGTGAGGTCCACCTCGAAGGTGCGCTCGGCACGGCGCACCTCACCGGTGGCGGGCACGGCTACGTCGAGCGTCACTTTGTAGTGGTCGCGTGTTTTGTAGCAGTGCGTGATGGTGAGGCCCGTGAGGGTGGTGCCATCGCCCATGTTCCAGCGGTATTCGAGCGGGCCGGCGCCGGCGTCTACCGAGCGGCTGGCGTCAAAATCAACGCACAGTTCGGCGGGCTGTACCGGGCCGCACTCCACCACGCTAGGGTCGGCCGCGGGGTACTGCGCGCGGGCCACAGTGGGCAGGGCCAGGGCTAGGGGTGCCACCAGCGCCGCCGGCAAAAAAGTAGAGAACAGACGCACTAAGAAGCAGGTTGGCAACGAAAGAAGAGAAGTGCGGGCGAATTAGAGCTTGTTAAGCCGCTGCAACAGGCCGCGCATGTAAGTTTGGCCAATGGGAATGTATTTATCCTTCAGCAGCAAGGAGTTATCTTCCAATGCCTGCACGTAGTCGATGTTGATGATGAACGACCGGTGCACGCGCACGAAGCACTGCGGCGGAAATTTCTCCTCAATGGCCCGCATCGTGCTGTACACGATGAGCTTGCCGCGGCTTGTAACAAGGTGCACGTAGTCGCCCAGGGCCTCCACGTAAAAAACATCGCCAAAATCAACGCGCACCAGCTTGTTGTCAACCTTAACAAAAGTAAAATCGGCGGTGCTGGCGGGCATTGGCAGTTCTGGCTCGGCCGGAGCCGCGCGCTGGGTAGTCAGGGTTTCGAGCACCTTGTTGGCAGCTTGCAGAAAGCGCGGGTAAGAAAGCGGTTTGAGCAGATAATCAACCACGGCAAACTCGAAGGCCTGCACCGCGTACGAGTGGCTGCTGGTGATGAGCACCACCTGTGGCGGGTCGGGCAGGCTGCGCAGCAGGTCGAGGCCCGACATTAGGGGCATTTCTACATCCAGAAACAGAACATCAAACTCCTGAGTGCGCAGCAACTCGGCCGCCTCAATGGCACTGCCGCACGTGGCCCCAGCCGTCAGAAACGGGGTATTGCTGATACAAGTGCTCACAATCTGCACCGACATGGGGTCGTCATCCACTACGAGACAACGCAGGGGAGTAGTGATAGTGGGGCTGAGCTCAGGCGTAGAATAAGGCATAGCGTAACGTTAAAATACAAGTAGGTAGTCTTGGCAAATATAGGGTTTGTATTTAACATAAAGCATAGGCTTTTTCTGAATTAATGCCATATTAATGCGGGTGGCGGCCGGCGCTAGCTGGCTGCTTCAGGCGCGCTCCAGCAACTGCGGATACAGCTGGCCCAGTTGCTGCTGCACCGTTTGCAGCAGGGGCCCGCAATAAGGGCAGTTGGGTAGGCGCGCACTGCGCTCCAACTCGTCGAGCTGGGCGTGCAGGCCGGGCACGCCAAAGTACGCCACCTGTCCTTTCAGCTTATGAGCGGTGGCGGCCACCGCCGGCAGGTCGTGCGGGAAGGCGGCCACCAATACCTGCTCCAGCGCCGGGGCTTCGGTTAGAAAGGTGTTAACAATCTGGCTTATAAAGCCGGCGTTGCCGCCCGCTAGGTCTTCCAGCTGCTGCCAGCTAGGGTGCAGGGCCGGCGGGGCACTCGGGGGCAGCAAAGCCGGGGCGGCCGGGGCCGGGCTAGCCGCGGCCCCGGCCGCCAGCCGCCCCGTGAAGTGGGCTAGCCGGGCGTAGAGCGTGGCCGGCTCGAAGGGCTTGGCCAGGATGTCGTTCATGCCGGCGGCCAGGGCCAGGCTGCGGTCTTCGGGCAGCACCGAGGCCGTGAGGCCGATGATGGGCAGCCGGGCCGCGTTGGGGTGGTGCCGGCGCAGGGCGCGGGTGGCGGCGTAGCCATCAAGCTCGGGCATCTGCACGTCCATGAACACGGCGTCGAAGGGCTCGGCGGCGGCGAGCACTTCTTCCACGGCCAGGCGGCCGTTGTTGGCAATGGTAACGCGCACATTCCACTTTTCCAGCGTTTTGCGCGCCACAAGCTGATTGAGGCTGTTGTCTTCGGCCACCAGCACACGCAGGGCCGGCTCGAAGGGCGGCAGCGGCCCGGCCAGCGCGCCGGGGCTGGCCAGGCTGGCCTCGGCCTCGGGGTAGGTCAGCTCAAAATAAAACGTGGAGCCCACGCCTTCCTCGCTGCGCACGCCAAGCTGGCCGCCGTGCAGCTGCACCAGGTTGCGCGCAATGCTGAGGCCCAGGCCGGTGCCCCCAAACTCGCGGGTGGTACTGGTATTAGCCTGCGAAAAATCTTCAAAAATGGCCGCTAGCTTGTTGTCGGGAATCCCGATGCCCGTGTCCTGCACCTCGAAGCGCAGCGCCGCGTGGCCGGGCGCGGCGGCCGGGCCGGGGGCTAGCCCCACCCGCACCGTCACCCCGCCTCGGCGCGTAAACTTGAGGGCATTGCTGACGAGGTTAACCAGCACCTGCTGCAAGCGCACGGGGTCGCCGAGCACGGCCTCGGGCACGGCGTCGGCCACTTCCACACGCAGGTGCAGGCCCTTGCTGTCGGCAGCGTAGCGGAAAAGCGTGCTGAGCCCGCGCACGGCCTCGGGCAGGCGAAAGGCCACCTGCTCCAGCGTGAGCTTACCCGCCTCCATCTTCGACGAGTCGAGGATATCATTGAGAATCACCAACAAATTTTGCGATGACGAGCCGATGGCCGTGAGGTACTCGCGCTGCTCGGGGTTGGTGGGGGTGTGCTGCAACAGGTTGGTGAGGCCGATAACCGCGTTCATAGGCGTGCGAATCTCATGGCTCATATTGGCTAGAAATTGCGCCTTGGCCCGGCGCGACGCTTCGGCCGCGTCGCGGGCCACCAGCAGCTCGGCGTTGATGTGCTCGATGGCGTAGTTTTTCTGGCGCAGCTCGCTCGTGCGCTCGCGCACCGTGTGTTCGAGCTGCAGCTTCTGGCGGCGCAGCACGCGCTCGCGGCCAGTTACCACGGCTATCACCAAGGCTACCAGGGCCCCCAGCCCCAGGCCGAGGGCTAGCGGCGTGCGCCACCAGGGCGTGGCAATGCCGAAGGCGCGCCGGGCGGCCGGCCCCCAGGCGGCCCCCGGCGCGGTGCGGCGCACCTGGGCTTCGAGCACGTACTGGCCGGGGCCAAGGCCCGCGAGCTGCGCCTCGCCCAGCGCGCTGGGGTGGCTCCAGTCGTTGGCCAAGCCTAGCAGGCGGTAGCGGTACTGCAACCCCGCCGCACCCCCCGGCGCCAAGCTAATTCCCTGAAAGGCAAACCGTACGCGATGCTGCCCGGCTGGCAGCTCGCCCAGCGTTGTGGGCCGGCTCTCACCATCAACCTCGGCCCCGGTGATAGCCAGGGGCGGGGCAGGCACCGGGCCGGGCCGCAAGCGGGCCAGCATAGCCAGGTCGAGGCGCAGCGGCCCGCTGCGGGTGCCGACCCAGGCGGCCCCCGCCACTAGGGCCAGGGGGGGCAGGGTATTGCGGGCCAGCAGGTTGTCGGGCGCCGTGAGGGGAGTAGCAGCGTGGCTAGGGGCAAGCAGGCTAAGGCCCTGGGGGTGCACCAGCAGCAGCGAGCCTGCCAGGGGCAGCAACCCCGTGATAAAATCATCGGGCAGGGTACCGCTAGCCTTGCTCAAATGCTGCCAGTGGCCGCCGGCCGGCTGGCAATACAGTCCCTGGCCCTCGGTGCCCACCCAGATAGTACCGGCCGCGTCTTCGGCCAGAGCGCTGACATCGAGGCCAGCCGCGCTCAGCTTGAGGTAGCGAAAGCGCTGCCGGGCGGGCTCCCAGATGGCCAGGCCTGTATTGTGGCCGCCCACCCACACGCGGCCGGCACGGTCGGCCAGCAGGGCAAAAATACTATTGTGCAGCAGGCCGTTAGCCGTAGTAAAGTGTTGCGCTACGGGTTGGGGCCTAGCCGGCGAGCTATCCGGCAGCAAGTACACCCCATCGGCGGCGGTGCCCACCCACAGGCCCGCACCAGGGGCGTAGGCCAGCGCCGTTACGGCCGAGCCCAGGCTCTGTGGGAGGCCAGGCAGCACCTCAAACTGCTGGTCGGGCGCTGGCACGGCGTGCACGCCAGCCAGGGCGGTACCCACCCAAAAACCGCCGCCCTGGCGGGCGGGGCGGGCTAGCATGGCCGTCACCAATTCGCCCGGTGGGGGCGGCTGGCGCCAATTGCCGACGGCAACTACCTGCCCAGTAGGCCGAAACTGATAGTAGCGTGAGCCAGTGAAGGTGCCCCACACGGCGCGCTGCCAGCCGCCCAGCACCAGCGGGGCGCCGGGTGGGCCGGGGGGCAGGGGCCAGCGGCGCAGGTAGCGGTCAGCGTGCTGCCAGAGGCCCTGGCCGGCGGTGCCGAGCCAGGCGTTGCCCTCGCGGTCTTCGAGCAGGCAGGTGGGCACTACCTCGGGCGGCAGCGCCAGCCGGTAGCGGCGCAGGTAGGCGCCGAGGCGCGCCGTATCGGGCGCGGGGGCCCCCAGCTGGCCGGCGGGTAGCCCGCCTGGCTGGCGATTGGCAGCTGAGTGAAAAGACTGATTATCAGTGAGCCGCACCGAGCGCCCACCCTGGGCATGGGTGGCCCACAGGGCCCCGCTGGCAGGGTCTTGCCAAAGGCCGGTGATGAAGTTATCGGCTAGCCCGTCGCGGGTGGTAAAGGTCACGAAGCGGTTGCCGTCGTAGCGCACCAGGCCTTCGGCGGTACCTAGCCAGAGGTAGCCTTGGCGGTCTTGCAGCAGGCAGTAGATAAAAGGCTGGGCTAGCCCCTCGGCGGGGCCAAACTGCCGTACGAAGGCTTGCGGCCCCGGCGCGGCGTGCCCCGGCCGCAAACCCAGCAGCAAGCTCAGCAGCAAGCCCCAACCCCAGCGGCGCAGCCCAGAAAAAATACAAGAAAACACGTTATTAAAACTAGCGCAAATAATTTAAAGCAGTTCTGGCCCGCAAGTTAGGGGCTGGGCCTAGCTGCAAACAGCCAATTTTGGCTCATTGGCGCTTCTGCCTCGCCGAAGGCGGCCGCAGCGCCGCCAAGCTGGCCGGGCAGCGGTGCAAACCAGGCCGGGCGTACCCCTGAGCCTGCATCCCTGCCCGGCCAGCTAGCCCCACATAGTGGCGGGCGGCGGTGGCTAGTGCCAGGCCGCTGGTTAAACTTTTTGGTGCCCTACCGAATTATACCAGCCAGCACGCGCCGGGCCGTAATTTTGTACGTGCGGGCGCTAGGGCTACGCACTTTTTTATTTGATTTAGCAATGGCTGTTTACCCCGAATACATGGTAGCCCCCATCCGCCAGGACCTGGTGGAGGCTGGCTTCGAGCAACTTATGTCGCCGCAGGAAGTAGATGCGGCCCTGGCCGCTACGGAGGGCACCGTGCTGGTGGCCGTGAACTCGGTGTGCGGCTGCGCCGCTGCCAAGGCTCGCCCGGCCCTGAAGCTGGCCCTGGCCAGCGCCGACAAGAAGCCCGGTAAGCTGGTAACCGTTTTTGCCGGCATGGAGACCGACGCCGTAGCCAAGATGCGCGAGCATTTTCTGCCTTATCCGCCCTCTTCGCCCTGCATCGGCCTCTTTAAGGACGGCGAGCTTGTGCACATGATTGAGCGCTACCACATCGAAGGCTCGGACCTGATGCGCATTGTCAA
>Ga0160427_10002395_pt1 | contig 11311 bp, 14 predicted proteins | sample SolpanmetagenomL_FD_108194 | JGI IMG/M metagenome (GOLD analysis project Ga0160427, IMG submission 108194) | Solar panel surface microbial communities from Lawrence Berkeley National Laboratory, California, USA - L | ecosystem: Engineered > Built environment > Solar panel > Unclassified ...
GGCAACTCGGGGCCACCACGCGTTTCCGAACCTGATGCGACCTTGCGCGGACGGCCTGGGGAGGCAGGCCGCTTGTCAGGTGCCGGGCAGTCAGCCCGACGCGTCCAGGTAGGGCTCCAGCAATGCCAGTTCGACTGGCGAGAGCACGACCAACCGTCCAAGCATGGAATGGCCTCTGACCGCGACGACCGCACGCTGCAGCGCCTTCAGCGTCTGTTGATTCTGCACCCAGTCGTCCCGGTGCTCATGAGGACCGGGACGCACCGCTTCCACCGCTCTTCTGATCGCACCCTCAAGCGTTTCGACATCAATCGTCACGTCAGCCATTGGAATTCAATCCCGAAATGCCAGAGCAAAGGCTAGCCTGCCCATGGACCGAGCGGGAAGCGCGTGTGATCGCGTGCCAGACCCGCATGAACCGCAGCATGACATGGGATGCAGCTATCATCTGACAGCAGCTTCGATCATTGCCGGAAGACAAGCCGGAATGCCCGACCAGGTTCTGTTGCAAACCCCAGGTCAGGTCGTGGTTAGTGATGGGGGCGGTCTGGTTCAGGCAGCCACCGCGAACAGGCCGGCAACAAACGTGGCTTGCGCCTTCATGTTCCGCCCGCTCACGTTGTCGACCTGCCCCTTTCTGATCACTGCCACCACCCCGTAGTCCACCAGCGTACGCGATGATGTTGGCAGGCTGCCAAAGTCCGGCCACGGCCGCACCAGGCGTTTGATCCGCCGGTGGTCCTGCTCCACGATGTTGTTCAGGTATTTGCGCTGCTGTAGGCGAGAGAAGCGCCACAGCCGGCCCGCTCGCTTCAGCTCCCTTGCAGCCCGCGGGTAGGCTGGGTTCTTGTCCACCGTAGTTGTGCGCGGGTTGACAGTGTGCGGCTGCCGCAAAGCCTTGCCGAAGAGCTGCTTGGCCGCTGCCGTATCGCGCTTGGCTGAAAGCAGGAAGTCGATTGTCTGGCCCGGGCTATCGACCGCGCGACACAGATAGGTACAGACGCCTTTGACCCTGATATGGATCTCGTCCACCCGCCACGATCCGTTGCACGGCCGCAGATGCCTTCTGATCCGCCGCTCAAAGGCGGCAGCATAGGCCCGCACCCAGCGGAACAGGGTGGTGTGGTCCACCTCGACGCCGCGGTCGGACAGCATGCAGGCGAGATCGCGATAGCTGATCGGGAAAGCCAGATACCATCGCAGTGCCCACAGGATCACCTCGGAGGTGAAGTGCCGGCCTTTAACGACCCAGCCCGTCGCTCCGCCATCATCCTCGCCCGTCAGCTTAACCCGGCCGTTCTATCCCGCACCGCGGTTTGCAACAGAGCCGCCACGAGTACAACCAAGCTCAACTCGCGTCCGCACGCAGGCAAGCAGCGTGCCCTCATGCGGTTGCGTTCGAGAGATGGTCCAATACGGTCGAGATGAATGCACGAAGACGCTGAAGACGTCGTAGGTCCCGGTGATATCCCATCCAGATGTCCCGCGCCGGCGGCGATGTTGGCAGTTCTAGTCTGCGGATACCCGGGATCTGACTGCCGACTACGCAGGGTAGGACCGCGATGCCGACGCCTTGCCTGCACATGCGCCCCTGGACGTTGCGGTTGTTCGATTGCAGGACGAGTTTTGCGTTAGGGAAACTCTCGACGAGCCACGCGATGTCAGGGAAGTGGCGCGGGGATGGAGCAATCAGCCGGAAGCCAGTCCCATCGCCATATTTTGGATCTGGCGCCTCCTCGGCATTGTAGACTCCGTATTCGAGCCTGAAGAGCCGCCGCTGAACGACATCAGCCGTGTCGAACGGAACGGCGCGAAAAGCAACGTCGGCCTCCCGCTTGGCAAGGCTGAATCGTCGCGTTCCAGTCAGGATTTCAACATCGACATTGGGGTAGGCGTTCGAGAAATCCGCCAGAATGGGAGGCAGGACATAGGCCCCGAACCAGTCCGTTGATGAAATGCGCAAATTGCCTTTGAGATTCTGCTCCTGCCCCGCAAGCCGGCGCTCCATGGCCAGCGCGCCTTCTTCCATCTGCTCAGCCAGCGCGATGATCCCGTGGCCCTCATCGGTCAGAACAAGACCGGCCGCTGTGCGCTGGAAGAGCGTGTGGCCGATCGCCTGTTCGAGTGCGCGCAGACGCCTGCCAACGGTCGGATGACTCGTCTGAAGCGAACGCGCGGCGGCGCCGATCGTGCCGGATCGCGCAATGGCGAGAAAGATCCTGACATCACTCCATTCCACCGCGACACCCGCACAAATCTGAACGACTAGAATACATTTCTGTCAGTTAAATAACAAATCTGAGCACCAAACTTTCGGCCATTGCCCGATGGCGTATCGGCGAAACGTTCTAGCGGGCCTTGGGAGAAGGACTGGTCGACCATGGCCGATAGGACGGTCTGCTGCGGAAACAGCTTGGGGTCATCTGAAAGCAACGCGGAGAGGACATTATGAAAACATGGCTCATCACAGGCTGCTCGAGCGGCTTCGGCCAGCGGCTCGCGCTCGCTGCGGCTCAGCGCGGTGATCAGGTCATCGCGACGGCCCGCAATGTCGCGACGATCGCGACCATGGCCAGGCCTTTCGGGGGCCGGATGATCACCTTGCCGCTGGACGTGACCGACCCGGCGGCAGCCAAGGCTGCGGTCGCAAAGGCGGTCGAGACCTTCGGCGGCTTCAACGTGCTGGTGAACAATGCCGGCTACGGACTGTTCGGCGCGATCGAGGAAGGTAGGCCCGAGGAGTACCGGCCGATGTTTGAGGTGAACGTCTTCGGTCTGATTGAAACTACCAGAGCCGCCCTGCCCGTCCTGCGACGTTCGGGCGGAACGATCGTCAACATGTCCTCGGGCGCCGGCATCGCCGGCCGTGCCGGCGGCGGCTACTACCACGCCGCCAAGTTCGCCGTGGAAGGCATCTCCGAAGCGCTCGCCGGCGAGCTGGAGCCGTTCGGCATCCGCGTGCTGATCGTGGAGCCCGGGCCGTTCCGCACCGACTTCCTGGGCCGTTCGGTCACCATGGCGGCCAACGCGATGCCGGAATACGCCGCGAGCTCGCGCAGGCACTATCGCGACACCAACGACGGCAACCAGGCAGGCGATCCCGACAAGGCCATCGCAGTGATCCTGCGAGCTGTGGACGCCGATCGCGCTCCGCTTCATTTGCCGCTCGGCCCGGCTGCGCACGCTATTGCCGAGCGCAAGCTGGCTGCCTTCCACAGCGACATCGACGCCTGGCGCGACATCACGATCGCCACCGATTTCGACCACACCTGAGGGACAGCGATCATGATCGCAACGCTGGAGGGCTTTACTCAACAATTGGTGCCGGCGAACGGCATCAACATCAACGCTGTCACGGGGGGCTCAGGCCCGCCGATACTCCTGCTCCACGGCTGGCCGGAAACATGGTGGGAGTGGCATCATGTGATGCCGCTGCTGGCCGAGCACTTCAGCGTGGTGGCCATGGACCTGCGCGGCGCCGGCTTTTCCGACTGCCCGCTCGATGGCTACGATAAGGCCACCATGGGGCACGACGCGCACGCGGTCATGTTTGCCCTTGGGCATGAGCACTACGCTGTGTGCGGCCATGACATCGGCGGAATGGTCGCCCTGGCGCAGGCCGCCCTGCATCGACAGGCGGTCACACACCTAGCCATCCTCGACGTGCCGCTTCCTGGTTGGACCAAGTGGGAGGCGACGACCGCGAAGCTCTGGCATTTCGGCTTCCACATGAACCGGGATCTGCCCGAGCGCCTGATCCACGGCCGTGAATACGATTACGTTTCCGCCTTCATGGCTGAGCGGTTCTACGATCTCAGCACCTTCGACCCGGCGGCCATCGAGATCTACGCGCAAGCCATGGCGCGCCCTGGCCGCACCCGCGGCGGCATGGAGTGGTATCGCACCTTCGCTGCCGACCATGCAGCCGCACTTGAATACAAAAAGCGGCCGCTCGAGATGCCGGCGCTCAGTCTTGGCGGGGATCACCGCTTCGGTCCTTACATGGTGCCGATGCTCGAGGAGTTCGCCGCCAACGTCACAGGCGGCTCAATCGCGCGGTGCAGCCATTATGTCGCGGACGAACGGCCGGATGAGGTCGCGGCTGCTCTGATTGAGTTTCTCAAGCGCTAGCTAACTGTGCACCCGTGCCGTCGTCGGCCGGGCGGATCGCCCCCGCAGCAATCACTTTGGATTGAAATAGTCGAAAGGAAACAATCATGAGCGCACCCGCTATTCGTGGCGTCAATCATATCGGCATCACCGTGCCCAACATTGAAGCAGCCAAATCGTTCCTGGTTGAAGCGTTTGGCGGCCAGGTGATCTACTAATCGTTCGGTCCGCCGGACCCGGCGCGGCAGGGACCCGAATTCGAGCGGGCCGTCGGCGCCTTTCCGGGAACGGTCGTGCGTGCGCAGGCGATGGTCAAGATCGGAACCGGACCCGACATCGAGCTGTTTGAAATGCACGGCCCCGAACAAGCCCAGCCGATCCGGGCGAGCGATTTTGGCATCACGCATTTCGGTGTCTACACCGACGACATCGAGGCATCGGTTGAGCGCTTCGAAAAGGCCGGAGGTATTCCCCTTACCACGCCACGCGCTATTCCCTACGCGACCGAAAGAGGTCCTGGAAACAAGGTCTGCTACTGCCGGATGCCGTGGGGCACGACGATCGAGTTCATCACCACGCCCGACCGCATGGCCTATCACGAACAGACGGATCTGCGTCGCTGGCAGGACAAATACTGAGTAGGATGCAAACAGTCATTCGCGTGCTTTAAGTCGTGGCCATGCCGACATTATCAGACGTTCCAACAAATCTACACTGATCAGTGAGTGGAGTTAAATAGATGGCTTCTCGGGTTTTTGGCGACGTTTCATCGAGTGGGGCGGCTCAGGATAGATCGCCCGGCTTGCAAGACTACTACTACCTACGTGCCGGTGTATCGGCAGCATGGGTTGCGTTTGCCGTCACAACGGGTAAGGCGTCGCCAACCGCGGAGGCCGTGCTGCTTGTCGGCTATCCGGCCTAGGACGCCTTCTGATCGACGCAAGTCGGAGCGGCGGGTTTGTAAGCAACTCACCTCGATTCCTTAACGTCGGTGCACCGTCAACTTGGCGGCTGGCCCGCTTGCGAGGCGCAGCTGAAGCAAAAAGCGAGCGAGGTGACGACACCTGTCTGCCCAAAGCTACGCCGGCTACCGCTTCCCGGCTTAAATCATCAGTCACACCGTCTGGCTCTACTTTCGCTTCCCGCTCAGCTTGCGCATGGTGGACGAACTGCTCGCCGCGCGCGGCATCATCGTCAGCCATGAGACTGTGCGTCAGTGGGGACTGAAGTTCAGCCAGGGCTTCGCCAACCAGATCCGCCGCAAGCTGCCCGTGCCTGGAGACAAGTGGCACCTCGACGAGGTCGTGCTGATGATTGCGGGCGTGAAGCACTGGCTGTGGCGCGCCGTCGACCAGAACGGGATGGTGCTGGACGTTCTGATGCAGAGTCGGCGCGATACGCAGGCTGACAAGCGGCTGAAACGCAAGCTGCTGAAATGGCAATGCCGGGTTCCGCGCGTGATGATCACCGACGAACTGGCAAGCTATCGGGCGGTCAAGCGCCAGATGATGGCCTCCGTCGAGCACAGGAAACACAGGGGGCTGAACAACAGGGCGGAGAACTCGCACCGGCCGACGCGACGACGGGAGCGGCAGATGAAGCGCTTCAAGTCGCCTGACCAGGCACAGCGCTTCTTGTTCGCCCATGACGGGATCAACAACCTCTTCCTGCTCGGCCACCACCAAGTTCCAGCCGTCGAATATCGAGCCACTCGAAACCAGGCCTTTCAGACCTGGGCCGAGGCCACCGGCATAACCGCATCGGCGTAACACCGCCGCCATCATGCGTCGTCGTGAGCGAAGCTTCAACTCAGACCACTAGGTATCCATTCCGAGAAGGTCCCGGCCTTCTCGTTCAGGTTCGGTAGCAGGAACGCGTGATCGGCCGTTTTCGACCCGTCGTTGCCGTCTATCTCTTATCCAGCATGTCCCGAAATTGTCCATTCAGGTGATGCGGCACGAGCTAACGTCCGCGAAGCCTCGCTGGCCAATCCAAATATGGCGACGACCTCATCGGCTTCCACCTTTAATGCCGCCGGCGATCTTCCTGATCATCCCTTGCATCCAACTGTGGCCCGGGTCGCTGTCGTTGCGGCGGTGCCAGTAGAGGCGCTCCTCGAGCATTGGCATCGCGAGCGGAACCGCGAGCGCTCGCACGTTGTGCCGATTGCCGTGCGTCACCACCATCAACGACGGGAGGATAGCGGCCATTCCAGTTCTCCCGACCGTATCGAGCGTGAGATGGAAGTTCGGCAACCAAGCACAGACTCGCGGCTGCCTGGGCTGCTGACGCCAGAGCTGCTCCGCCACACCCGCAATCATACCGCCGAACCGCGTCTCGACATACGCCATGTCACACAACTCGTCGGCCGAGATGACGTCGCCAGTGAACGGGTTATCTTTGGAGATCGCCACGACGAAGTCGTCGGTGAAGAGCGTTTCCGATTGCAGGAACTCCTCGTGAACCTGCATTCCTTTGATCAGGCGGGCTGAGATCGTGATCGAGAAGTCCACCTGCCCGTCGACGATGCGATCTGCCGTATGCGCCGAGAGCTCTTCAAATTCGACGCTGACCAATGGGGCGACCTGGCGCAGGCGGGACAGCAGCGGCACCGCCATGATCTCGCAGCCGTAAGTCGTGGCGGATACCCGAAAGAGCCGCCGCTGGACGGCGGGGTCGAAGTCGGTTGACCGATCGCCAAGCTGGACAATTCGCGCAAGGATCGTCTTCACCGGATCGGCAAACGTTCGACCTTTTGCGGTCAGCTCAAGATCGCGCCCGACCCGCTCCAGCAGTCGGTCGTTGAAGTGATGGCGCAATTTGCGCAGTGCCTCGCTCATACCGGACTGCGAGATATGGAGCCGCTCGGCGGCCCGCGTGACGTTCCGCTCGGTGAGCAGGGCATCGAGCGCCACCAGGAGGTTGAGATCCAGTCCGCGAAGATGCATTCATTCCTCTCGTCATGATCGGCGACCGTGCTTCACCGTACATGGACAATCTCCGAGCCGGATAGGTGGTATTCGAACAAACGATTTCCGCTGCGCAGCCCGCATCTTTACCTGCCAGGGAGAAAGTTGGAGAGACCCGGTGACCACGCACGCAAACACCCAAATCCCTGCCCGTTCATCGTCGGGCTGGCTCAAAAAGTACTACTTCACTCGCTTCGCCGTCTCGGCGCTTTGGGTCGCCGCAGCGTTTTCGGTGGCGAAGGACGTACCCACACTTGCCGCCGTCATGCTGGTCGCCTACCCGGCCTGGGACGCCCTCGCCAACTTCATCGACGCGCGACGCAGCGGCGGCCTCGGCGGCAACAAGCCGCAGATGCTGAACCTCGTTGTCAGCGTTCTTACCACAGTCGCCGTCGCCGCAGCGCTCGGCACCAGCATGAACGACGTGCTGCTCGTTTTCGGCATCTGGGCCGGCATCTCCGGCATCTTTCAACTCGCTACCGCGGTGCGCCGTTGGAGTTCGGCCGGCGCCCAGTGGGTGATGATCCTGAGCGGCGCCCAGTCCACCCTGGCCAGTGTTTTCATGGTCGGGCGAGCCTACGGACCGGATCCAGCCGGCATTATCAGCGTCGCTCCCTACGCCGCCTTCGGCGCCTTCTACTTTCTTATCTCGGCGATCTGGCTAACTGTCGCGGATCTCCGCCAGGGCTCGCCTCGCGCTGCGGAGTGAGGACCATAATTAACCCGTTGTTGCCAATCAGAGCCGCAGGCGACCCCCTCGAAAGCTGCCGCTCGGTCCACCAATGCCCTTAGCTGGCCGCTTGTGCATGGAAGGGCGTTGTATCGAACCGGGAACCGCACCATTTTCGGGGCGAACTAGCAGAATGAATTTGGTGCAGCCAAGAGTTATCGCCTGAACTCCCCTTGGATCTGTCCCGTCGCCTGCTGCACGAGCGTCCTGAAGTTTTTCGTGATGACGCTGCGATCGGCGGTCCGCGTGGCTAGGACCATTCGTGCGACGAGCGCGATACCCTTGATCGGCAAATAGGAAACTTCGGTGACCGCCGCCGCGGCAATACGTTCCGGAACGATCGAAATGCCAATCCCGGCGGCTACGAGGTTGGCAATCGAGGAGATTTGCGGAGCCACTTGGCCGATCATCAGTTCGAAGCCGGCTTTCTGGCAAGTTTCGATGATCTTGTCGTAGAAGGCTGAACCAAGCGCGCGCGAGAACAGGACCATCGGCTCACCCTTCAGCTCCCGAAGCTCGACTGCGTAGCAACCTGCAAGCCGGTGCTCGCTCGAGACTACAACCATCATGCTTTCGGAGGGAAGTGGCAGGAAGTTGACGTTGGTGGACGGCTCCTTGCCTAGGCGGATGAACACTGCATCGAGCCGTTGATGATGCAGACGGTCGAGCAGGAAGATACTGTTCAACTCCTCCAGCACGAGCTCGATGTCGGGGTAGGCACGCCGGAACTGCCTAAGCGATGCAGAAACGATCTCATTGAGCGTGGTCGAGCCCGTACAGCCAACTCCTCGCCACCCGACTTCCTCACGCCCGCCGCGCTACGCCATCGCGACAGCGCGCTCGACCTGCTCGAACACTGCAGGCACCTGGGCTAGGAAGGCGACCCCCGCCTCCCGTCAGCCCAGCACCCTTCGGCACGCGACGGAACAGCGATACCCCAAGCTCCCGCTCCAAGTCGTGGGTCTGTGAGCTGAGCGGCGGCTGCGCGATGCCCAACCGCTCTGCGGCGCGGCGAAAGTTCAACTCCTCGGCCACGGCGAGGAAGTATCTAAGGTGGCGCAGGTCCATCGGCTAGCTATACGTCCAACATATCAAGATTTACATGCGATATATTGGAAGTTTCGCGCCGCGCTGGCCATTCCGATCTCTGCAAACCAATGCGGAGATGGTTCATGGCAGCCCTACCCCGGGTCAGTGGTCGGAATGTGGGTGACGGCGGACGGCTACATCCACCAGGAGCTCCTTTCGAACGGCCGTTACGACGAAGCCCCAGGCACGAAGAAAAGCGCTTATCAAGGCCGTTACGAAGTCGACGGCTCGCGCATCAACTACTGGGATGATACCGGCTTCGAGGCCGACGGCGAGTTCATCAACGGCGTGCTGCATCACGTCGGGATGAAGTTCGTCCGAGAGACCCTCCCGGACTGAACGCCGCGCAAACTCGCGAACCCTTCTCCCCCTTCGCATGACCAACCAGAAAGAAGCCCATCATGATTAACGTCTATAATCCGGCCAGCGGCTCAATCGTTGGCGAAGCCCTGGAGCAGTCCATTGGTGAAATCAAGGCGACCATCGATCGAACCTGCGAAGCGTTTCCGGCATGGTCGCGCCGCCTAGCCAAGGAGCGAAGCGAACTCCTGCGCACCTTGTTCGACCTCGTGAAGGCGACAGGCGCGATGTCCCCTAGATCATGGTGCAGGAGAACGGTAAGTGCATTTCTGAAGCCATGGGCGAGATCGACTACGGCCTCGGTTTCATCGAGTGGTATGCCGAGGAGGCCAAGCGCGTCTACGGCGACACCATCCCAACCCACGCCGCCGGCGCGTCCGTGATGGTGATCAAGCAAGCAGTCGGACCCACAGCGGCGATCACGCCGTGGAATTTTCCATTCATGATGATCTGCCGCAAGATCGCCACGGCGCTCGCGGCTGGCTGCACGATGATCATCAAACCATCCGAAGAAACGCTGCTGACCGCATACAAGCTACTCGACTATGCCCGCCAAGCTGGCATCCCCGAGGGCGTGTTCGAGATGGTCACGGGCAACCCGAAGGAGATCGGCGAACTCTTCACCGGCGACGGACGCATCCGCAAAATTTCGTTCACCGGCTCGACTGCGGTTGGCAAGCTGCTCGCAAGCGCGTGCGGCGCATCGCTCACCAAGATGACGCTGGAACTGGGCGGCAACGCGCCCTTTATCGTCTTCGACGACGCCGACTTCGACGATGCCCTTGCCGGCGCCGTCGCGGCGAAGCTGCGCAACCCGGGCTAGGTCTGCATTTCGCCCAACCGCTTCTACGTCCATGATGCGATCTACAATCGCTTCGTGGAAGCGCTGGCGGCGCGTGTTGGCAAAATCGAGGTCGGCGACGGCATGCGAGAGGAGTTCGTGGTTGGGCCCCTGGTCAACCAACCCGGCTTCAACAAGGTCGCGGCGCTGGTCGACGACGCCCGAACCCACGGTGCCCGCGTCGTGCTCGGTGGCAAGCAGCACAGCCTTGGCGGACCGTTCTACGAGCCGACGATCCTGGCCGACATCGGCGACGATGCGGCGGTGGCCCAGACCGAGATCTTTGGTCCGGTGATGCCGATCTACCGCTTCCACACCGAGGGAGAAGTCATCAAGCGCGCCAACAACTCCGAATACGGCCTGGTCGCCTATGCCTTCACCCGTGACCTAGGTCGTGCCTTCCGCCTGTCGCAGGAAATCGAGTCTGGCATGGTCATCCTCAACTCCGGCTCGGCCGGAATGGCGTCGGTGCCGTTCGGTGGTGTGAAGCACTCCGGCTACGGCCGCGAGGGCAGCTATTGCGGCATCGAGGAATACGTCGAGGTCAAGTATGTCCTGATGGCTGGCCTTACCCGCAAGCTCTAACGGACAGCGCCTTTGGTCCCGAGACCATGCCCTGCCCCAAGGGACCGAGGACGCCTCAGCCTCATTCAAACCGAAGTCCATCCCACGCGTCCAAACGCAGGCATTTCACCACCAGGCTCGCCGAACGGTTCTGTTGTAGACCTTCAGGCGGGGTAAGGCTGACAGGCGGGCGTGATGGCGAAGCGGCGGATCGGGTCGTTCAAAGGCCGGCACTTCACGTCCGAGGTGATCCTGTGGACGCTGCGCTGGTATCTGGCGTTCCCGATCAGCTACCGCGACCTCGCCTCCAAGCTATCCGACCGCAGCGTCGAAGTAGACCACACCACCCTGTTCCGCTTGGTGCAAGCCTATGCTCCCAGCCCGGAGCGGCGGATCAGGAAGCACCTGCGGCCGTGCAACGGATCGTGGCGGGTGGACGAGACTTACATCAAGGTGAAAGGCGTGTGGACCCATCTGTATCGCGCGGTGGACAGCCTGGGTCAGACAATCCACTTCCTGCTCTCGGCCCGGTGAAATGCGTCCGCAGCCCAGCGCTTCTTCCGCAAGGCTCTGCGCCAGCCACACACGGTCAAACTGCGCACGATCACCGTGGACAAGAACCCATCTTACCGCCGGGCAGTGCGCGAC
>Ga0160427_10002396_pt1 | contig 11309 bp, 9 predicted proteins | sample SolpanmetagenomL_FD_108194 | JGI IMG/M metagenome (GOLD analysis project Ga0160427, IMG submission 108194) | Solar panel surface microbial communities from Lawrence Berkeley National Laboratory, California, USA - L | ecosystem: Engineered > Built environment > Solar panel > Unclassified ...
CTCTATGCAGAAGCAGTCTGCTCGAAAGCAGCAGGGAACCTCTTCATGTTGTACGCGAGGTTACCCCTGTTGCTGAGGAACTGAACGTAAGCACCATCGGGCAACAGCTTTCCAGCCATTCTCTTCTCGACGTACTCCTCCCTCCTGAGCGGCGTGAAACCCCACTTCTTGCTGACAATGATCTTTTGGCGACCAGGGAACTTGTACTGAGAGCGGCGGAGAGCCTCGATGGCAGTGGCGCGGTGGGCGTCACGAGTGCGGACGGAGAGGAGAATCTGACCAATGTTGACACGGGCGACGGAGCCGTTGGGCTTTCCCCAGGCACCACGCATACCGGTTTGCAGTCTATCAGCACCAGCGCAAGACAACATCTTGTTGATACGGACGACGTGGAAGGGGTGGGCGCGGACACGCATGTGGAAACCTTCCTTTCCAGCGATCTTGACAAGGTACCTGAGAGTTTTGTTAACTTCTTCCCTTTCCTTAACTAGATGACGTATGTCGTGTAGACGTACTTGTTGGCGCAAATACGGGCAGCCTCGAGAGCTTCGGAGCTCAATTGTTCGTACTCGTTGGAGACGAGGTGGACACAGAGAGGGAACTCATCGACACCAGCACGCTTGCGTCCGAGGTCGAAGATACGAATCTTGGGGTCGGGTACACCACGGTTGAAGCGGGACTTGGGGTAAGGCTATTCGAGAGCAAGGTATTAGATCTCGGGTTCAAATCGTTGCAGTGTTTGCTCTTTCGCCGTGTATTTTCATTCATGTCTTTCTCCAGCCTTTGATATGGTAACTCTTGTTCCGTCTCTTTTCTCTGGCGCATTCTTCGAGATACTCGAGGTAGACGTACCTTGTTCTTACAGTAGCGGTAGCAACGAGCGGGACGGCGAGCTAGAGTGAGTGAATCATGTTAGTTTCGCTCGTCCAGATAAAGATATTGTCATTCAAATTCTAAGTCTTCTCGACCTTCTCATTCTCCTCAATCCAGCTCTTTCTTGGACGTAATTGTGTACGTGGAAGCAGACTTACCCATTGCGACGGTATTGAGTGCTGTAGATTGTTACTTGTAAGAAGTGACCACAGGTGGCGTGAGAAGAAGTTCAAGTAGGCTGAGGTGGAGTGCTTAGAAATCTGTCACCCTAACCCTTGCGAATTTTGGGTTTTTTGTGTGCGATGACTCCTTGTGGCGATCTAGGCGAGAGAACAGGAAGGTCAAAGAAGAGCGTCTGAGTCACCAAATTCACGCTTCTCAATTGATTTACAAGCAAGAGTCATAGTGCAAGATATGAAGATCATTAGGTAGAGACAGTCAGAAGACAGCCAGCACTTGGCAAGACTTCTACATATCTCGATATGGAGCTAGAAAGAATCAATTCGTCTAAGCATGTCCATCGAACATTTTGACAACGAGGTCGTTCCTCTTCAGTCGGTTTGAAAAACGACAATTTTGGTCTTGACATACTCCCAACAGAGATGCTTTTTCCATTCCAATCACGCCCATGCATTTTCGTGTCCAACTAGAGCTTCATATCCATTTACTGGCCAGCGGCAGTGGTGAGGATGTCGGAGTCACCGGCATCCAAAATGGCCATGGTAGAGCACCTGAAGAGCTTACCGCAAGCGGTACCGAGCTCAATCTGTTATTACGAATGTTAGTTGGATGTTGGCCCTCCAAAGTCTATGCTGCAGACTTCTTCGCAGGGCATGCTGCTCTCACAATGACTGTGTCATTGGTCATCAAGACTGACGCGTGCTTACGATCTCTCCGAACATAGAAATGCCCGTCGCAGAGATGGGAACGGAATTGGGTTATGAACGTACGTTGTTGCCGGAGAAGTGGTGAACCTGGGTCTTGGAAAGCATAGAGTAGTATTCAAGCTCGGACTTGCGGAGAGGGGGAGTGTTGCCTTGGATATAGTGTTAGAAGATGCACATATACAGTCGTTTCCAAGATGTATGCATACCAGCAATGATGACAAGCTTGGCCTTGCCTGAGCGGAGAGTCTTGAGGACAGACTTGTAGCCGAGAGTGACCTTACCGGACTTCATCACCAAAGCCAGACGGCTGTTGATGGAGTCGGCGGTGCGCTTAGTCTTCTTGGGGGCCATTGCGTTGATCTGAGGGTATTTTTGTCGTGGAAAAAGTTGTCGGTCGATGGTTGTCGTTAGAAGGTTCACAGTGTTGAAGCAAATTTCGAACGAATTGTGCTGTGTGTGGTGCACAATCGATAAGCAATATCTTGGCACTTTTGGCCCCTTTTCCTCAAAATCAGCGCTTGGTAATTACGGCACGGCGGTTGTTTCACTACTCGTCGCCCTTCACAACCTGCACAACACTCCACCACAGGCCGTGCTTATGACTTTTGTAGACTTTGTAGACTAAGGAGATTTAACTCCAGCAGTCATCCGTCTTTAGCTAGAGTGAATATCATCATCTTCATACACTACATGCACGTAACGGACCTGTGCATGTTTCAGGATTTGCGGGTAGTCGAACCAGGGTTGAGACGGCATTCCTCGGAGCCAATGCCTTCTGCAAGATGACTACAGCCTCAACAACGACAAACGCTGCAACAAAGGCGTCGCCAAGCTTGGAACCTCCAACGACAACGAATCCATCTGACGCAAAGGCCCGAGCGAGGTCTACATCACCTGCCAAAAAGACAAAGCTGCCCGACAAATCAGCCTCCTCCAGCACAGCCACAACGAAAATCACGACTACTAGAAAAGCGAGCAAAGACAGCACCAGTAGCAAGGAAAGCAAAGACAGTACTGGCAGCAAAGAGAGCAGAGATAGCACTAGCAGCAAGGAAAGCAAAGAATCTACTTCGACAAAGGAGCCCAGCGTTGCGCTAGCCTTGAGTTTGGCACCAATACTTGAACCTACTACAATAACAGCATCGACAAAGCGGAAAGCGAGCCCTACACGATCAGCTTCTCCTGAAAGAGACAAGCCAGCAAAGACTACCAAGACATCTGGAACTGCAAAGACTGTTAAGAAGGTGACCAAGAAAGAAAAGCCCAAGGACGAGGAAAAGCTCAGGATGGATAAAGCTGAAATTGCGCCAGAGGAGGCATCGCCAAATGTAGTTGCCGATCTGGAAACGCGGCTAAAAAGAGCTGATGCGATCGCGAACAAGTACAAGAAACAATTAGTCGTAATGCAAAATAAGCTTGAAGATGCCGTGAACGGGCAGGAGAAAAACGAAGAGATAATGACAACCAATATTTCGAAGATTGAGACATTAATGAAAGACCATCAAGCTGCGATAAAACAAAGCCAGGAGATGGTGAACAGTTTTGAAGATGACAAGGCAGCTTTATTGCGTGAGAAAGCAAGCTCGGATGCTCGTGAGGAGGAATTGAACAAGGTAATTCGTCACCTGAAGGATACACTAGATCGACGAGAACGAAGAAGAAGTGGAGAGCACGATCGTGGAAGAAGCTCGCGTTATGATGGCCACCGAACTCGGGAATACGACAGATACTCTCCTACTGGACCCCGGAGCAGCTCAGTTGGACCTGCATCACCAATGGCAGCAAGACGTGACAGTTCGCAAAACTACGCACGACTACTACGACACAAAGATAGGCTGCTTGAACAGCTTCAGCTGGAACTTGCCGAAGCACAAGTCAAGATCATGGAATTGGAGAATACAGGCTCGTCAAGGATCAACGAATTGGAGAGAATGCTCATCGATACACGCGTACAAAATGCCAAACTGCTAGAGGACAAGGACTATTACCAGACACTATTCGAAGAACAAATGTTGGTGCAGGAGCAGATGCTCGAACGTCGGAGTGCGACTTCAAATGCTACGTCAACTATCTCAGCGTCATCTAGTGTCTCACAACAACTGTCAAGAGAAACACCGGCCTCAAGCGTGTATGGTGGTTATGAATCACCTGAACAAGTTCGGAAGCTCGAGGCTGAGGTCAATACTCTCCAGGATCAAAACAAAGCACTGACGCAATACGTCGACCAAATTGTCTCTAAGCTTATGCAGCATGAATCCTTCGAGCCACTGTTTGCCGATGGTTCTGTTACTGGAGACAATCCATTGAAACTTGCCCACTCTGCAAAAGAGAACGCACCGCCTTCTCTCCTCCGGCGCGCTGGTTCCATATTTGGTGGCAAAGCTCGTCCTCGACCATCACTTTCGCACAGTCATCCGAACTCCCAGGAGCATATCAGGGACTCAACAGCATCACAGCCTATTTCGCCTCTTGCCGATGCTCCAATACTCCTCACGGCAACATCGTCTCGTCCTTCGCCAAACCCGAATGAAGATCAGACTACTGCCACACGCGTGCCTATTCGTCGTCCCATATCTACCCGCTATAGTAGCAACGAATGGCAAGTACCGACCATTCCCAGCACCAATGCAAATAACCCTGGCCCATCCCGTAATGGCGCTGGAATTCGCCAAACCTCCGCTGCTTCAACTGCCTCTTACTTTGGTAACGGTGGAGGTGTCCCAATCTCACCTACTCTCCATCCTAACGCCGATACTACATCCATAATTTCACGTGCCACAAGCGACTCTGGCATTAGCACAGTTGAACACACTCAATTTCCCGACAGCACATCCACTACTACTACTACCACAACAAACCATGCACCTCCAACCGCGCCCATGCAATCTCATCAGCAGGGGCTACATCGATCTAACACTGTGATTTCCAGTTCACAAGGTCCTCGTCCGTTGCGGTTGGTACAAGCTAAAGTCGAGGCTGATAATGCTGAAGAACGCGCAAGGAAAGTAGCGAACCGACAGAGCTGGAGAGGCTGGTTTGGCAAAGGTCCTGATCCAAACGCCATCGGTCCTGGTCCGGACATGAGACCACCACCACCTTATGTTGCGTCCGTTCTAGGTGACAGTGCTCAAGAGAGAAGAGAGAGGAGAGTGTCACAACAGGATGTTGCCAGCTTGGCTAGCGTGAGCGAGGTGGCAGGCAAGGAATGAATATGATACGATTGAACGAAGTTTGGATAATGCACTATGCATACGAAAAGACTTTCACTTCTCAATTAGGCCGTCAATCTGTCATTTGTAATAGCATAGACGCATGACTGTAGGGCAGAACTGGACCTTGGATATTGTTTTGGGCTTTCCTTTCTCTTGTATAAACATTAATACCTGGTAGTTTCCTCTTAATAATTCTTGGACATGTTTGAACACTGTTACCAGTGAATCGATTCACAATCTGAACGCAACAACATCAAAGCTGCAATGACCTCTCCACAAGCGATTCTATCTCAAATTGCCCTAGTAGAGATCTACGACGCGTTTCAAACAACTCGGAACGCCTCCCAAAGTGGGCCCGAGATCGATTTGACTACATGTCGTTGTCCATAGAGCGCTCGTTCTACTTAACCTTCATAATGCCGAAGGAATGATCCTGGCAATTGTAACTAATTTTGACAATCGTTGTTAGCATCTTAGCTGCACAGCTCCGCAAGATATACTGTACTGTCGGAGCAAGGTACTAAGCTACTTTAACCCTGCAACGATCCCTATCTCCGATGGATGCAAAAATAGAGTCTGGTCTTACAGAACCAGATGTAGTAGTTTTGGCAAATCTTTTCAATGACATACAGGGATGGAAGGACAAACAATCTGGTAATAAGCAAAGCAAAACAACAATCACCCGTTTCAAGCAATCCAGTGGCGATGAAGCAGATATCAAGTTATTGACATCCTACAATAACAAGGATGATCCAGACTTCGTACCAACCGTGTTTACTACATGGGACGACAATCATATACATCCTGTCCTCACCAAATACATCGTCAAGCCATATTCGCGTATAGCTCAAAAGATCGTTCGCCATCCTACAGATGTGGTCTTTCTTACTCATCTTACTGTCATATTCACGACAGTCGTCCCCAGCGCCATTTACCTATACCTACACTTCAACTACTTCCACGCCGTCATCCATACAGCATGGGCTGGCTTCTGTATGGGCCCATTTACACTTATGATGCACAACCACATTCACAACAATGGCATCCTCAATAAAAGCTTCTCATGGTTCGACTTTACATTTCCATATCTACTCGAGCCCTTGATGGGTCACTCTTGGGACTCCTATTACTATCATCACGTCAAGCATCATCACGTTGAAGGCAACAATCCTGATGACCTCTCATCTACGGTAAGATACCAACGCGACGATGCTTACGACTTTATGTGCTACGTTGCAAGGTTTTATTTTTTCATCTGGCTCGAATTACCGCTGTACTTCTTACGCAAGAATAAATTTGGGTTGGCTGCAAAGAGTGCGCTGTCCGAGTATGGTTGTTATACGTTTTTCTACCTCATGGCCACCAAGGTCAACTTTAGAGCGACGCTGTTCGTGATGCTGATTCCATTCGCTTTGTTGCGATTTGCTATGATGGTGGGCAACTTTGGGCAGCACGCGTTAGTGGATGAGATTGAGCCGGATTCGGATTTCAGGTCGAGTATTACCCTGATTGATGTGCCAGTAAGCCTCGCCAAGCCAATCAAGCAAAACCAATCACTAACCATGCACTTTAGAGCAACCGCTTCTGCTTCAACGACGGCTACCACACAGCTCACCACCTGAATCCCCGTCGTCACTGGCGCGAACAGCCTCTGCATTTTCTTAAGTCTAAGGAGGCATACCGCAATGGCCGGGCACTTGTCTTCCACAACATCGACTACAACATGCTGACCTTCAGGCTTCTACGCAAAGACTACATGCATCTAGCAAAGTGTCTAGTGCCGATTGGCAGTCAGATTGATATGTCGCTGGAGGAGATTGCAGATATGTTGAAGACGAAAACGAAGAGGTTTTCGGAGGAGGATATTAGGAAGAAGTTCCCTGCGCGTAAGGGACATGATGACAACGATTTTGATATGTTTGGCCAAGGGAGGTGGGTTATGCAGAGAGTGGTCTCGATGATTACGGGAAGGTTTGCGGATGGGCTTGAGGCTCCTAGGATTGAAAAGACGAAATGATGTGATTGGATATACGTAGGATAATTGGATATGACCAGTATTGTTTACGATATAGGCATATACCTAGGTAGCAAGTACAATATTGATATCGAGCACGACGATGGCTACACGTTGATTGACGAGACTATTCCTACCATATCTCTCCTCCTTCCTGTCCTGTCCTGTCAGATCGTTCACATCCCTGCATCCTTTCTCTTGCAGGTTCTGCTCTGGGATCAGCGTTTCTGTTGAGTAACATGTGGTGTTATTCGCTGGGACCAGGGCCGTGCGTCTGCTGCATAGAATGGTCCGGTGCGCCGCTAGAAGCTCTGTTGGAGAAATCCCGCGCACTTTAAGCGAGGGTGATGCTGCTGATCTGATTTCCGCCTACCCTTTTAGCACAGAGAGGACAAGAGATGAGGTGGTAATATTGGTATGCCAAGATAATATTGTTCTCGCACTGATGTCATTTGTGTGTGGCTGATCTGCCCCATTGTTGGGCGCTGGCCGACCATGCCTGGTATCCAACAGAAACAGAAACAGAGGACAGAGGACGGGGAAATAGATCAGGAAACAAAGGTCAGATAATTAAGATAGAGCCATAGTAAAGGATAGTTAAAGCTGCTCAAACGAAGGATTATATGTTAGACGTCTAAAAGCTTCAATCAAAAAGCGTCCAGACAAACGCACGTCATCGGTGGTCTCGCCCTTTCGTTTCAAGCTTGACGAGACCGTTCGTACCACCTCGAACCACAAACAGACCACCCGTGCTGCGCAGTATAGCACTCGACACGCCAAATGAGTCTATCCATGCCTCAATGAAGAACGCCCTGTGTGTGAGGTGAACATTTGCCCCAGCAGACCGGCGGCCTCTACCTTTTCTTTCCCGCTGGCGCTTGCTTCTGGCGCTATCTCGAAGGTGAGGCGAAGAGGTTGCAGAAGAGACGGTCACCAAGTATCGAGGTGTATATTGCCTATTCAAGAGATAGTATAGCAGCAAAGACGACGAAATGAAGCGAACCCCGAGTCAAAATCAAGACATCCCAGCGTCCCCATCCTCCCGCAATGAGAAAGTCCGATCAAGTCCTCCACCTGCCCGTCCATCCCTCCAGCAAGGTCGCCCACAAATCTCCCGCCGACAAAATGTCCCGTCACGAATGTCACAGACTATGCTGGCGTCGCCATCGCCTACAGGACAGTCACCCACATTACCACCTCAACCAGAACCACAACCTGTTGGTGATGTTGCTGAACAAGAAGATACTACACCAATAGCAATACCTCCTACAAACGCGATGTCACCGGGGACCTTGGATTTGGAGACGTTGAAAGAAGCTGTAAACAAGATACAGAGCAAGCCGTTCAAAGGTCACTCGAATCCAGCGTCGCCAGCAAGCCCACGAACAAACATGCGGAAGCAAGTGTTGTCCGGCAATCAAGTCGAGTCCACGCCGAGCCAAAGAGCGCTTTCACCATCGTTGGAAGCTGCCTTTACCAGCCCACTTGCAACAGCACAAACATCACATTCGGAATCTACAGAATCAACAGAATCTGCGGGCACTGTCAGAGCGTCGGCCGCACCAACTCCATCTGCTTATCCGATCAGGACGCCTTCATACCCTTTCCCATATGTACCCTCTGGACACTACATCGCTCCTATGCATCAACCTTTCACTGTACTTTCTCCAACTATTTCTGACCACACGCAACGGTTCGCCGCGGATCAACAAACAGCCTCGTCCCGCAGCACTCCTCTAGATCCTCCTTCGTTCTTCGGACCTATGACCAATATGACAATGCCTCCTGGAGAAACTAACCAGGCGCCAGATCTGTATGATGTTGTACTCCGACTGAATGCCGAGCCAACATTGGCCGCTTGGTGGGCGACACTAACAACAGTTTTGCGGGAACAATATCGGGTCGATCGAGCTTCGATAGCTGTCCCTGCTGACACATCTGACATAGAAAATGTTCCCTGGGGTCAGAAAGCCTCGTATAACGCTGCTGGCCTTTCCGACATTTCGTTACCACCACATTCTTTGGACAACGATCCTAGTACAGATAGTGGATCCACAAGAAGAAGCGACACTGAAAGCCTCCAGAATCTATTGCGTGCCAATGCTGTTCGTCCACAGCTTGAGGCTCGACACTCTTTTGCAGGCTATGAATTCGGACGTGGAGCATATGAGCAAGAGGAGGGGCGAGGTGCTGCCCCTGTTACAGCGAGCAGGCCATCTATGCCGAGAAGGATCACATCGCACGTCAGCGCTTCGCAGACATCGCCATGGGCAGACCGATTCCTTGAATCTCCTGCGATCCACTCTGAGTCTCATGGATCGGCTCGACCTCTGGCTGATAGAAGTGACGAAGAGCCTGATGATTCGATGGCCATGGTGCTGCCAATGTTAAGAGCTTTGAATAGAGAACGTGATCCTCTACTAGATTCTAGTGGTGTGAACCGCATTGTCCAGAGAAGTCGTATGGTTATCCTGACAAGGGACTACGCTACTACGCCATCTGCACCAACAAGCAAAGAACCTGACAAGAGTGCGCCAGCCCCCGAAGAAGAGAATACTCCTGCTTCTGTTGCTTCAAGCTATGATTCGCAGGCTTCCCAGAAGAATAGAAGCAGTCCACATGCTAGATTCGTCCAAGGCTCGAATTATTCTTCCGCCACTGGAAGAATACACAGGACATCCAGCTACGAAGAATACGAACAATTTCCGGCTTCACCTTGGGCACAATCCCCAGCTCCCTCTCCAGCCATTCAGCACGATTCGGAGCACAATCCATTTTTCTCACAAGGAGCACTCGAGGAGGAGACGTTCAGCCCTACTCCGATGAAGGAGGATTATACCAATACTAATCAGGTTGAGGCAATTGGAATTGATCGAGCATCCACAATTATTCACATTCCTCTCATTCATCCACTACTATCCCGAATAATACACAAGCCAGAACCGGAGGAGCACGTAGAGGCCAATCAGTCACGGAAGAGGCGGCGCAGTAAACAAGCCGCAGCATCGGCACTGGAACGCAAAGCACCAATAGCCATACTATCAGTCCTATCATCCGACGTGCCATACTCCCAGGTCTTCCTACAATCTCTCAAGCATCTCGCTCCACATCTTGCCACTTCGTTCCAGAACAGCCTTCAGAATACAACATTGAGAGAGCGCGTAGCAGGAGCGATATACCGCCAGCGTCAGAATGGTCGAGCTGCACCTGGTTCTTTGGCTCTTTCGGGTAATCGATTGGGCCTCGGTTTGGGTTTGGAATCCTTGCTTCAATTCGATGACGATGGAATCAGTTCTACTGTTGGCAGTATGGCAAGTCCATCCGAATACTCCAGCAAATCTCGTTCCAGCCCACCAGGATCCAACCTCGGAACTCCGAATATCGATCCTACAGCAACATTTGCGACGAACAGACAAGCTGGTAGTGCAGTGACTCCTGGTGTTGCTCACGGTACTGATGTCACCGACAACTACTTTGACGTGAAGAAACGTAAACCTATTGTTCGTGCAAAGAGTGGTCTTCCTCCAGCTCAACCTGCGTCCACTAGTCAGAGCGCAGTAAAGCATGGAGCGGATCACAGGAGCGCACTTCGAAAGCTAGAGACTTCGCCACCAAGGGAGCGAAGCACTGACGGAAAGAAAGAACACAAAAGACATCGTCTGCGTGGGGATAAGGAATCGTCGCCCGCGGACTCTTCGCCCAGCAGCAAGCGAAACAGTCAACCACCCTCGGCGACAGAGGACGCAAAGCATACCTACCTGCATTCACACGGCGCCGACTTCAACGCTTCTTTCCAGTCGCTCCCTACTGCGACATTCCCACGTGGCTCAGTTGCCGGAGCACATCATCGTCGGACGTCAGGACCAGAAGTTTATGATATGCCACCCCCATCAGAGCGCCTCCTGCGTACCATCATCGATTCGCTGCCAGTACAGATCTTCACATCAGCTCCACTGTCTGGAAAGGTGACCTGGGTTAATTCAAAATTCCTTGTCTATCGTGGACAAACTGCATCAGAAGTGCTTGATGCGCCATGGAGTACAATACACCCAGAAGATCTCCAAGCATATATGGCAGAGTGGAATCGCTCATTACATACTGGCAATCAATTCCAGCACAAGATACGATTGAGAAGGTTTGACGATTGCTACAGATGGTATTATGTCAGAGCAGCGCCATTGCGGGACAAGATGCAGAATATCGTGCACTGGGTAGGCACGATGATTGATTTACATGATCAGCATGTTGCTGAGGTCAATGCATCGAAGCAACAAGAGACGGCTGCATCAGAGGCAAAGTATCGTGCACTAGCTAATTCGAGTC
>Ga0160427_10002398_pt1 | contig 11307 bp, 15 predicted proteins | sample SolpanmetagenomL_FD_108194 | JGI IMG/M metagenome (GOLD analysis project Ga0160427, IMG submission 108194) | Solar panel surface microbial communities from Lawrence Berkeley National Laboratory, California, USA - L | ecosystem: Engineered > Built environment > Solar panel > Unclassified ...
CGGAGAGAACCTCATGAGATAAACTGACGAAGTCGCGTGTCTACAGGATAAGATTGACGATGACGGTGATTTCGTTCAATGTCGATAGCTAGCTTAGCACAGATGATAGCTCCATTTCTAGCTTTCTCAGAAGGTTTGGCTGGACGGAAGAAATGTGGGGGGATGTAAAACATGATTGCTAGTGGTGGGATGATTGCCGACACGTTACACCTTCCAGAAGGCAGCTTCAAAACTCATTTTGACATCATAGAAATCTCAAGCCTCTTGACATTTTTGATCAATGCAATAGCTTGAGCTTGAGCGATAGTAATCGAGGATGTTGGATCTTGTTTCAAGGCCCCAGTACTGCTCTATATATTGATATATCCTGATTCTTACTTACTTATAATCGTTTATTTTTACGAACAATAATGGCAGACTAACTGTCGCAATTGCAATTGGCACATAAATTGATAGAAAACATAGATTGCGTACCAAATTTTGAGCTCTATCTTATCCATTCCCACAACCATTTACAAACTATCTTTACTGATTCTATTAACGACTTGTCTCTTGTGCTTTGCAACACACCTCTTCGGTTTAACGTATCCTCGATATGCTGCATATCGTTCCAATGTTCTAGAGTCTGTCTGGTCCAGTGCCATGGCATTCCTTGTATTCTGAGCTTGTTACCAACGATTAAAGCGGCAAAGAGGAAGATCTGTATTCATCATTTGTTAGACCACTCCCGTCATCAGGAAAGTTCTGGGGGGAAAAAAAGTAATATAATACACACATTAGAAGATTTGAGCATCACTTACGCTTATATATGCTGCGACAACATAACCAAACCAATGTTCAAGTCTCGGTTTCATAAAATTCACAAAGCCATTAAATATAAGCAATAATGAACAAGCAAAGAGACCACAGATGACGCGAAGCGGCTGAAGGTGTGATCTATAAGGATAATGCTTTGAAGAGCGTTTAAATTTCCACCTCTCGCTTGAATTGGCATGTTCGCTCAAGTACGAAAGTCTGAAGTTGCTGCATATTAGCCTGGTTTGGTCTGCCTTTGTTCAGAAGAGCACATACCTCTTGAGGAACATGATGTACGTCAAGCATATGACTATGTTGACTATTAACGATATAGTAGTACCACATTTGACAAGTTCAATAAAAATCTTTATGATATAATTAGAAATTGTTAAACTGGTGCAAGGTTTCTGATGTCCTTAGGACAAAGGGGAAGGGATCTCCGTACCCTCTGAGGCCCAATACGACCAGCTGCCAGCAGGGCGATAAATGACGGTATGGCGCTGACAAAGATTGTGGCGTGTGGTACACCTCCAATACCAACTCTTTGTAAGTAGTTCTGCAGCATTTGTGGTTGAACTTGTTGTCTTTTGGCCAAAGCATGCAGCGTTCTGGAAGCGACATATAGACCGTTAGTGCCTGCAGAGAGCGCAGACCATACAAAAACTCCATTCAAGATATGTGGTAGGACCTTAATCTTAGCCAAGACAACGGCCAATACAAAAGGTGATGTTTGAGCATTAGTTTGTATTTTATATTGGTTACTCTGTCTCAGGTGACTGTCGTTGTAAGGCACGCAAAAGGAAATGATGAAAACTGCGAAGCAGTAAAGTGTAATAACACGTATAGCAATTTTGCGAATACTAATTTTGATCGTCTCCGGACTTCTTTCATTCTCTGTATTGGCAGTTTCCGCTGCGGTCACAGCGATGATTTCCAGGCCTATGTATGACCAGAATACTAAAGTCATAGCGGTCCTGATTTTCGGGGGAATTTAGAAGGTGAGCTCATGTTAAAGTCAGGATGCAAACTCACCACAGGGAAAATAGTCTTCCTATACTGTCGAAGTATACATGGTCTTGACCTCTCCCTGAAAAGTCTGTGATTGTAAAATTACTCGAGAATGCGCCATACGGTGGATTCCAAACTGTTGGAACGTAAGTGGAAAGATCACAAAGGATCCAGGATATTAACCTACATGCGTGACCATAAACGTCGGGATGACCAGCTACAAAAAATCTTGTTAATCAATACACTCCGTGTGCCTATGTCAAAAGAACAACTCATACCCTTTCCATCCGCAATACTGACGCTTAGCAAGGTCAAGGCCACTATAATGATAATTTTCAAAGACCCAAATATATACTCAAGTTCGCCGAACCACTATATGGATAACATAGTCAGTCTCAAAGTGAAGTACTGATATTGTCCTATCTGCATAGTCCGATCCAAAACACAATGCGTTTACTCACTCTAACAGGTAGCATGTTAGTGAGTACTGTCAAAGCTATAATCACCAGAACCCAGATAGCGACATTTCCTGTATCCCATTCCCCAACACCAAGTCCATAGTCAAACTTCATGAGTGAAGCAGCTACTGTTGTCTCCGCGGCTACTATAAGAGTGTACATTACCCTTGATTGATGGTTAGATAAGAAAAAAACATTGTCTAAAGTTAATCATGCGATATGTCTCACCAGTACATCCACCCAACGGCAAATCCTACTGATGCATCCAGGAACCGAGTTGGGAATTCGTAAATCGGTCCCTCGACCGGAATGAGTGCAGTCATTTCTCCAAGACAAGAGAGCACAGAGGACGATACGAGACCGATCAGGATGTAACTCAGAAGAGCTCCCAAAGGACCTGCTTGAAAGAGAACGGGCCCAGTGTTCACAAATAGGCCTATATATGGTGTTTCCTTCAGGTAAGCTGGCGAAAGTAACATATCTTTAGTGTATAACAATAATATCACGTACCAACGCCAACTGTACTGTTTCCTCAATAAACATTAACATCTATTCATATTCTGATGCAACAGGTATGGAGTGTTTTAAGTACCCATTGAAAGCTATCATCTGCGACACGTTAGTGATTGTCATTCTTGCCTGAAATTATCAAAATCAGAATTCATACATTTAATTGGCGCTCTTTCAAGTCCTGCCTATTAAGAAAATCGAGAGTCAGTCGACTGGTCCTAGTATACTGAAAGTACAGACAAGAACGCGACTATAGAGACCTGGTTTATTTGTTTGATAACATACCTTAGTTCAGTATCATGTTCGTAAGACGACGAACCTGAGTTTATGGATTCTTGGGATCCAGAAGTCACAACTTGTTCTTTCACTGAGTTATGAACATCGTTTGATTCATGGATATCTTGTTGAATTTGCATAACATGCACATGGTCTTGGTCTCCGTAGTTGGCCATGTTTTATATAAACGCTGATCTCTGAAATACCGATACAAATTGCAAATTTGTTTGACAAAGCAACGTATTGAGAGCAAAGCTCAAGAGCGTCAGCTCGGAAAGTCGCTGATTAGAAATATATCTTTTTTTCCCTTCAAATTAAAGATGGACCAAAATGAGGAACAACTGATTTTTAAAAAGATAAGAAAATCCAAATAGATATATGGGCGACTGCGTTACACATGTTTTCATATTTTTGTAAATAGTCATAGAAATATTCCTATCCCAAGACTTTATGTTTGGGGCTGAGATAGTCTTTGTAATGAAAGTGGAGTGCTCGCATCGCCAAGTCTTCTCAAGCACAACACAGCAAGGCTGCCAACCTTTCTCTGATCGGCACATAACATGTCGAAGCCTCAAGAATATCGCGTCATGATCCCGTCTTTTGGACCAGTATTTGTCATATTTAGAAAAACTGTCTGCGGGTGGGTGGGTGTGTGAAAAGAAATATAATATACCGGTGTGTAGAATATTGATGAAGACAGGTGTGTGAACTATGCATACTTATTGCATGTTAATTATAATTCTGACTCAACTTCATGTTCATGATATTTCATGTGGTATCGGCGACCATTTTTATCTTTTGGACAAGGCTGCGCAACGGGAAGCCTGGTAACGCGAAGCTAGTGATTCTAGGACACTTTCGAGTTGCATACTTACGGCACTTTCTTTCCCTTCAACGAAGGCTCATCACAATCTCATACTGTAGCAAGTAATAAACCTTGTTTGATAAAATCTTGTGTGACGTGAGAGTCGCAAGTGCCTGAGCTGTAATCCACCAGTTCTAGCCAGATTGGACCTCCATGGGTTAGCGTCTGACCTTTTGCGAGCTTCTTGACCAGAAGCTGCTCTAAATCACCGCTATCTTGACTCCCTTCTTCGAGCAGCTGCAGACCATTTAATTTAGCGAACCGTCGTTCCTGATCGTCGCTACCAGCTGGCATTCCTATCTAACAGTAACTAATATATCTTCGTCAAAGTACGTTGCGATATTTGATATCAACTCATAACGTCATGTCACTTAGGTTCACATGGACTACATTAGCGTCCAAACGATCGATATAGAACCATACATTGTCACAGCGCACGAGCTGTCGAGATTGCAAGACGGATATAGCCTGGGTAATTTCGTGTTGGAAATCTTGGGGCGCTATGTAACCAAGACCAGCCCGTTTGCACAGACGAACAATATTTGGCGGTTTCGATGTCTGTGTCGAGGGCTTACATTGTTGTATGAATATGCACTGGCGTTACAACAAACAACATCTTTTGAGGTAGAAAACACACGGCACGTCTTATTATTCATAGTCGGGGAAATTGAAAGATTCGATGATCCATCTCAAGTTTGGCCTCATGCGTTAGACGCTCTGATTTCAGGTATTATAGCGCATGTGCATAAAGGGCAGGCTGAGGACAAGCATGAACCCATATTTCCACCAACAACCACAATACAGCTTGAGGGTTTAATGCAACTTCCTGTTGCAAGATCTCATGGCAAATCGAGAGAATGTAAACCAATCCTGTTAGAATTAATTCTTTCTTATTGGTTGTCGCCAAGGGTGGACAAGACCACTGGTTCTAATGTAAGACGTCCCAAAGACATGTTTTTGACTAAATAATACAACGATGCTCACTTCTACAAAATATCTAGATGTTGGACAAGATTCAGTCAAAACTCGGTTTTGAAAACTTGGACAACTCTCCTCGTATAGTTGTAGCCTTCTGGAGACAATACAAGGCAATTTTGAGCGGGTCATTCAACAACGACATCGACGTACGAGCGCAGACTAACGCCATCAACAATTTATTCCTACGACATTTTCGAGGGACTTCTATACTACAACTAAGTGATGATTCGTACTGGTGCCTATTCGTAACAACATGCGGAGAAAATCTTACGAAATCCAAGACAAATCGTATTGCAGATAATTCGAACCATTCGTGGTGGTACACTTTTCGTGAATTTCTGAGATCGAGATTCTCTATAGACATGGCTAGAGGTAATATATCTTTATTTGTAGAGATGATCAACTTGACTAATTGAGTGTCACTTGTAGATTTTAGGAGTCTATCGTTTTCTGAGACCGAATCGCAAGATTATATAGATCCTTATGGTTATCACGAGAATGCGGTTTTGCAAAAGACATCTGTTCAAGAAACTCAACAAAATTTACAGTCGGGCCCTGAATATCATGAGATCACACCACGGCGTACAACAAGTATCGCTTCAGAAACAGGGTTGAGTGATCAACTGCAGGTCCTACCTCCCTCACCTCCATATACTGACGCAAAGTCAGATAAATCATCACACAAAGAAAAGAGACGATTTTCAGGAGGAATATCATGGAGCACCTCAAAATCCACTGCAACTTCTGTATCATATGATCTTTCGCGCCTAATCGAAAAACATAATCATGATCCTACTATGAAGTATCTATGCGTGCTTGCGGCCTCAAGTAGTGGTGTTCTTGCGGCTTTCTATACTGAGCATACCATATGTTTTTCCAACGTAAGCTCAGATGGACAATATTACAAGCTGGAGTATAAATGGCACAATACTCTTGAGCTAGATAAGACAAAACCTTTGGTAACAACGACAGGACTGTCTACCGCTGTAGTTGTGAAATCACAGGAGGTAAACAAATCTTGTTTTTTGTGAAGTTAAGTTGAGAGTCAAGGACTGACGATTTTCTCCATTAGATAATGTATTGTCGGTCAGTTGATACTGACGCAAAGTGCCTCTCTCTCCCAAAGCCGAAAGGAAGGGCCCAAAATCTATGTCAAATCGAGTCAGTATTGTATTTAGCGGACAACAGTTACATTCTTGCAGGGACAAGCGACAGTTCTATATATTGCTGGAATCTCCAAACCGGAGAGTCTAAAAATATTTCGCTGAAAACCCTACCCACCATTAAGAGGCTCCCAAACGTTCAGCTCATGATTGGGATGGGTAATAACTATAAATATGCCCTACTGGCAACCATACACGAAGTAAAACGGAATAGGAAGTATCAAATTTGTGTTTCTAGTATTTCGCTCGACGACTGGACCGCAGTCACAAGCTGCATATATGATTATGATGCGCCGGTATCTATTGCATGACGATTGTATTCTTTTTGAGAACGGGAGCTAAAAGTTATTTAGGGCACGCTTGCAACTTACGATATCAATATCACTCATTGTTACACAGGTGTTCACTATGTGTTAATTTCGCAACGCGAGAGCGCACCGCATATTATAGCTCTAACGGGCCCATCACGAGGAGATACTACCAAATTAAAATTAAGGTCGAAATCAAGCACTGTATACATCAAGAAGGCCCTGTGTACATCATCTGGGACCTTTCTTGTTATTCTATCACCGCTCGGTGTGTTGTATTGGATAATGACCGAGACGTTAGTCTCTAAAAAGGGAGATTTAACTGAGCTTGGAAACCTTGGTGTGCATTTTGCTCCAAATGTGACACCTGATTTGACAATAACCAACGAAAACGGACAGAGTTTTCTATGGATTGGATGGACTAGTGAACAGAAGAAGAAACCGTCTTTGAACAAATTTGCTCTTCCTTTCTCTGCTTTCTAGTGAATTTTTTTGTGTTTGCAGGGCTTTATGCAATTGCAATTATGATTTGTAATAACTCAGACTAGATGAATTCTTTCTTTCATTTTCGAAGTGTGATCAACGTCATGATACATTATATATATAAAAATTGAATGATAATATATCGATAGAAGATATGCTGGATCGCCGGTATTTGATTACATTGTGTAGATTTATAGCCATGTGTTTGAAATGCTTCAACATCCACGCTTACCTAAATACTTCACGTAAGGTGCTAGAAGAATTGTAAAAAAACCTAGGTAACACTAATTATGTCTTATCCTGCTATCGCTCACATTTCTATGATACACGAGTTGTGAGGATTAACCCGCTAAGTGCGCGTGTCGGTAGTCTATGCGATAGCATCACGAATTTGAATTTTATAACTCCGAACTCAACTATACAAACAAAGAAAATCCTTTCAGATAAAACAAATTGAAACTCCGGGACGACCTAACCTATGCAGTGCTAACGAAAACCTAGAAATACTCAAATGAGGGGAAGGAAGGAAAATAGCAAGGGATAGAAAGCCAAAACTCCATGTAGGAGGTACAAGTGATATAGCCCAATAATGTGAAAGTTTCATCGTCCAAATTACGTTTGCTTCACCACAGTCGGCTTATTTGAGCCACTCTGTGATCTGGTAAGTTGGTTGTTACTCTGCATGTGTTGTTGATATGGATTTCCCATTCCCATGCCCATCATATTCTGACCCATACCAGCATCGCTAGGTGTACCTAGGCCTGCCAACCAGGGTGGTGGGGTCATTCCAGTCTGATCGTTGATCGTCGATAACAGAGGTGGTAGGCATTGGAACAAATTTCTGATAGGAGCTGTAGGATCGGCACTGGCTTCTCCTTGAGCGCCCGTGTTCCAAACATTGATCTTTGGCTGGAGGCCACGGATAGCATCTGCGTTTGCGCGAGCCATATCTTGATACACGCCCTTCTCGAGCATGAGATAGCGCAAGAGACCTTCTCCACCACCCATGATTTCGGCGAGATGTGAATAGGCTTGTGCCATCTGAACGAGACCTTCTGCTTCTTTTGCCTTTGTATAGTAGGCCGCTTCAGCTTCTTTGGTGGCTCGAAAGTCTAAATTCATCTTCTATTAGCATCTGTGCAAAGCATTGTCTCGGATGCCAAAATGCGAAACTCACATTGCGCCTCAGCTTCCTTCTGTTGTCGATAAAGCTCAGCATCAGCGTTTTTGGTCAAATTGTAATAGTTGGCGTCGGTGTTCTCCTTTGCGGTTTCTTTGGCAGCCATAGCCTGTGTAACACCCGTAGCACGAAGACGTTCAAGCTCCATGTGGGCGCGTTTAGTCTCAACATCTCTCTGTAACTCTGCATCTCGTGCCTCAGCAGCTCTCTTTGCAGCAATCTTTGCTAACTGGATATCTCGGTCGAGCTCTGTCTGCTTTGTAGTCAAGGAGGCTTCTGCGGCCGCTTTATCCTTCTTCCGCTCAGTTTCGAGTATAGAGGTATCGGCTTCAATTTTTGAGATTTGTTGTTTCGTGAGACCCTGTCTTTCCCGCTCTCCAATTTCACCCTTCATTCGTGCTTCGGCTACATCAATTTTGGCGGTGTTTAAGGCGCCTTCATGGGCTTTCCTGGATAGTACGGAGAAGTATCTACTTGTAATTAGCGAATATACCAACATTCACGAATTCTGCAATACTCACTCATTGCCTGGAGTATCCTGGAGTTCCTTGACGTTGGCATTGTCTAGAAGCTGTTAGTTTGAAATCTTCATCCATCATCTGTATTCTGAAGGACTCACAAATTTTGAGACCAAATTGACTGAGCTCTGTCTGCACATTTTGAATGACCTTCTGCTTGAAGAGTTGCCTCTCTACGGTTTATCAGCATACATGCTCGCAGCATAACTGGATCTAGCTACCTTTAAAGATTTCCTCCATGCTCATACTACTAACGATGACTCTTGTTTCACCCTCAATAATACCCTTGACAATGCTCTGAACATGCGTATCTGCAGATGCTTTTGTTTGATCCGTCCCATTTCGACCGGTCAAAAGTGTCGCATATTTCATCAAGGCAACCTCATCATCCTCTGGACCAATTGTGAACACTGCTGGCAAGGCGAATGATAATTTTTCTATTGTCATTGCCTGCAGAGACAACGAAAAGTCGAATGGAACAATCGAGAGTTTTGCGACCTGAGTTGTTTGTCAGCTCCGACACAACAACAATCCATTACAGAGATGCATTGACCTACCTTTTGCCATGGGAATACGAACGCCTTCTTGGCGATTTTGACAGTATCGATACCAGCGCCAGTAATGGCGAGCTAAACATCGACATTGTTAGAATTGTTGGAAAAATCGGGTTGGCTGTCGAGGTTTTATATTTCTTACGTATGATGTTGGCTAGAGTTGCGAGATTGCATGTTAGCCCTTGTCTCCCTTTTCGTGTTGCCGTCCTCTACTTTTTGGGTCATCACCACCACCACCACCACCACACAATAACAAGAACCACAACAGATCAGGCATAAAAACGACTTACTTCTGAAATATGATACCACATGTTTCCTGATTGACCTTAATGCTCCCCGATTGCTGTTCGAGACTTCACAACCAGAACTCTCTGACTATGGGAATACTGATGAGAAGTAATGAAGGCAGACAAAGAGTTGGGTTATTTCGAAAAGGACGCAAGAAGCAGAGATGATAGAGGCTATGCGAATGACTTTATATTGTGAATGGGTGCAGATTGGACTGAATTCAAGGGTTGAAATTCATATGCTAATTAGATTAAGGCACAAGTTGGAACGAGAAGGAGCATGATGATCCGTTCTTTATATTCACCAATTTCAGCTAATTGCCAAGATGGGCCCGTTTTATTTTTCACAAGGTCACCAGGATAAATGCGTCTTAGGCATTCTACTTTCTTGTGTCTGTAAATGTCAATGCGCGCTGCATGAGTCTGCGATAATCGAGGTGATTTACAGTTTTGTGACCCCAACCAACAAGCGGATCTTGCACCATGGCCACAAGAAGGATAGAACACTTTTTGGTGTTAATTGCGAGGCTAAATTTACTTTGGTCCACCTAGCACTACTGTACTCCATTCTGCATACGCGAATGAACGAGTTTTCGTAAAGAGGGGCGATCCTGAATGAGTAATACACAAGCACCTGTGAGGGTAGCGTCTTCTGAGTGTGAGAGGATGCTATCGAAGACGGAGAACGATGCGGCTCCAGATGCCTCAAGGTCGCAAGGCTGATTTCGTTGCGATGATCCTAAATTCCCTTCGTGCTCATTTCCTTCACGAGATGCACTCATAGAATTGGATGAAAAAACACAGCCATCACAGCTCAAAAGAACTCAGTCACAAAATTGACACATCACGGAAAGTTGATCGATCTGCCGGTCGTCGCACACAAGTGATCAGGCCATGGAATTCTAACAGAATCTCCATCATGCGGTTTAAGGCAGCAAAACAATCATCATATTAGGCCAGGTCTATTATAGAGTTAGGGAACAGAATCTTCACCACTCTGATAAAGCTTCATGAGTTTGGCCATGTTGCTAGCTTGAAATTTGGCAGAGACCGTTATTTACATATCACACATCAGGCAGACATGTGGAGAATGTGGATGATCATACTAAGACTGTTAGTGATGACTAAATATAACCACAGCCGGCCGGGAGAAGGAGCACAAGAAATTACCTAGGAAGAAATGCTAGTGGGTATTAGGTGACCATTTAGGCAGGCAGAACTATACGGGCTGTCTGAAATAGCCATCAAGTTGTTAGGTTGACAAAGACTGCGCTTCAGGCAACCAGCCAATGCATACCACTCCAAACAAAACACGTTCGTACAACAACACCACTCTATTTTGCGCAAACCATCACGGGATGGAGACATTATACCATCTATCGCTCATCAAAGCCTGTCGGCTCAACTGAAAATCGTGATTGTGCTATGATCTGCGCACAGGCTTGCCAAAAACACACGTGACTTGAACAGCAAGCCTAACATATCATCCCTTTTATTGATGCTAGCAGTCAAGCCATAATATTTTGAACTTCATCAGACACACAATCCGATATAACGCGATGCACCAGGCTTGGATATGATAACATAATCAAGTACTCATATCTGACTTGTTGCTGCATTCTGAGCGGCTTGCTTTTGTTGTAGGGCTTGAGGCTTTCGCGCGTAAAGAGCTCATACCTAGTCACATTTGATTTCGATCTCGATCGCGAACCCACTTCGTGATCTTTGAGTGTCGACTTTGGTCACCATTTTCTGCATCTAGACTGGACAACATGCGCAAATTCTGGAATTGAAGAAACCAGACAACCCTTTCATCGGGTCTCGTTTGCTACAGGGCAATTGGTGATCGGAGTGCAACAAACCTTTTACATAACGTTGGGTATTCAGATTCTGTTTGTAGAAGGCCGGAACTTAGCTAATAAAA
>Ga0160427_10002401_pt1 | contig 11291 bp, 9 predicted proteins | sample SolpanmetagenomL_FD_108194 | JGI IMG/M metagenome (GOLD analysis project Ga0160427, IMG submission 108194) | Solar panel surface microbial communities from Lawrence Berkeley National Laboratory, California, USA - L | ecosystem: Engineered > Built environment > Solar panel > Unclassified ...
ACGCGGCGGCCCCGTTGCCAGGGCCGCCGCGCATAAGTTATAGCGTAAAAGCTACTTAGGTAGCGTGGCGCGCACGGCTTTTACCTCGGCTACCTGCACGGCGCTGGCCTTGTTGCCGAAGCTATTGCGCACGTAGGTGAGCACATCGGCCACCTGCTGGTCGGTAAGGTAGGCTTGGGCAGGCATATGCTGCTTGTACTCATCGCCGTCGATTTCGATGGGCTCGGCCAGGCCCGCCAGCACGATGTGGGCTAGCCGGGTTTTGTCGCCGAGCACGTAGGTCGTTTTGATGAGCGGCGGGTTCATGTTGGGCACGCCGCCGCCATCGGCCTGGTGGCAGGTGATGCATACGTTTTTGTACACCACCGCGCCGCGGGTGAGGCTAGCCGCCATTGCCGGGGCGGCCTTGGCGGTGGTTTTAGCCTTGGGCTTGGGGGCCGGGCGCTGCTGGGCTTGCAGCGACAACACGCCGCTGGCTAGCCCCAGCCCCAGTAATAAGTGCTTACTCGTCATTATTTCTTAGCGTTATATACGATGCGATAGATGGTGCCCTTCGAGTCGTCGCTCACGTAGAGCGAACCGTCGGGGCCCTGGGCGAGGCCGCATGGGCGGTGGTCGGCGCGGCCGGCGGCCGTTTTGGCTGCCGAGCCCGAGAAATTATCCGCAAAAACTTCCCACTGGCCGCTGGGTTTGCCGTCCTTAAAGGGCTGAAACACTACGTAGTAGCCGGCCTGCGGCTCGGGTGCCCGGTTCCAGGAGCCGTGGAAGGCGATGAACGCCCCGTTGCGGTACTTGGCCGGAAACATAGTGCCGGTGTAAAACAGCAGGCCGTTGGGGGCCATGTGGGCGGGGTAGGCGGCGGCGGGGTCAATGTAGTTGCCGGTGGCTTCTTTCTTGCCATCGCCGCCGTACTCGGGGCCCAGCATTTTCTTCTTCTGCTGGGGGTCGTAGTAGAGGTAGGGCCAGCCGGCGTTGTCGCTCTGCTTCACGGCGTACATACACTCGGCGGGGAGCTGGGCCGATTGCTGGTCGGTGTACAGCGCGGGCCAGTTGTCGTGCAGCTGGTCGCGGCCGTGCTGCATCACAAACAGCTGATTGTCTTGCGGGTTCCAGTCGAGGCCCACCACGTTGCGCAGGCCGGTGGCGTAGCGCGTGCCGGTTTTGTAAGTCTGGTTGGCCTGGCTAGCCTTAAACTGCCAGATGCCGCCCGCCGAGTCCAGAATCGGGCAGTTTGGAATACCCTTCGAGCCGCGCGTGCGGTCCTGCTCCTGGCAGGCGTTGGCGTAGGCGCCCACGTTCACGTAAAGGTTGTCGGCATTATCGAGCACGATGGATTTGGACTCGTGCTGGCTGCCCACTTTCAGGCCGCGCACCAGCAGCTCGGGCTTGGCAGGGGCAATGACATCGCCCTTCGCATCGAGCTTATAGCGGTACACCGCGTGGTCGGACGAGGCGTAGAGGTAGCCGTTCTTCTCGTACATACCCGTGCCGCCGTAGTCGCCAAAGCCGCCCGTCACGGTAGCTTTGCCATTGGCCTGCGGCTGCAATTTCAGGATGCCCTTGCCATCCTTTACCCGGTTGAGCTTCACGTAGATAATGCCCTGGGGCGTTACGGCCAGGTGGCGGGCCTTGCCGCCGGTTTCGGCTACTTTAAGGGCGCCGAAGCCAGCGGGCAGCTTCAGGCCGGCATTGTCAGGGTCGGGGGCCACGGTGGGGGCGGTGGGGCGGCTGGCTAGCAGCGCCAGGCTGCCCGCCAGGGCGGGCACGGCCAGCAGGTAGCGCGGGGAAAAGGAGGGCATGAGACTAGAAAATAGGGCGTTGAAAGAACCTCGTAGTTGGTAGAATCCCCAACTGCCAACGGCCGGAGAAGGTTGCGCCCCGCCGCGGTGGGGCGGGTTGGCAAAGCTACTTTTACCGCTTCCGTTGCCCCCTTGCCATGACGCCCATCGCGCCCACCCTCCTATTTCTCCACGGCTTTGCCGAAAGCCGTGAAGTCTGGACCGACTTCACTAGGCCCTTCCCGGCCGGCTACCGCCTGCTCACGCCCAACCTGCTGGGCCACGGCACCCACCGCACCGCCGTGCCCGACTTCTCGATGGAGGCCCAGGCGCGCTTCGTAGTGAAGTATTTGGACCAGAAGGGGGCTAGCGGCCCGGTGCTGGTGGTGGGCCACAGCATGGGCGGCTACGTGGCCCTGGCCCTGGCCGAGCGCTACCCCGACCGCGTGGCCGGGCTGGCCCTCATCAACTCCACGGCCCTGGCCGACACCGACGAGAAGCGCCAGAACCGCGAAAAAAACATTGGCTTTGTGGAGCGCCACGGCCTCGATAAATTTATGGAAAGCTTCGTGCGGCCGCTCTTCGCGCCGGCCAACCGCGACCGCCTGCCCGAGGCCCTGGCCCTGCTCGAAGACATTGCCAAGGCTACGCCCGGCGCCACCATTGCCGGCGCCCTGCGTGCCATGGCCGCCCGCCCCGACCGCACGGCCGTGCTGCGCGAAGCCGAGTTTCCGGTGCTGCTGGTGGCCGGCAAGCACGACCTAGCCGTACCCCTGGCCGACTCGGTGGTCCAGGCCGCGCTGGCCCCCACCGGCGCGGCGCTGTTCTTGGAAGGCAGCGGCCACCAAGCCTACCTCGAGCAGCCCGAGGCCACGCGCCAGGCGGTGCTGGCCCTGGCGGGCGCTGTGTTTCCGGCCTAGCGCGCCGGGCTAGTACAGCCGGAAATACAAGGGTAGCACGTAGCCCACGCGCACCGGCCGGCCCTGCTGGCGCGGCGGCGTGAGGGCGCTGGGCAGGCGCCGCAGCACCCGCAGCACCTCGGCATCGAAGGTAGGGCTGAGGGTGCCCACAATGCGGCGCTGTTCTACCCGGCCGGTTTCGCTCACCTCAAAATACGCGTACACCGTACCTTGGCGGCTCAGCCGCACATCTTCGCTAGGGTAACGAATCTGCCGATACAGGAAGTCTTGTAAGCTGTTGGGCACTACTCCCTTGCTATAGCCAAAGCGGGGCAGCGCCACCACCGAAAACGTGGGGTTTTCGTCGCTGTAAGCCAGCACGGTGGGCGCGGGCGCGGGGCCAAAATCGAGCGGAACGGTTACGGCCACCTCGCCGCCAGGCCCCTGGTCAACCAGGGTGGCGGGCAGCAGCCAGGGGTGCAGCCGCTGCACCAGCTGCTGGGTCAGGTTCTGCACTTCGGGGTTGAGGTAGAGCGCGATAGCCGGCGAGCCCGGCGGCGGCGCCAGAAAGTAAGCCCGGTGCGAAAAGCCTAGCGAGTCCAGCTCCAGCCGCAGAAAGAGCCGGCCCACCAGGTCGGGGCTAGCCTGCCGCAGCTGCCGCTGCACGGCCGCCCGCAGCGAGTCGGGGCCGCCAGGATAGGCTGGGCCAGGATACGCCGCCCGGGCTGGGTCGTTGCCCATCAGGGCCATGTTGGGGGGCGGCGCGGTGGGTTGCGCCCGGGCCGCCCGCTGCCCTAGTGCCAGCAGCAAAATGAGGAAAAAAAGCCAGCCCTGCTGCCGACCAAAAAGAAGCTGCATACAACCAGGAATAGAGCCCGCCAAATATAGGCCGCGCCCTGGCAAGCCCCGGGCGCTTCACGCGTTCTTCAGCCCCGGCGCCGGGCGCTGGGCCGCCGCTAGCTTACCTCGGCCGTAACTTTGGAGCGGCTCTGCGCATGTGGCAGGGTTTTGCTATCCCATTATAATGAAGAACTATTTATTGCTGGCCAGCCTACTGGGCCTGGCTAGCGTGGGGCGGGCCCAGCAGGCGCCCATGGCCCCTAATGCCGTGCTAAGCGGCGTGCCCCGGCCGGGCCACGACCACGGCGCCATCTATCTCAACTGGGGCTACAACCGCGACTGGTATACCAAGTCAGATATCCGCTTTAGGAACGATAAATCAGACGATTACGATTTTACCTTTCACGATGCGGTGGCCCACGACCACCCCAGCATGAGCGACTTCTGGAAGCCCAACAACCTCACCGTGCCGCAGTACGACTTGTCGGTGGGCTACATGTTTCACGACAAGCACGACCTGGGCATCGAGGTTAGCTGGAACCACCTCAAGTACGTGGTCGATGACTTTCAGACTATGCGGGTGTCGGGCAATATCCGCGGGTTCAAGTTCGACCGCGATACCCTCGTGACGCCCGATTTTGTGCATTTGCAGCACACCAACGGTAACAATTACTTGATGGTGAACCTCGTGAAGCGCTGGCAGTTTCTGGCCGGCCGCCACGTGGTGCTCAGCGGCATTGGCAAGGTGGGCGGCGGCCCCATGATATCCTACACCATCTCCAGCATCTTCACCAGCCACGCCGAAGGGCCGTTTCACTACGAAGGCTGGGTGGCCGGGGCTAGCGGCGGCCTGCGCCTGGAGCTCTACAAGTATTTCTTCCTGAATACTGATTTTCAGGGCGCTTTTGCCAACTATACCAACAGCTACATCGGCGCCGACCGCCTCGGGCGCGTCACCCACCACTTCGGCTCGGCCCAGTGGATTTATGGCTTCGGCTTCATGGTGCCGATTTAGAGGAGGCTAGCCAGCCGGCGGTTGCTGTTAAAACCCACGTTTTTGCCCCCGGTGCGGTGGGCAAAAACGTGGGTTTTAGCTTAGCGTCAGCCCGTGGGGGCTAGCCGATTGCGGACGTGCGCTGCTGCTGAGCGCGCCACTGCGTGCATAGGAAAACCAGCAGAAAAACCACGCCCATCACCACGAAGAAGTTGCGCGCCACGCCATTCTCCGCAAAGCCAAACAGCCAGGGCGAGGCGATGAAGACGAAGCCGCTCACCAGCTCCAGCCGGCCGTGTAGCCAAAAAGGCAGCACGTTAAGAAGGCCCAGCGGCATGTTAGTGAGCAGGCTTACAACGAGATAGCCACCCGCCAAAAGGTAGCATACCGTAGCATAGGTACCCGTGAAGCCAAACAAGCTGGGTGCCGCCGCAAACAGCGCGCACGTGAGGTAGTCGAGGACGCCGTGCAGCGTCGGGGAGATGATTTTCATAATCTGGCTCAAATAGAACGTGAGAAAGTGATGGCCGCCGTCCGGCAGCCTTTTTCGCTTTCTCTCTACGGGCCGCCTTGGTGAGTTGATATAGCCGGGCTTTCCTTTCTGCTCATTTAGAACAGGTTATAGTAAGCTTAAGCTCAACTGTTTGCTAGCCCAGGAGGCCGGCCAGGCGCTCTACGCCCGGCCCGAGCACCAGGCCCGCGTCGGCGCCTAGCCAGTCGGTGAGGATGCTGGCGTAGAGGCTGCGAAAGTCGAGCTGGTAGCGCAGGTCGCCCTGGTCGAGGTCGGCGAGGCTAGCGGGCTGGTTGAGCAGGCCGGCTTTGCGCAGCGCCCCGCTGAGTAGAAACACGTTGTTGGCAGTGCCGTGGTCGGTGCCGTTGCTGGCATTCTGGCCCACGCGGCGCCCAAACTCGCTGAAAACCATGACCAGCGTGTTGTTCCACTCGCTGCTTTTTTGCAGGTCGGCGGCCAGCGCGGCTAGCCCATCCGAAAGCTCGCCCAGCAGGCGACCCTGCTGCTCGTGCTGCCGCACGTGGGTGTCGAAGCCACTGAGGGCTAGGTAGTACACTCGCGACTCCACCCCCGAGCTTATTAGTTCAGCAGTCGTTTTCAGGCTCTTGCCAAACGCCGTATTGGGGTAGGTAGCAGTGCTGGTATGAATCTTCGATTTCTCGAATAAGTAGTCGGCCGACGAGGCCGTTTCGGCCAGCGTCTTATACAGATAATCGAGCTCGGAGCCGGCGGGCGCGACGGTTTTTTCCTGACTGAGCGCGCTCAGGTAGCGGCTCTGCGTGAGTTGGTGAAACTTGCCAGGGTTTTTGAGGGCCAAGCCGTTGCGTTGGGCACCTTTCAGGGCCAGGCTCAGCGTGTCATCTAGTTCGAGGGCCTGGTAGGCGGGGGCGCCGGGGCCGCAGGTGCTGTCGAGGTAGCGGCCCAGCCAGCCGGTGGGTAGTAGCTGCTCCGAGCCCGAGCCGGTTTGCCAGATGTCCATCGAGCGAAAGTGCGAGCGGTCGGGGTTGGGGTAGCCCACAGCATTGCAAATCGCCACTTGGCCCTGGTCAAACAGGCTCTTCAGCCCCTTCATGGCTGGGTGCAGGGCTAGCTCGCCATCGAGCGGCAGCAGGCCCTCGGTTTCGCGGAGCGCCAGTGTGGGCCGGGCTTTGTAATACAAATCGTTGCGGTACGGCACGAGGGTATTCAGGCCGTCGTTGCCGCCGCCCAGCTGCACCACAATCAGGCGCCTGGCGGCGCTACCCGGCGCATCGCGCAGGCGCGCCGCCAGCCGGGCTTCAGGCCGGTCGAGGGCGTGCAAAAACTTGGGTACTAACAGTAAGGTGCTGGCGAGGGTGGAGGCTTGCAGAAACTGGCGGCGTTGCATAAGGGATTGATTTATAAATAAATAATTTAAGGATAGAGTTCTGGCGCCTAGCCCCACCCCCGACCTCTCCCCCGCAGGGGAGAGGTCGGGGGTGGGGCTAGGCACCCGGGAACGAGGCTAGGCCAGCTGATATTCCGGCAAGCTCAGTAAGCTCACCAGCGTAGCGCGCAGGCGCGCCTCCGGCGTATCGACACTGGAGGCGGCCTGCTGCACCAGCGCCAGGTTTTCGGGGCGTAACGGCGCTTGCAGCAGGAAGCCGGCCAGCAATTGCGGCTGCTGGTCGGGCGGCGCGGTGCCCAGCAATTGCTGAATGGGGGCTAGCGGCAGGTGGGTAGTTTCGGTGTTTTTGACCAGGCGCTCCTTACCCGAGGTCTGGGGCGTGATGTCGTTTTCATCGTCTTTGAGGCGTACGGCAAACTCGGCATTCTTAAACAAAATGCTCGGCAGCTGCAAGCGCAGCAGCAGCGACGACGAGTCTATCCAGGCGCGGCCGCCGGGCCAGCCGGCCACGTTGGGCGGCATGAAGAGCGTCTGGCCCAGCGCCTTTTGGTAGCCGAGCAGCTGCTTATCGTTGTCTACCTGCAAGTTGAGGGTGCGGCGCAGGCCCGCCACCAGCGCCACCGGCGACTTGATGAGGCTGCCCGTGTTGACGGGCGCGTAAAACCAGTCGGCCGAAAACATCCGCTCCAGCAAGTCGCTAACGTCGTAGCCGCTTTTGCGAAAAGCGGTGGTTAGCGGTGCAATGTGCGCCGGGTCGGGCACGTCGTTTACGAAAAAGCGGTATAGCTTGGTCACGATAAACGTGGCCGCCGCCGGCTGCTCCAGGATGATGCGCAGCGCGTCTTCGCCGCCCCAGTTGCCGGTCTGGCCCAGCAGTGTTTTGGGGCCCGCGTCGTGCTGGCGCTCCCGAAACACGAAGCGGCTTTGCCCGTCGTAGCCCCAGCCGGTGAAGGCACGGGCGGCCTCCTTCACGTCGGTTTCGGTGTAGTTGCCGCGGCCCAGCGTGAAGAGTTCCATCACCTCGCGGGCGAAGTTTTCGTTGGGGTGCGCCTTCTTATTTTGTTGGTTATTAAGAAATTGCAGCATGGCCGGCTCCTGGCTAACGGCCAGCAGCAGGTCTGGAAATTTGCCCAGCGCCTTCTCCCGAATGGTGTTGAGCAGCGCCAGCGAGTCGTCGGGCCGGCGCGTGCGGCAGGCAAAGTGCCCGTGCCAGAACAGCGCCACCTTCTCGCGCAGCTGGCCCGGCGAGGTCGCCATTGTATCCATCCAGGCCGTGCTCATGCTGATGAAGGCGTCGCGAATGCGCTCGTTTTGCAGCTTGCGCTGGGCAGGCGTGAGGTCGGCGCGGCGCAAGCGGGGCGGCTCCTGCCGGCGCCGCGCCAGGGCCGAGCGCGGCCGCAGCATCGCAACCGGGGCCGGGGGCGCGTCCATTGCCGGCGCCGGGCTAGCCGTGCCCGGCTGCGCCGAGCTGGCGGGCGCGGGCGCCGCCGCGGCCGGGCCCGCCGCGCCTATATTATTCGGAACAGGGCTAGCGCCGCTGGCCGGCACCGCCAGCACGGCCCCCTGCGGGTTCTGGAAGCCGGCCAGCGTAGCACTCGAAATGGGCTCGTAGGCGCGGGCTTCATGCAACAATTGCCGCAGGGCCTTGGCGGGGCTGAGGCCAGCGGCCACATCCTGGGGGCGCGGGCCAAAGCCGGCCCGCCAATACAAGTGCTGAAGCTGTTGCGTGTTCATGGCGATTGGATGAGAAAGCCGCCGGCAGGTTTAACATTCTCCCGCCCGGATAGCCAGACAAGCTGGCTGAACCGTAGGGGCGGAGCAAGCCCCGCCCGCCGTTGACCGGCTCCGCCGTAATAGGGGCAGGAGGGCAGGGGCTGCCGTTAAACAAGCCAGCCGAACCTAAACGCTGGGAAGCTTGCCGCCGTCCGGGTATGAAACACGCCTGCCAAAACCAACGCCTGATTAGGATGCTGCCGACTAAGCGGAAGGGCTCCGAAGCAAAACCCCAACCAGCCCACTAACTCACTGCGGGTTTACTTGCATCCAATTCATAAAAGCCTAAATCAACGCTAATAACCAACTTTTTTGACAAACTACGAATAGCTTCGTAGATTTTACGAAATGTTTCGTACTATTGCGGTGACTTGGTATAAAAGTAGTTCCCTTGCCCCGCGCGCACTAATTGCCGCGGCACAACCGCTCCGCATCGACTTCCTGACTCAGCCAACCCCAACCAGTATGCTACGAAAGCTAAGCTATCTGCTCCTCTTTTGCTGCGGCCTGCTGCGGGTGGCGCACGCGCAGCAGGCCACTGGCGTGCCGGCCCTCGACCAGCTCGTGGCGGCGCTCAACAGCCAGTCGCTGGCACCCGTGCAGCCCTACCTCACCCCCGAAACCCGCGTGGGCAGCCTGCCGCCGGCCTACACCGAGCGGGTGCTGGCGCAGCTGTTGCCGCAATACAGCCCGGTGCAGGGCCTGCGCCTCGTGCGCCAGGAGCCCGCCGGCGCCAACACCCGCTACGTGTGCCAGCTAGCCCGCCAGGGCACCGAAAAGGAGGTAACCTTCGTGCTGACGCCCGCCGGGCAGTTTGCCGAGCTGAATCTGGTGCCGGTTAGCGCCAGAAAAATCGATACCACCTTCGGCCCCGGCGCGCTCACCACGCCGCCCAGCGCCGCCGCGCCCGCTAGGGTGCTCAACGGCTTGCTGGTAGTGGAGGCCGAGGTCGATGGCCGGCGCGGCAATTTCCTGCTCGATACCGGCGCGCCCGCGCTGGTGCTCAACAAGCGCGAGTTTGCGCCCCCCGGCTCCGAAACCACCCTGGCTGCCGCCGGCAGCACCGGCGTGAACGGCAAGATGGCCGGCATGTCGTACCACGTAGTACAAAAATTCGATTGGCAGGGCATCAGCTTTCAGCAAAAAGAAGTGCCGACGCTCGACCTCAACAGCCTCGAACGGAAGCTGGGCAACTTGCCGCTGCTAGGCCTCATCGGCTATAACGTGCTGAGCCAGTATGCCGTCACGCTCGACTACCGTGCCGGGCAGGTGCGCCTGCGCCAGCCCGACCCCACCGCTGCCGCCGCGCCCGCCCTCATGCGCGTGCCCTTCACGCTGAGCGGCCACCTGCCCCTGGTGGCGCTGACTGTGGGCGGCCAAACGTTTCAAGTTGGCGTCGATTGCGGCGCGCAGGCCAACCTGCTCGACCAGCAGTACCAGGCCGAGCTAGCCCGCGAATTGCGCAAAACCTCAACGGCTCAGCTTAGCGGGGCCGATGCCGCCAGCCGCGCTGTAACCACCGCCCGCCTGCCCGCAGTGCGCCTAGCCGGCCCGCTGGTGTTCCGCAAGCAGGCCACGGTATTTGCCGATATGGCCCACCTCAACCAAAACCCGAACCGCGCCCCGCTGCAAGGCTTGGTGGGCTACCCGCTGCTGAGCCAGTACCGCACCACCATCGACTACGTTAATAAAGAATTGATTTTCAGTGCCTGGTAAGCTGGCTAGCCTAGCCGCGTAGCTCAGAAGCGGGCGCCCACGACCACCGTTTTCTTGTACTCGCGGCGCTCGCCGCCGCTGGGCCGAAACAGCTCGATGTGCACGAGGTAGTAGCCCACGGCGGCCTTGCGCCCGTGCTCGTCGAGGCCGTCCCACTGCACGAAGCCTGTGGTGGCTAGGCTCTCGTTGCGCAGCAGACGGCGCGTGAGCTGGCCCAGGGCGTCGTACACCGTCACCGTGCCCACGTAGCCGGGCTGGTCGAGCTGGTAGTTGAGGGTCGTAAAGTCCTGCTGGCCATCATCATCAGGCGTAAAAAGCTCGGGTGCCATTGCCAGCTCCTGGCCATTGCCCACGGCATCCTGCGCCTGCGAGTTGGCCCGGCCGGGCGTGGCATAATTTGCGGTGCCGGCTGCCGAGTGAAAGTTGCTGGCCGCGCTAGGCCCGCTGGCCCGGATGCGCTCCAGGCTCACGCCGGCCTGGGTGCTCAACAGCGTCAGCTGCTGGCTTTTATTATAGGCGTAGCGGTCGATTTCGATGCCGGCGGCGCTGCTGATAACCACCGTGCCCGCGCTGTTATCCAGCGCCGGAAAGCCAGCCACGGCCAGCAGCGCGGCCGGGTCAGCGCTGCTGGGGTACTGCGCCTGCAAAATATTCGGGTCCGAGGTCAGCGCCACGAGCTGGCCGGGCGCCATTACGTAGGGCGCGCTGGGGCTGATGATAAGCGTGGTATTGCCGCTAGCTTTCTGCACCGTAAGCTGATACGCTTGCAGATTCACGTAGCGCAGCGAGCGGTTGAGCAGCTCCACGAAGTACACGCCGCCCGGCGCGTGGTTGAATAAAAGCTCGTTGATAACCACGTCGCCAACCTGCGCGGCCTCGGGCAGCGCCACGCTGGCCGAGGCGAGCGCGCCGCTGGCATTGCCGGCGCAATCGGTGGCGCGGGCCACGCCCACGGTTAGCGGCTGGCTGGGCAGCAAGGCCGGGCCCACGGTGAGGTCCACGGCCCGAAAATCGGGGCCAACGGGCGCGGCGCGGGTCACGGCCGGGGCCGCGCCGACGCGGCTCTGTAAGGTGTAGCGGGCGAGTGATGCGGCGGCCATGCTATCCAGCTTCTCGCTGAACGACAGCCGGATAACGGTGGGCGTGAGGGCCACGGCGCCGAGCAGGCCGGGCGGCGTGCGGTCGGGGTTGGGGGCGGCCACGCTGTTGCGGCGGCCGGGCGTGCCGCCGCTAGGGTCCTGGCTAGCCTGCCAGTTGGGGGCGCCGAGGCAGTAGGCGGCGGGGTCGAGCATCTCCAGCGTCCAGCCGCCCTGGGCCTTGCGCAGGTCGCGGTACCAGGTGTCGGCGTAGGTGATTTCGAAGAGCGTGCCGCCGTCGCGGCCGCGCAGCACCAGCTGGTCGCCAGCGTTAGCTA
>Ga0160427_10002402_pt1 | contig 11291 bp, 11 predicted proteins | sample SolpanmetagenomL_FD_108194 | JGI IMG/M metagenome (GOLD analysis project Ga0160427, IMG submission 108194) | Solar panel surface microbial communities from Lawrence Berkeley National Laboratory, California, USA - L | ecosystem: Engineered > Built environment > Solar panel > Unclassified ...
GTGCGCCAGCAGGATCACCGGCTCGCCGGGCGGCACGTGCTGCAGCGTCCGACCGAGGACGGACAGTCGATGGCGATCGAGCAGCGCCGGGGCTTGCGGCACACGCGGCGTCATCTCGCTCTCAAGTCCGGCGAGCCACAGCGGAACCGGGAGATCAAGGCGCGCAACGGCGTTCTCCAGGAAACCGAGGCCGGCTTCCCTCAGCGCACGCTCGGCCCGCGTCGGACCGTGACCGCGACGCCGCGCCTCGCGGTCGTCGCCCCAGTCGTGGTTGCCCTGGATGGCGTAGACGCCCTTCGGCGCCTCCAGGCCGCTCAAGAGTCGCGCGACCGTCTCGAAGGGCACCGGACCCGTGCTCTGCGAGCCGTAATCGCCGAGCAGGACCGTGACGTCCGGCGCGAGGGCGTTGGTGCGTGAAACCACGGCCGCGATCTCGGTCTCGCCCATGCAGCGCGGATGCGCGTGGAAATCCGTCAGGACCGCGACGCGCAGACGGAGCCCACCCGGCCAGTTAGGTGGCGACAGGCGATAGGATGTCACCTGAACGCGGTGCGGCTCCAGCGCGGTCGCATAACCGGTGCTCAGGAGCCCGCCCGCCGCGATCAGCGTTCCGGTCAGGACAGGGCGGGACATGAGCGCGCGGCGCGTGGGCATCGGAGGCGGAGCACCTGGGCCCAGGAGCGAGTCGCCGTCAGGATGCGGCGAACGGCCTTCGATCCGATTACGATCGGCCTCGGATCGTCCGGGCGTCACCGTGAGCCTCGCAACGCGCGGCGGCCCGGATCCGCCGAACGCGCGCATAGGGCGGGACACGGGTCAGACAAACAAAAAGCCCCGCTTACGGACAGCGGGGCTTCGAGCAACGATGGTAGCGAGGGACGGATTTGAACCGCCGACACAAGGATTATGATTCCTCTGCTCTAACCAACTGAGCTACCCCGCCCCAAGCCGAGCCGCCCCGGAGGACGGTGCGTCGAGTGGCCGGGGTATAGGTAGGCCGGGTGCAGGGTGTCAACGGTCCACGGCGGGTCCTGCGCAGATTCCTTCTGCGCTGAAGGTGCTGCGTGCCTGTCACTCCCCGCGCGGACGGCACGTCGGCGTGCCGTGTCCGGTTTGGCCGGCTCCCCTATGTTGATCCGGTGGCCCGGATCATGGGCCCGCCAACCCGGAGCGTTCGATGACCAGCTGCGTCAAACCCCGTTTCGCAATCCTTCTCGCCTTGGCGGCGACGCCGCTCGTCGCGTCTCCCGCCCTGGCGGCGGGCGTCGCCTACCGGGCGACCCTGAGCGGTAGCAGCGAAGTGCCGGCGACGCAGTCGCAGGGCTCCGGCGAGGTCAACGCGACCTTCGATCCGGCCACCAAGCGGCTCAGCTGGACGGGATCGTATGGCGGTCTCACCGGACCGGTCACGGCCGCGCATTTCCACGGTCCGGCCAAGGCCGGCGAGAATGCCGGCGTGCTGGTTCCGGTGACCGCGGCGAGCAGCCCGTTCTCCGGTGAAGCCACGCTGGACGACGCCAAGGCCGCCGACCTCGAGGGCGGCCGGCTCTACTTCAACCTTCACACCGCGGCCAATCCCAAGGGCGAGCTCCGCGGTCAGGTCGAGCGGGGGCGCTGAGACGGCGTCTCGACGGGCGCACCGGGCCCGGTTAGGCGAAGGCTCACCTCCCGGAGCGTTCGGCTGAAGCAGACCGAGGCCATCATCGCCTGGACACCCGTCCGATGGGCGGAGCTGAAACCCGAGACCGCCGGGCAGGTCGCCGTTCTGCCCGCGGTCGAAGGAGCAACCGAGGCGAAGCGGTACATGATGCGCGCGGGCGCCAGTTCGTCGGCGCTCGCCACCCTGTCGGAGGACGCGCGGATCGCGCGGCTGTTCATCGATTTCCAGACGCTGGTCGTGCGCGACGGGATCGATCCGCAGGTCGCACACCGGGCGTTCCTGACCATTGACGAGTACCGGTTCCGCATCGCCCCGGATACGGAAGGAGCCGAGTTCGAAGATCCGCCGGAGGAGGATTGACTGGCGGCCGGTCCGCTCACGCAAGCGTGAGAATAACGAATACACATCGCCGCGCGGCGCCCTATCTCGTACCGGCATCCTGATCCCATCGGAGGCCGGCCTTGCCCGTATCCCGACGTGCCGTCATCGCGGCCGCAACCCTCGCGCCGCTCGCGGCGCGTCTCGGGCACGCGGCCGAACCGTTGATACGCCGGCCGATCCCCTCCACCGGCGAAATGCTGCCGGCGATCGGTATCGGCACCTCCCGGCGCTACGAGGTCGAGCCGGTGCCCGACAAGGTCGCGCCTCTCAAGGAGGCCGTGCAGGCCTTCGTCTCACGGGGCGGCACGGTGATCGACACCGCCCCGAGCTACGGCACCGCCGAGGACGTGCTCGGCGTGATCCTGGCTGCGGCCGGATTGCGCGAGAAGATCTTCCTCGCCAGCAAGGTCGATACGACGGGCCACGACCAGACGCTTGCGGAATTCGAGCGGTCCCTCAAGCGGATGCGGGTGGATGCGATCGACCTCGTGGCAGTCCACAACCTGATCGACGTGAACGACAATCTCGCGGTGCTGCGGGACCTGAAGAGCCGGAAGCGGATCCGCTACGTCGGCGTCACCGTGTGGCGCGACGACCAGCTCGAGGCCCTCGAAGCCGTGATGAAGCGCGAGACCCTCGATTTCATCCAGGTCAATTACGCCATCGACAATCGCGCCGCCGCCGAACGGGTGCTTCCGCTCGCCGCAGACCGGGGGGTGGCGGTGATGACCAACGTGCCATTCGGCCGTGACCGCCTGTTCAAGGCGGTCCAGGGCAGGGAATTGCCGTCTGTGGCCAAGGATCTCGGCTGCGCGAGCTGGCCGCAGTTCTTCCTCAAGTACGTGCTCGGCAACCCGGCCGTGACCTGCCCGATTCCCGGCATGGCCAAGGCCGCCTATGTCGAGGACAACCTCGGCGCCGCCCGGGGCAAGCTCCCGGACGCGGCGCAGCGCAAACAGATGGAGACTTTCATCGATGCGGTTTGATCGCACCACCCGCCGCGCGGCATTCGCCCTGGCGGCAGGGCTGACCCTGGCCGCCAGCCTGCCGGCTCTGGCGCAGGACTCCGCCAAGAAGATCCGGATCGGGGTGATCGGCGCCGGCAATATCGGCGGCACGATCGGGACGCTCTGGGTCAAGGACGGCCATGAAGTGATGTTCGCGTCGCGCCATCCGGAAACCCTGGCTTCGATGGTCGGAGACCTCGGTCCCAAGGCGAAGGCAGGCACGCCCGAAGAGGCGGTCGCGTTCGGCGACGCCGTGTTCATCGCGGTCCCCTACAAGGCCTATCCGGATCTCGCGAAGGAAGTCGGCCCGGCCCTCAAGGGCAAGATCGTCCTCGATGCCGGCAACGCCACCCAGAAGCGGGACGGGGCGCTCTACGACGAGGTCACGGCGAACGGCGTCGGCACGACCACGGCCAAGTACTTCCCCGGCGCCAAGCTCGTTCGGGCGTTCAATGCAGCCAACTACAAGATCTTCGCGAAGGAGGGCGCCGACGGCGGCAAGGGACGCGCCGGTGGCCGCATGGCGATTCCGATCGCCGGAGACGATCCCGAGGCGCTGAAGGTCGCGGAGGGTCTGATCCGGGACGCCGGCTTCGATCCGGTCGTGGTCGGACCGCTGAAGGATGCCGACAAGTTCGCCATGGGTTCGCCGGGCTTCGGCCACGACGTCACGGCGCCGGAACTGAAGGAGAAGCTCGGATTGGGTCGTTGAGGGCGGAGGCGGGGTGTGCCCGCTTCTCTCTCGCCGGTGCCCGGAGCGCGGTGACCGCATCCGGGTCGGCCGGGTCCCTTCCCCCGTCGGCGGGGAGGGCATGCCGGTCCGGTCGACAATCGTGGGCGCCGATGCGGGAGAGCCGGTGAGATCGGTCGATGTCTGAACCGGTACCCGCCCGCGGTCCGCTCGCGCGCCTGATCGACGTTCAGCCCGGCGAAGGCCGGGCGCTGGCGTGGTCCTGGGCCTACATCTTCTCGATTCTGGCGGCCTACTACGTGCTGCGGCCGATCCGCGATCAGATGGGCGTCGCCGGCGGCATCGAGAACCTGCCGTGGTTGTTCACCGCCACCCTGGTCGGCATGTTGTGCCTCAACCTGCCCTTCGCCTACTTGGTGAAGCGCATGCCGCGGGCGCGCTTCGTGCCGATCACCTATCGGTTCTTCGCCGCCAACATCCTCGCCTTCGCGCTGACGCTTTACCTGGCGCCGCCGGAATGGGGGATTTGGACCGGCCGGGTGTTCTTCGTTTGGTTGTCGATCTTCAACCTGTTCGTGGTGTCGATCTTCTGGGCGACGATCGTCGACGTGTTCTCGAACGCGCAGGGCAAGCGGCTGTTCGGCTTCATCGCGGCCGGGGCGACGGTGGGCGCCATCGCGGGCTCGGCCACCACGGCCATCCTCGCCAAGAATGTTCCGACCTGGGGCCTGATGCTCTGCGCCGTGCTCCTCCTGGAACTCGCGGTGTTCTGCATGCGCGGCCTGGCGGTTCTCTCGACCCGCCTCCATGAGGTGCCGGGCAGCGGGCAGGGTGTGGAGGACGGGCAGGACCGGACGATCGGCGGCAGTGTTCTGGCGGGCGTCACGCGGACCCTGGCGTCACCCTACCTGCTCAACATATCGCTGTTCCTGCTGCTGTTCTCCGTGACGTCCACGTTCCTGTACTTCGAGCAGGCGGGCATCGCGAAGCGCAGCTTCCCCGACCGGGGTTCCCAGACCGCCTTCTTCGCCAGCGTCGACCTGGCCGTGAACGTGCTGACGCTCGGCATCCAGCTCTTCCTCACCGGCCGGATCGTGAACCGGCTGGGCGTCGCCTTCACGCTCGGGATCCTGCCGGCCTTCAGCATCCTGGGGTTCGCGGCGCTGGCGGTGTGGCCGACGATCGGCGTCATCGTCGCCTTCCAGGTGCTGCGCCGCGCGGGAAACTTCGCCATCGCCCGGCCGGTGCGGGAGGTGCTGTTCACCGTGGTCCCGCGCGAGGACCGCTACAAGGCCAAGAGCTTCATCGACACGGTGGTCTACCGCCTGGGCGATCAGGTGGGCGCGTGGTCGTTCACCGGCATCCAGGGGATCGGGCTCGGTAGCGCGAGCATCGCGGGCGTCGCCGTCCCGCTCTCCATGGCGTGGCTCGTGAACAGCGTCTGGCTCGGGCGCGCGCAAGAGCGGCGCCGGATCGATCAGGAGGCCGGAGGCGGCGATCCGGCTGGGTCTGCCGCGCCGCTCAGGCCCGCATCCGCTTCGTCCGGCCGGTGACCGGATCCGGCATCGGCCCGTGGTCATCGGCAGGCGGCCGCAGGCGGACGACCGAAGCCGTGTCGATCAACTCGGCGGACGGAGTGCGGCCTCGCTCCGTCGCCCCCGGCCGTTGGGTGACGCGACACGCGGGCGACAGGGGTCATTTGCCCAGCTGTCGGTGAGGCACGATCCGGCTCGGGCGGGATCGGGAGCATGGCGTCTTTACCGCGTCCTGCGGTCGTTAAGATCCGATTTACCGTAAGGCGCGAGGTAACGGGCTCGGTACGCCACGGGGGAGGAACATGGCGGGTTTGGCGAGGTCGACGCGGCGACGCCGGCGCTGCCACCGCCGCGATCTCGCGGCCGCGCTCGTCCTGCTCATCCTGACGCCGGCGACCGCCGTCGCGCAGGAGCCTCTGTTCATCCGCATCCGGCCCCTGCCGGACGCCGAGGCGGCGCGTGTGGCCCGGGAGTCGCTCTGGGCGCGGCGGCAGGCCCATGCCCGAACGGTCATCGAATCCGTCTGCCGCGGCTGCCTGGGCGCCTGGAAGCCCGAACCGGCATCGGCATCCGCACCGCCCCTCGCCACCGCGGAGGATCGGATCGCGAACCTCACGGTCCGGATAGGGGTTGAACTCGACCCCGGCTCCGGGGCATCCGAACAGCATCCCGATCCGTCGATCTCCGAGAGGCATCCATGACTCAATCGCATCCGACGAGCGGCGCCGAGCCCGAAGTCGATTGCCCCGTCAGCCTCGAGGTCCTGGGCTCCGTCTACCGGGCCGACGAGTTCGATCTGCCGCTGATCCTGGAGGAGATCCCGCCGCTGAAGCGCGCACAGCTCGCCGCCTACCTCTACGGTAAGAGCCACATGCATAAGCTCGGGCTGAAGGTTGCGCGCTCCTGCGACCGCGACGACCTGATCCGCGTGGCGGGCGAGATCGGCTCGGTGATCCACGGGCAGGCACATCTGAAGCCGGCGCGGCCGGTGCCGGAGGCAGCCCCGCAGCTTCGCGCCAAGACGCCGCCCGGCCAGAAGAAGGTCAGTCTCGCCGGCGCCGCGCCGAAGCCCGCGATCAGCCTCGGCGGCTCGGCCAAGGTCCGCAACTTCGACTGAGATCTCGCGGGTCACGGCCTTCCGTCGCTGGCGCATCGGAGTCACCCGCGGCGGCGGGCACCGAAAGACTCTCGCGCGCGTGCGCGACCGGCCCGAGGGCGCCGCCACGGCTTCCGCGGCGCACCCGCCCCGTCCCCCAATGGGGCCGCGCGCGGCAAGCCGGTGAACTTTGGCGCGTGACTTGCGCCGCGATCCCCAGCCCGCGCCGGACCCGCGCGTTGCACGCGCCGCGGCCATCGGATAATCGCCCGCGATGAACACCGACCACGACAAGATCCTGATCGTCGATTTCGGCTCTCAGGTGACGCAGCTCATCGCCCGTCGCGTACGGGAAGAAGGCGTGTATTGCGAGATCGTGCCCTTCACGAAAGCGGAGGCCGCGTTCCGCGAGCAGAAGCCCAAGGGCGTCATCCTCTCCGGCGGGCCCGAATCGGTCACCGTCGAGGCCTCGCCCAGGGCGCCGCAGCTCGTGTTCGATTCGGGCGTGCCGGTCTTCGGCATCTGCTACGGCCAGCAGACCATGGCGGCCCAGCTCGGCGGCGCCGTCGAGGGCGGCCATCACGCGGAATTCGGCCGGGCCGAGGTTGAGATCCTGGCGGACTGTCCGTTGTTCAACGGGGTCTGGCACAAGGGCGAGAAATACCCGGTCTGGATGAGCCACGGCGATCGGGTGACCAAGCTGCCCGACGGCTTCACCACCGTGGCGATCTCCAAGAACGCGCCCTTCGCGGCGGTGGCCGACGAGGCCCGCAACTACTACGCGGTGCAATTCCACCCGGAGGTGGCGCACACGCCGCACGGCGCCCTGCTGATCCGCAACTTCGTGCGCGACGTCTCCGGCTGTTCCGGCGACTGGACGATGGGCGCCTATCGCGAGGAGGCCATCGCCAAGATCCGGGAGCAGGTCGGCACGGAGAAGGTGATCTGCGGCCTGTCGGGCGGCGTCGATTCCGCGGTGGCGGCCGTGCTGATCCACGAGGCGATCGGCGATCAGCTGACCTGCGTGTTCGTCGACCACGGCCTCCTGCGCCTCGGCGAGGCCGAGCAGGTCGTGGCCCTGTTCCGCGACCACTACAACATCCCGCTGGTCCACGTGGAAGCCTCGGGCATGTTCCTCTCGGCGCTCGAAGGCGTGTCGGACCCGGAGGTCAAGCGGAAGACGATCGGCCGCCTGTTCATTGACGTGTTCGAAGCGGAGTCGAAGAAAATCGGCGGCGCGAAGTTCCTCGCGCAGGGTACGCTCTACCCGGACGTGATCGAGAGCGTGTCGTTCACCGGCGGCCCGTCGGTGACGATCAAGAGCCACCACAATGTCGGCGGACTGCCCGAGCGCATGAACATGAAGCTCGTGGAGCCGCTCCGCGAGCTGTTCAAGGACGAGGTCCGGGTGCTCGGCAAGGAACTCGGCCTGCCCGAAGCCTTCGTCGGCCGCCATCCCTTCCCGGGGCCGGGCCTGGCGATCCGCTGCCCCGGGACGATCACCGCCGAGAAGCTGGAGGCCCTGCGCAAGGCCGACGCGATCTACCTCGACGAGATCCGCCAGGCCGGCCTCTACGACACGATCTGGCAGGCCTTCGCGGTGATTCTGCCTGTGAAGACCGTGGGCGTGATGGGCGATGGGCGCACCTACGACCACGTCTGCGCGCTCCGCGCCGTGACATCGGTGGACGGCATGACGGCCGACTTCTACCCGTTCGACATGGCCTTCCTGGGTCGGGTCGCGACCCGGATCATCAACGAGGTGAAGGGCATCAACCGGGTGACCTACGACATCACCTCGAAGCCGCCCGGCACGATCGAGTGGGAGTGAGCGCCCGGATTGAAGCCCTGGCGATCGGAGCCGTGACGGCGGGGCGCGATCCGGGGCGAGGCCCGTCCGGAACCTCAGCGCCCGCACAACGCCGGCTCGAGGGCCTTCAAGGCCGGCCGGAACGCCGCGAGGTGCAGCCCGTCGCGGAGCGCGCCCGGCTTGGCGTAGCCCGTGTCGCCATCGCGCAGATCCGCGAACGGATCCGCGAAGGTGCAGCCCAGCCGGCCGCAGAGCTTCTGCAGCCGCCGTGAATAATCCGGCACCGCGCCCGCATCCACGAGCGTGCCGATCTCCCGTCCGACCGGGGGGAGGGCGGTCACGACCACCCGTGCGCTCAGGCTCTGGAGCCGCTTGACGATCGCCTCGGCGGCGGCCTCGAACTGCTCGGTCGGCTTGTGCAATTGGGGGTTGTTCTTGACCAGGATATCGTTGGTGCCGATCGTCAGCGCCGCGAACCGGGGATGGACCTTGAAGGTGAGGCGCCCGAGATAGTCGCTGTAGCTGGCGGCCGTGGCGCCGCTGACGCCGCCGCTGAGAAAATCCAGCCCGCAGGGCCGCTGGCTGCCGGGCTGCAGCTCCACCTGCGAGTCGCCGGCCCAGAACACGTAGTCGGGCGGCGCCTCGTCGAGGCTGACCTGGACGGCGATGAGGCGCATCTCCGCGTAGGCCCGCGCGTCGGTCCCGGGCCGGTGCAGGCGCCATCCGGCGACGCCGCCGAGGGCGAGCAGCACCACGCCAGCCAGGATGAGCACGGCGACACGTTTCACGAAACCGCCCCGGCGCGATCGACGAGCGCGTCGGGCCGCGCGTCCGTCGACGCGTAGTAGGGCTTGATGTCGAGGAGCGGCGTGCCGTCGAGGCAGTCGAGGCCGCGCACCCGCAGGCTATTCGACTCCCGGCCGATCAACTCCACCACCGACAGGGCGATCGGGTTCGGCCGCGCGGGCGAACGCAGCGAGAAGGTGCCGCGCGGCCCATCGGCGTGGCGCGGCTGCTGCACCACGAGGCCGCGGGTCGCCCGGTCCATCCAGTAGAGCAGGATCAGGTGCGTGCAGCCCGTGACATTGCGCAGGCCGGGCGCGAAGGTCGGATCGACCTCGACGGTGCAGAGCGCGTCGGTTTGCAACCCGTTCTTCGGACATGCAGAGCGGGATTGCCAGGGCGTGCGCAGGCGCCCGATGAAGTGGAGGCCGGCGTCGAAGGTCGGCGGCAGGGTCGCCATCTCCTCACCGGGACGGATCCCGAACTCGTCCGCGCTCATGCGTCCTCGCTGTGCTCCGGCCGGCTTGTCGGCCAAGCGCCCGAGGCCGGCAAGCCCGCATCTCGCCCCGCCGCGGGCGTCGGTGTAGAGCCGGACCAGGATCGGAGGTGCCATGATCGAGCGGGAATTGCGGCCGATGCAGGCGGTGGCGGATGCCAAGACCGCCATCGACCGCTTGGTGGAACTCTACGACGACGCGGCCGGTGCCCTGCGGCGCGCCCTGGAGCGCTACCTCGCCGGCGGCCCGCCCCCCGACGCCACCGAGCGCTTGGCGTTCCGCTATCCCGAGCTGCGCATCAGCTACCGCCCCGAAGGGCCGCTGCCGCGGGTCCGGCGGGCCACCGCCAAGCTTCAGGCCGCTGGCACCTACGCCACGACGGTGACCCATCCGGCTTTCTTTCGGGACTATCTTTCCCGCCAGCTGGGGCCGCTCATCGCCGATTACGGGATCAGCCTGGAGGTCGGCCTCAGCGCGCAGGAGATCCCCTATCCCTACGTTCTGGAAACCGGCCTCGACGCCCGCGGCCGGGCGGTCGACGGCGCCGATCTCGCCACTTATTTTCCGGTGCCGCTCCTGTCGCTCGTCGGGGACGAGATCGCCGACGGCACCTTCGACCAGCCGGCGGGCGAGCCGCTGCCCCTCGCGCTGTTCGACGCCGTGCGGGTCGACTACTCGCTCCGGCGACTGGTCCACTACACGGGTTGCGACTGGCGCGACGTTCAGCCCTGGATCCTGCTGACCAACTATCATCGCTATGTGGACCAGTTCGTCCGCCACGGCCTTGAGCGGCTCGCCTCCGGTGAGGAAGGCTTCGAGCGGCTGGTCCTGCCGGGCGGGGTCTCGGTCAGCCGGGCCGAAGCGGCGAGCGCCGATCCGGCGGCGGTGATCGCGGCCTCACCCTGGCACCGCCATCAGATGCCGGCCTATCACCTCGTCGCCCGGGGTACGGACGGAACCCATCAGGGCACGACCCTGGTCAACATCGGCGTCGGTCCCTCGAACGCGAAGACCATCACCGATCACCTCGCGGTTCTGCGCCCCGATTGCTGGCTGATGGTCGGGCATTGCGGCGGCCTGCGGCAATCCCAAACCATCGGCGACTACGTCCTGGCGCACGCCTATCTCCGCCGCGACCGCATCCTCGACGAGTTGGTGCCGCCGGACGTACCGGTGCCGGCCCTCGCGGAGGTCCAGGTCGCGCTGCAGAATGCCGCCGCCCTCGTCACTGGAGAGCAGGCCGACGCCCTCAAGCGGCGGCTGCGCACCGGCACGGTGGTGACCTACGACGATCGCAATTGGGAGTTGCGCTTCAGCCAGGAGCGTCGGCGGATCAACCAGTCCCGCGCCGTTGCGGTCGACATGGAGAGCGGCACCGTGGCGGCGCAGGGCTTCCGCCTGCGGGTCCCTTACGGGGCGCTGCTCTGCGTCTCCGACAAGCCGCTCCACGGCGAGATCAAGCTGCCCGGCGCCGCCAACGCCTTCTACGACCGGGCGGTCTCGGAGCATTTGCGGGTCGGGCTCGCGGCGCTGGACTCGCTTCGCGCCGATCGGCAGGGGCTGCACTCGCGGAAGCTGCGGAGCTTCGACGAGCCGCCGTTCCGATAGCCGGGATCGGCCCAGCCATCACGGGACAATCGTCCCGGCGACCGGCTGGACCTTGGCCGCGCCCTGGCCGAGGTCGAGACTCTTGTGCTCATGCGGGCCGATACCGCGAGCAGCGCTCCGAGCTTCGAGCTGTCCCGGGAGGAATCTTGCCGCTGGATCGATGGTGCCGGCGACGGCCGTGGCCCGCCCGCCGGATCGCGCGAACGATGTTGCGGTGGCGAGA
>Ga0160427_10002403_pt1 | contig 11290 bp, 5 predicted proteins | sample SolpanmetagenomL_FD_108194 | JGI IMG/M metagenome (GOLD analysis project Ga0160427, IMG submission 108194) | Solar panel surface microbial communities from Lawrence Berkeley National Laboratory, California, USA - L | ecosystem: Engineered > Built environment > Solar panel > Unclassified ...
GCAAAACCCTGTTTGATTCGTCTTCCTACGGAAATTTTGCTTGAAATAGCAGACATTCTCAAGGTACCAGTTGTACCATCAACAGAAGTCTTCACATTTGCTCCATCTTTCCATTTACTAATATTATGCGACAATAATCGTAGACCCATTCACATGATTTACGATCTCTAAGACTCGTACATCCAGTCTTGAACGATGTTCTTTTCGTTATAACCTTTGACACTATTAAAGTTCGGCTTGCTGAGCTTGGAAGTAAAGTAGATGGTACATCGGAATTGGCCAGAAGTATTCCAATACAGAACCTGATCTCATCCAGATCACTTTTGCTTTTGCGAAAATCCGCAGCCACACTTTGTATAAACGCTGCTGCCGAACATGATTCAGATCACGGGACTACCGCCTACTCCGCCAAAATTCTAGAAAGTCTTTTTAGCTCACTCCCTAATCTCGAAAAAGTCCACATTGAACTTGGCGCTCAAAAGCTAGCTTACAACCAGGCTGTCGCGTTTCTTCATCAAGTGGATAGAATATCAAAGAGTCGTCACCTAGAGCGGAATCTGGTTCTTAGTCATGTTGATGACGATAAGCAAGTTTTTGAGGATCTTTCCTACCTTCATTCACTCGATATTCAAGGGAACATGTATACTACTAACTACTTCTGGGTGGCCATGGCACTGCCAAAACTTTTGCAAAATTGTCCAACTCTTTCTAAACTTGCTATAAAACTCAGAACTGCAGAAGGGCCTTCATTTAAAGAAATCATGGAAGATTGGCCAGAAGGTATTCAGTTGGGGATAGAAAGATTAGAATTGGCCGACACCATGTTTAGGGGCGGTGACTATGACGAATATCAACCTATAGAACCTGACTACTTTCGACCATTCAAGCATTTGCGCGAGCTTCGCATCATCAGACAAGGTAGCGGTGATTATTATCCCTGGGTGCCACTACTAGAAACAGATATACATCTGCGGAGCATCACGGAGATGTGTATTGGATCCTCTTTCTTCGACTATCTCTCCTCTGAACAAATTGGTCAATCCTTGAAGTATCTTCACATAGAGAGTGATCATCTTCTATGGCGGGATAATATTGCTCGCATGGCCATGCCCGATGCCAACATTTTTTGGTGCACTGTCCTGCCAAACATCTCTCAAAAGTTGGTAGAATTAACCCTGTTTGCCGTCAACAGGAACAAGATTCTACCGGCATTAGCAGACTATCGGGCTGAGACTTTGAAAGGCTTACTTCCATGGTCACTTTCAAATTACAACAGCCGGCTCTCTTTACCAAACATTAAAAAACTCAGTACATACGCTATTATTGAGCTGGAACCAAACACCGCAACAGTTGAAGGTACTCACAAGGCCTTAAGTGACGAGGAGATAAAGCCTCAGAAGTTTAAGGCGACCATGGAGCTCTTTAAATACTGTCCAAAGTTACGTTCTTTGCATCTCTTCGTAATGCTCACATCAGAGAATTCTTCAGACCGAGACATTGTCCTGGACTTTCTTGATGAAGTTAACCAGTTTGAAGCAGGAAGCGAAGAAATTAAGCGTGGAAGTGAATTGATCATTAATATAATCTCCGTTATAGAGCCTGGAGTTGCATCAGATTTGAAGGAATACTTTTGGGGTCACAATAAGAAGTGGAATCAAAAAATATTGGTTACAGCAGAAGAGTGAACTTACTGAACATATAATTCTGTATCCTGTTAGGGACTACGCGTAGGATTCAGTACGAATTGGATCACGTTTGATTACAACGGGATTTGAGTAATTTGATAATTTAACATACACGCATACAATGATTACAGGGGTGCTTGATGGTGATTCCAGAACGTTCGATGGATTATCTGATATAAATACAGATAGAAACGAAAAAGATCGCAGGTCGAGAAAGTAAACGAAAACGGATATGTGTATACCTGGAGGTATATGCATCTACACTTTGTAAATATATCGATACATAGTACATAGGAAGATATTGAGTGTATCGTATTGGGAAAACTTCTAACCTCTAAACTTAGTATCTCTATACCTTTCCATCAACTTGCACATACAATCTATAACCACCATACAACTTCAGGCCGAGGCCTATACAAATTCTAGTCGGACAATTCAAAAAGCTATCTCAAGAGAGATCCATCGTAAATACCTATCCATGTCTTAATCGTGAAAAGAATCCATAGGATAGCTATAATAAGAACCATGCTATACAAGAGTCATTAGCAGAAGGTTCCTTGATTTGGGAGTGTGACTTTGATATCATCCATACATCGTACTAACGATACTCCAACCTACAGAGTTGAGCTCTGCACTCTTACCAAACTCTATTGCTGATAAAGTATAAACACTCTGGTAGAGGTTAACAAGTTATAAGCGATATAAATATACTTTAATACCTACTGTAGGAAATATTACTGCCCAGCTTGTAAGTGTGAACGGTATACTTTCAAACTTCTTTTCGTCCGTGTTGAAGGATTCTTCTATAAGGATAATAATTGCGTAGAGGACCCAAAACATGCCAGATCCCCAACAAATCAAGGCTAAACATATACAAACTGCATTAAGGATAGTACCAATCTGGGCTTGAAAAAAGAAACCTTCAGAAAAGGTTCCAAATGATGATAAGGCAGCCTCTCCTAGAGCTTGTATTGCATAAGCCACTTGACCAGACGGTCCACACATAAGAAAGTTTTGAAACAAATCTTTACGAGATAGACGGTGGCCTTGAAACAATCGGATTATATATGCCGAATTGACTGCTATCAGTACAGGGAACGAGATACCTACTAATAAGAACGAAACGATGATTACAGGAATTTGCAAATTGATCGATATACTTCCGTGTTGACATAAAACTCCTCCGGCCGCAGCCGCAGTCAAAACAGATATGACTGGCATCAATAGAGAGGGTGTCACACTATCGAGTCCAGGAGGTTCAATACTCATGGACAAGTAGGGTATTATAATTATACATAAAAAAGCTAGAAAAGTTTGAATCCACCACAATACATATGCAAATATGCCCCAACCGGATCCAAAGGAAGGCACACATTGTAGACATATCATGTCAACTATCGTTGCAAGGGTTGCTGTGATGGCAGCGATTTGAGTTGTTTCGCTCAAGTCTTTTAATGCTGATGTAGTCTTTTTCGGATGCATCCATATTTTAAGTGAAAAGAGTGCGATTGAAGTAATAAAGACGACCAATGTATATACCCACACAATGGTTGATAGTATGTATAATCCTCGAAAATGATAATCCAATTGATGAAGGATCACCGCAAATATACCAGATGCTTGTGAAACTACGAACCACTTTGGGGTAAAATTCATCAATATGGTATCAAATGCTGTGTTACGGTCTGTGAAAGGTATTAGTACTTTTGAAGAGAACAAACAAGGGTTACGGATATTGTGCTATAGTTACAGAATTGAAACATCTTTCAATGCCAAAGTTATTGCCACGAAGGACTTTGGCCGAATCTACTTAGAGGTTGAGTAGTCTTCGGCACTTGACAAATTGTATATATGGTCTGCTACTAACTCGATTTTGATGTTCAACAACTTGAAGTATTTTAGATCTGAAGTTTGACAAAATAACAAATAAATAGACTTTGCATAACTTTTAATTGATTTTGGTGGTAACTTCTCCGTTTTGACCTTTCAAAATCGCCTCATATATAATTGTATAAACCTCTCCTCCAAATCTTGAACATGGTTTGAGTAAAGCATGAGTTGGGAGGGTCATGACGTTTCAATTACGAACTTGAGAACGTCATACGTATGATATATCTGTATCTCGAGCCAGCGGATGTACCGGAAGTTGAGACTCCATCAAATTGGTTGCTAGCTTCCGGATGTGCCGTCTAAATCCACTAGACGAAGATTGCACAAAATAAAATTCCACGCCCGGTATCACATCTACAGCAAAGGCAGGTTCGTGTACTGGACAACACTAATTACGATCCCGTACCATAATTCAGATACTATGCATTGTTTAAGCTTAACCCTAATTCATGCATAATCCTTCCCAGTTTCTAGGAAATTGAAGCTGGATGACCATGAAGTTTAATGATACGGAAATAGGTTTCGTAATGAGATTGTAGTCATACTCAGTCAAGGATAAATCAAGATTGAGACTGACGTGACTTAACCCAAGGTTTTCTCAATGGATTTCCTCGGAACATTCAGATTACAGCGATAATAAGTTGTAATGACGAGCGGCAAAAAATGCATCGAGGCATGGCACTTATCATAGGCTACTAATCTACTCGAGCTACCACATATGCACGGGGTTAATAGAATGACGATCATGTCTTCGTAAATCTACCTCAAGCCCTGACTATGTATTCATGTGATATCAGTGCGACTGGATGCTATAGACCGTCTACGATTAGTATAATCTTTCTGTTTAAGCATCGAATCCTTCTTATAAAGAAGGGAACCTCCTGTCACCAACTCCATTTCCATTCTAGAGTCCTATCGACTACCCCTTCACCAAACAAGGTTCACATTCATACGGAAGATCTAAACCATTCAATGATGAACTCAATACTCGATAGTCGGGAGACCAATAATGCACTCCAGCTCAACCGACCAACAGGCGTTGATGAGCATATCACTGTACACGGAAGCGACTTTTACTTTGCTATATGCGCAGCTATGGGCGCTTCAGCTATGATCGTGGCTGGGTTGATGCTTCGCAAACCTCATCATGAACGTGTTTTCCATTATCTTTCTGTCGCGCTTCTATTGACTGCAAGCATCGCATACTATACAATGGGTGCAGACCTTGGTTGGACCCCTGTAATCGATGAGTTTTTCAGGCAGAGAGCCACCGTCCGAGGCACAACACGACAGGTATTTTATGCAAGATATATAGATTGGTAAGCTAATTCTAGATTAATGTTGTGAAATTAAGTTCTATATTTCTCAAAACTAATATGTGATAGGTTTGTTACTACACCACTACTTCTTCTAGATATTCTCTTGACAGCTGGATTGCCTTGGTCAACCATCCTTTCAACCCTGTTCTTTGACGAGGTCATGGTCGTTACTGGTCTGTTCGGTGCTTTAACAGTATCTCGATATAAGTGGGGTTACTACACCGCTGGGTGTGTCGCTATGTTGTAAGAAATACTTCGTTCGCCTAATCAGTCTATTATTAACATAGTTCTTAGTATTGTGTGGTACAATTTGATTTTTGTTGCCAGAAAGAGTGCTCAGGCTCTTGGATCAGATGTCCATAAGCTCGTACTTACCCTCATAGCCATGAACGTGATCCTATGGCTTGGATATCCAATTGCCTGGGGCTTCTGTGAAGGCGGCAACTATATTTCTCCTGACTCAGAAGCTATCTTTTATGGCGTCTTGGATTTTGTGGCTAAGCCTATCTTTACTGCTGTTCTCATCTTTGGCCATTCTAAGATCGATTACGCTCGATTCGGATTGTCTGCCCGTTCTGCACGAGAGTCAGCCATGTTCGAAAAGGAGGAAATGACTAGAGACAAGGTGTCACCATCGGATGAATCCAACATCTGAATCTTTAACATTCAATTAAGGTATAGAATGGTCGTGGGGAAGAATGAAAGTCGATTGAAAAGTAGTAATACCCTTTTTATTTATACTTGAACGTGCTCGACATACTGGCAGCTGTAAGCGTTTGCGTCTATTCTAGATTTTCAAACATGATACTTAAAGGTTGTATGTATTTAATATACCGATTACACTTAACCAAGATCTTTCCTATCGTAATAATCTTATATAAATAATTCCATCGTAATAGTTATAAAAAAACTATAATATTAAGACTAAAAGATTATTTACTCTAACACTAACACTTTCCGCTGTCCGAAAGGACCTAAGTATATTATAAAAGATATTAAAATATTATAATAATTATACAGGTTGTTACATATTTAGCTTCAATTTCTGTCATAAACATTTTCACTAGCATATCTACCAATATGGATTCTAATCACCACTAGTTTTCATTGATTATAATATCTAATCAATGTAATAACATTACTGGTTGATCAGGCGTCTGAGACTCCCCTGACCCTCCTTAAGCTTATTCACTCGATTATTCAGAAAATTCTTCGCCGTGTAACTGATAAGGCTCTGAAGCGACAGCCTGTGTCTCTGGATCAATCATTTTGTTGATGTAAATCGGTTAAAATATATTATTTAGTCCACGAACGACATGTCTCTCAACAACTCGAATATTCTCTACACAATGCTCTTGATATACAATGGCTCTGGACTATGCTCCCAGTGAGGTCAACTAGTGTGACCTCACGATCCCAACTCTTGTTGTAAAAATGTACGATAATAGGCTTCGAATCGTCTTCTACGTTGTTACCTTTGGTGGTCATGAAGAACAAAACGCTAGCGGTAAGAAGTATTATGTATGTAAAGAATAGAATTAGCAAAGTGTGTACTCGTTGGGCGTGCGAAAATATTATGCCCTATATCCTTAGTCGCAACGAGTATTTACGTACCATCAAAATTGCATAATAATACACAGAACCACGCAACTTGATACTCTATTTATATAAGGATAGATAAATTTCTAGCATAACTTTTAATATATAGATAGTTCTAGGTTCAGGAGGTTCATACGTCAAACTAATAGTAAGGATGATACAGCTGTATATAAAAGTATGCAGGGCTAATTTACGAAATTTCTGATGATATATATTTCCTGCAGAGGTTTTTGTATATTAAATATAAGTAAGTATGGTCGATATAGGTAATGTATACGGGAGATAAATCTTAATACTAAGCTTTATACGTGTAATTTTCAGGCTCTAGGACATACCTGTTGTTTATTACTTTCTGACCTTGTATAACGGCCAGATAAATAACGATGTAAGATAGATCCATACTCTCGATATTAGTACACTATATATAGATAAGCTAGGAAAGTAACCAACGTTAAGTAAACCTTTATATATAGTAAAGGGTAATATTACCCTACGCCAAACCCTAATATAGCATATACTACTCGCAGAAATCCGAGTTACTGGACTATATATAAATTAAATACTTTAGAAGCTAAGACGTGTAAATAAGTATAAGACGTACTGTAGCAGGGCATAACATAGTTTAACAATAAATAGTACTATAATATATTAGAAGTATTTTAACTTACGGGGAGTTTTACATCCATCTAGCCTGCTCTACTAAGTTTCGTCATCTTAAATAAGAATTCCACGCGATAATATGCATTGGCACAATTGACCAGGCATGGTTAGGAGGTTACAAGGTATAGTGTATACCTGGTTAGTTAACTTCTAGTACGATCATTGATGTCTTTGAATTTCAGATAATCAATATATTCAAAATTGCGATAAATATCATTCGTCTAGATTTATTACTGTTGAGATAGCTAGAGTACTAAGCTTCAAGATTTACTCTTCTGATTGGCTTCGCTACTACCGTTTTGAATATATAAATACTATACAAGATGGGAATCTGGCATGGTCTTCCTTGTGCGTCCTGATTAGCTTGTGCTAATCTGCCTGTATACGTAGTAATATCAGATCCACTTAGATGAGCATTATTAACACTGCATACATTACAGGCTGCAACGTCATCAAGAAAATAAATACAATATTATCAGGCAATAATTTTTGGAAGCCCTCAAGCCGACAATTTTTTGGAGTTATCTTCCAAGATACGTGGCGTGATATCTTTGTTTTTGAACTAACAAAGCGACGGTATGAATTCAGTATGTTTATAGAAGGTCAAAGAAACTAAAACCAGATACCAATGAACCATGTAGATATGACTCGCGAAGAATTCAACAACAGCGTATTACTGTGAAAAGGCTTCGGATTCATCAAGAGTAGAAGTCGTTTAGCGTTGGTACGTCATCTATTCTATTAAGGCCATTCCACTAGGAACGTGAGTTGGGAAGTTTCTTTGATGCGTCGTAAGTATTGGTTTGTTAGTTATAGTATCCCACAGCCTGGACTGGCCGCTCTAATCTACTTCTTGAGTGTTGATCGGGAATGGTCCGCACGGCGATTTTTTAGTAACGTTATGCTAGGAAAAAGCATGAGTATAGTGTCTCATGTTGGTTAGACATAGGAACACTTTATTAACGTCTCTATACGGTAATATATATTTCAAATTATAGAGAGTTTCTGCGCTATACGTATCTCTTTCACATGTTTACTCCATGTAATCTACACAGCGTAAAAAATAAGACTTTTACAAGTTTTTTATTATTAGTTACATGAGATAAAATGATCGCAAAATCTTAGACGAGCTTTCAAAGGCACGACCGCAATAGTATCAAAAGGCTTAAAGCAGTTGTTATAAGCAGCAGAGACGTATCTAGCTCCAAGTATTAAATTTTCAGCCGCGGGGCATGAATAGTTGCGGCAGCTACATATAATAATCATTTCTGAAATCATTCGTTGATGTAACATCGAGCTCTCATATCTTTCAAATCTACAAATTGTGGATACCGCCGAGTAAGTGAAAAGCAAGATATATAGTCTTCTAAATAAAAAATCGCAGTGTAACTGTTGCAACTATTCATGCCCTACAGCTATACCTCACTCCGCAATTTGAGTAAGAATATAACGAGAATAACCAATTTCAAGCATCTCACGCATCGCACGAGTCTCGCCATATCCAGGACTAGCACGAGCAATACGTGAATAAGAAAGAAGATCAAGTTTTTCTCGACTTCCCGTGTCTTAACGCATACCTACTTAAAGTGAGAATCCACTCATATCCGGAGAGCAAAAAACATCAAATTTAATCTTTATAAATTTAGGCTTGATATCGGGCTGTGAAAGAGATGTAACTATGCGTCAATACGTTTAAAGAATTTGCTTATGGATTCTATACTGTGAATGCAGTCTGTTGGTTTGATCGAACGATTTTCATGAGCTTGTGAGACCGCGATCTGGGTTTTACAGCTACAAAGATCTGCAGTTGGATGAAAGTTGGATAAACTTGTCGGGATGGTGTATAAGCCTTAGATATGATATAGACCTATAGGCAAACAGTAATAATACCGAGTCTGTCTAATTGATATAATAACCTGTATTTCATATAGCAGTTTAATCTTCATGCGTCCGTGGCGACGAAGATGAAAGTTGGTATGGAGAGAGAAAGAGAAATATCCGCTAGTCACACACACCAATATATCGTTATACATATTCTTACCCTTGGACGTACATCTAATACTGTACCTATTTTCTACAATGATTGGTGACATATTTTCTGTGGCGAATCTACCTAAAGCAAAAAAATTATCACATTATGCTGCAAACGGAAACCGTTTAAGCCATTTAGTGGCTTTACGAGCCGATTCTTGTTCTATATAAGCATGTCGACCATGAATATTATCCCACGCGATATACGTGCATACGAACTCCCCCTGCTTTTCGTAACATTAGAGATATATCACTTTAACCAAATTTTAACAGTACAGTGGGAAAGATGAAGGATACAGAAAAATATTATTGTTAAGAACATTAAAAATAACTTACTAAGCTTGAAACACGGTTTTGTAGCTTACGCTTTATAAGCACGCGAAATTTCATTGCACATCGATCTTTTACACTTGTATATACAGATACTTCCAAACAATTTTGTATAAATAAGATCGATGCTCCTAAGTCTGAAATCTTTTTCCCATCATTTTCAAAAAAAAAAAAAAAAAAAAAAAAAAAAAAAAACCTTTCACATAGACATACATACAAATCGAAACACTACAAGATAATCTTAATAATCTAAAAACTCTATATCATTCGAAGCATTACACCACCTCGGCAAACATTAGATAAGATAACTAAGGTAATTTTATCTAAATATACTGAGTCGTGGACATGGTGTCTATAATCTATATAATGTTTTTTACTATAATTGTCTTTGAGTATGTCATTGTTGCTAAAACACAATATCTCTGAGATCAGAATTTTAATATTCAACAAACAGTTCTTTTACGTCCGCAATTCCTAATCCAATATCAACAGAAAGTACGATCTCAATCACTATACAGTCAACTACAACAACAGCGTTGCCTACTTGTGCTTCCTGTCCGACTATCACAATTTTAACCACTGTCTCCAGAACAGCAGTACCAACCAATTGTATAGTGTTACACTGTCGTTTAGCTTGCAAACAGCTTACGACAACAATTTTATATCCCACAACATGCCCACCACCATCTACAGTCACAAAAACTGTTTCAGCATCGTGCATTAGATGCAATCAATGCAAAACTTCAACAGCCAGTGTATCCGGAGCCTGTATTATAGCTACGCCTTCAAGCCGACTAGAAATGATTCTGTAGATTACTTTAGATCAAATTATCATTGATTTATTTCCTTACGTATTCTTCTTGGACTATTTTTTGTCTTCTCTTCGGATTTTTCGTTTCATATTCATATAAAAGGCTTTTTCACTCTTTCTGTATCTTCTTCAGTATCTGTAATCACAACGAATTGATGTGCTTTTAACATAGGCGTTTTTTCACTATTCATTTCGTTGTTAATCTCGCTGCGATAGGTTCTCCCAGTTTTTGTATACTTTCTCTTTCGTATTCTACTATAGCTTTCTTTTGGGCATAACCGATACTTTTTCCTAATCAGCCGAATTGCCAAATTTGATCTCACTAGATAAGAGCTACAAGAAGCTATTTATTAAGCTTATATATGATAAGTGTACTGTTACGCCTCCTGCCGATATCTTAGATCACAATAGATACAGGACTCCTAAAAGTATGGAGTAACTGAGCTTCTAAGGTTCGAACATTCAGGTGAGTAGGGATTAGGAGTTTAACAATAATGGGTGTGTAAACAGAGTTTATACTAAAGCGCGTAACTCAAGTAGGAGTAAAGTACCGTCTGAATAATAATTGCATTAATCGATAGAGATCCATATAAGATAGAATCCCCTAGGTTTATAAAATTCACTTTACTACATACAAGTATATTTGTTCGCTTTGAACCTTTATAGTACGAACTGTTTAGTTCACATTGAATCCCTGTCGTGCGAACTTCTAAGTCGCATGCCTTACCGCATATTCTATTTCGATAATGAACTGTTTCTTTGGCTATAGATTGGATACATATTCAAATCAAATTTTATCAGAGTAGATCTTAACTCGAGCTTCTTAGAGATTGAGATCTTAGTTCGATATCGAGACTATTTAAAGATTTAGTAAGCAATATATTTAATAGTGTAATTAATGCTATTTTAAAGGAAATATAAGATTGCATATAAATTGTAAGATTCTAACACTATCCAACGGCCTA
>Ga0160427_10002406_pt1 | contig 11282 bp, 7 predicted proteins | sample SolpanmetagenomL_FD_108194 | JGI IMG/M metagenome (GOLD analysis project Ga0160427, IMG submission 108194) | Solar panel surface microbial communities from Lawrence Berkeley National Laboratory, California, USA - L | ecosystem: Engineered > Built environment > Solar panel > Unclassified ...
CGCCGTCCACGAGGCGTTCACGGACTGGGTGACCTCGCGCGGCATCGAGCTGTACCCCGCGCAGCAGGAGGCCCTCATCGAGGTCGTCTCGGGCAGCAACGTGGTCCTGTCGACGCCCACCGGTTCCGGCAAGTCCCTCGTCGCGGCCGGGGCGCACGCCGCGGCGCTCGCGGCCGGGGTGCGCTCCTTCTACACGGCGCCGCTGAAGGCCCTGGTCAGCGAGAAGTTCTTCGCCCTCGTCGAGACGTTCGGCGCCGACCGCGTCGGGATGCTGACGGGCGACGCGTCGGTGAACCCGCACGCGCCGATCATCTGCTGCACCGCCGAGGTGCTGGCCAACGTCGCGCTGCGCTCGGGCGCGTTCGCCGACGTCGGCCAGGTCGTCATGGACGAGTTCCACTTCTACGCCGACCCCGACCGCGGCTGGGCGTGGCAGGTGCCGATCGTCGAGCTGCCGCAGGTGCAGTTCGTCCTCATGTCCGCGACGCTCGGCGACGTCACCTGGCTGCGCGAGGACCTGACGCGCCGCACGGGCCGGCCCACGGCCGTCGTCACCTCGGTCGACCGCCCGGTGCCGCTGCACTACTCCTGGGCCGTGACGCCGCTGCAGGAGACGGTCGAGGAGCTGCTGCAGACCAACCAGGCCCCCGTCTACGTCGTGCACTCCACCCAGGCCGCGGCCGTGGAGCAGGCGCAGGCCCTGACCAGCGCCAAGGTCGCCACCCGCGAGCAGCGCGACGCGATCGCCGAGGCCATCGGCGGGTTCCGCTTCGCCGCCGGGTTCGGCAAGGTCCTCTCGCGCCTGCTGCGCATGGGCGTCGGCGTCCACCACGCCGGGATGCTGCCGAAGTACCGCCGGCTCGTGGAGACGCTGGCGCAGGCGGGTCTGCTGAAGGTCATCTGCGGCACCGACACCCTGGGCGTCGGCATCAACGTGCCGATCCGCACCGTGCTCTTCGCGGGCCTGACGAAGTTCGACGGCCGCCGCACCCGGCACTACCGCGCGCGGGAGTTCCACCAGATCGCGGGCCGCGCCGGCCGCGCCGGCTACGACACCGCGGGGACCGTCGTCGTCCAGGCGCCCGAGCACGAGGTGGAGAACGCGCGCCGCGTCGCGAGGGCCGGCGACGATCCGAAGAAGCTCAAGAAGGTGCAGCGGGTCAAGGCGCAGGAGGGCTTCGTCTCCTGGTCGCAGGCCACGATGGACAAGCTGATCGTGGCCGAGCCCGAGCAGCTCACGTCGCACTTCCGGGTCACCACGTCGATGCTGCTGAACGTCCTGCAGCGCCCCGGCAACCCCGTGGAGGCCATGCGGCACCTGCTGCTGGACAACCACGAGCCCCGCAAGCTGCAGGTGCGCCACGTCCGCCGCGCCGTCGCGCTGTTCCGCGCCCTGCTCGACGCGGGCGTCGCGGAGGTGCTGCCGCAGCCGCTGCCCGACGGCCGGACCGTCCGCCTCGTCGTGGACCTGCAGCTGGACTTCGCCCTGAACCAGCCGCTGTCGCCGTTCGCCCTGGCGGTGCTGGACGACCTGCTGGACAAGGAGTCCCCCACCTACGCCCTCGACGTGGTCTCCGTCATCGAGAGCACGCTCGACGAGCCCATGAAGGTGCTGCTGGCGCAGAAGTCGAAGGCCAAGGGCGAGGCCGTGGCGCGCATGAAGTCCGAGGGCATCGAGTACGAGGAGCGCATGGCGCTGCTCGAGGACGTCGAGTGGCCGCGGCCGCTGGAGGAGCTGCTGCGCGCGGCCTACGAGGACTACCGCACGGGCAACCCGTGGGTCGCCGACTACGAGGTGCGCCCGAAGTCCGTGGTGCGCGACATGTACGAGCGGGCCATGACCTTCGGCGACGTCGTCGCCTTCTACCAGCTCGCCCGCTCCGAGGGCCTGGTGCTGCGCTACCTCGCCGACGCCTACAAGGCGCTGCGCCAGACGGTGCCCGAGGACGCGCGCACGGAGGAGCTGACCGACCTCGTCGAGTGGCTCGGCGAGGTCGTGCGCCAGACCGACTCCAGCCTGCTCGCGGAGTGGGAGCGGCTGCGCTCCGGCCTGGACGGCGGCGAGGACGTGGAGAACGCCCTCGCGCCGCAGGAGGACGAGACGCCGCCGGTCACGCGGAACGCCCGCGCGTTCCGCGTGCTCGTGCGCAACGCGATGTTCCGGTTCGTGGAGCTCGCGGCCCTGGACCGGCCCGCGGCGCTGGCCGCCCTGGACGGCTCGCCGTCGGAGGACGCCTGGGCCGACCAGCTCGACGCCTACTACGACGAGCACGACGCGATCGGCACGGGCCCCGACGCCCGCGGCCCGCACCTGCTGCAGGTCGACGACGGCTCCGGGGCGGACGCGAGGGGCTCCAAGCGCTGCTGGTACGTGCGGCAGGTCCTCGAGGACCCGGCGGGCGACCGGGACTGGGCCGTCGTCGCCGAGGTGGACCTCGACGCCTCCGACGAGGCCGGCACCGCCGTCGTGCGCGTGGGCGGTCTGCTGCGTCTCTGACGGGCCGCGGCGTCCGTAGGGTGCGCAGCGTGATCTCCCTGCTGCAGCGCCGCGACGGCGGGCTCGACGTCGGGCGCGCGCGCCGCCGCACGTCGGCGTTCGTCTACGGCAACATCACCGTGCTCGGCGCGGTCGTCGCCGTCGGCGCGGCCGGGGTGCGGGACGGGAGCGCGGTGCTGGCCGTCCTGGCCACGGCCCTGACGACCTTCGTGGCGCACGTGGTCGCCGACGTCGTGTCCTCGCGGGTCACCGCCGAGCCGGACGGCCCCCCGCACGCCGAGCACGAGGTGCGCGAGGAGCTGCGCGACGCGACGCCCGTCGCGACGTCGGGGACCCTGCCCGCGCTGGTGCTCGCGCTCGGGTGGCTGACGCAGGCGGACGCGGGCGCGGTGCGGCTCCTCGCGGCCCTCGTGGTCGTCGTCCGGCTGGCGCTGACCGGGGTCGTCGTCGAGCGGCTCAGCGGCCGCCCGGCCTCGCCCGCGGCGCTGTGGGGCGGCGTGGGGCTGGCCGCCCTCAGCGCGGTCGTCGCCGTGGTCAAGGCCGTGACGACCCACTGAGCGCGCGGTTCCCGGGACCCGCGGGTGCGTAGGATCCGCGGGTGCGACAGCTGGGGGCTCCCGTGGTGGTGGCCGCCGTCCTGGCGGCCTGGTGGGTGCTGCGCAGCCGCCGGATGCCCGGCGTGAACGCCCGGGTCGTGCTCACCGTCACCGTCGTCGTCGGCCTGGTCGTGGCCGCCTGCCTCGCGCTGGCCGTCACGGGGGCCGTCGAGGGCGTCGACGGGCGCTCCAGCGGCTGGGTCGCCGCGATCGGCTACGGCGTCCCCGGCCTCGCCCTCGGCAGCTCCGTCCCGCGCCTCGTCGGCCGCTACCGCACCTACCGGGAGCTCGAGCGGCGCTCCTGACCCGCCGGCGTCACGTCTCGACGTCGGCGCGCAGCGCCTCGAGGTCGAAGCGGCCCTCGACGACGTCGTGGGCGAAGGCGTCGAGCGTCTGCTCCGTGGCGTAGGCGTGGGCCCGCAGCGTCGCGAGGGCGTCGCCGCTGGACTGCCGCAGGGTCAGGTTGGCCATGCCCACGGCGACCCACACGTCGCGGCGGCGGTGGATGGCGGGGGAGTCCAGCCAGGTCACGGCCGGGGCGTCGGCCGGGGTGGGGGCGTCGCCGTCGACCTCGGCGCTGAGGGTCTCCAGCAGGACGCCGGCGATGACCTCGGCGATGAGCTGGGCCGCGATGATGTCGTGGCCCTCGGGGGCCTGCGTGCCGCGCAGGTACAGGTCGAGGACGCCGAAGCGCTCCGCGCCCTGGCGCAGCGGCGTGCTGAGCCCGGCCCGGAACGGCGTGAGGCCGAGGTGCTGCTCGGCCAGGACGGGCCAGCGCTCGCGCAGCTTCCCGGCCGTCACCGTGACGGGCCGGCCCTGGTGGTGGGCCTCGAAGCACGGGCCCTCGCCGATGGTGAACTGCAGGCGCTCCGCCGTCGCGGCGTCGTCGTCGGTGGTGCCCAGCGGCAGGCGCAGGCCGGGGCCGCTCATGAGGCTGAGGCCGGCGCCGTCCGCGCCCAGCACCTGCTGGGCGGCGCGGGCCAGCAGGCTGGGCAGGAGCTCACCGCCCGCAGTGGCCGCCTCGGCCGTCCAGGTCCGGGTGAAGCGCTCGACGAGTTCCACGGATCCGCTCCCCGGGGTCGCGCGGCGGGTCCTGCTCGTGGGCTCGACAGGTGGTCCGCGGGAGCTTAGCGGCGGCGGCCGGGCCTCGCAGCCGGGCCGGCCCGCCGCCTCACCAGCCCCTCTCGACGTCCTCGACGACGGCGGTGGCGACCTCCAGCAGGGGGCGGTCCAGCGCCCGCGCCCGCGCGACCAGCAGGTCGTAGGCCCGCGCCGCGTCGCAGCCCTCGCGGACCATGACGACCCCCGTGGCCTGGTCGACCACGGCGCGGTGGCGCACCGCGAGGTGCAGGTAGCGGGCGTCGCGCTCCGCGGGGCCGCGCCGCTCGGCGTTGACGAGGGCGACGGAGGCGAACCCCGCGAACAGCTCGACGAGCCGCTCGCCCTGCTCGTCGAGGTCGGCGGGCGCCTGGACGCGGTAGAGGTTCAGCGCCCCCGGCACCCGGTGCCGCGACGGCAGGCCGTGGGAGAAGGACGAGCGCACCCCCCGGCCGAGCGCGGCGGTGGCGAAGCCCGGGTAGCGCGCGTCGGCGGCCGTGTCCCGGACGCGCACGACCCCGCCGCCGCGGGCGGCGTCCAGGCAGGGCCCGACGCCCGTGGCGTACTGGTGGCGGTCCAGGTCGAGGGCCACCGGCCCGCTGGAGGCCGCGGTGCGCGGGCCGCCGGGTCCGTCCACGGTCAGGGACACCTGGTCCGCCCCGGGGACGCTGGCGGCCACGAGCTCCGTCAGGCGCGTCAGCACCTCCGCCAGCGTCCGGCCGCGCAGCAGGAGGCGCCCGAGCTCGTCGAAGGCGTCCCCGTCCCGCTCCTCCGGGGGACCCGCACCGGGCTCGCTGCTGTCCACGACACGCTCCGTCCGCGCGTTCCCCGGCACCCCGGGTACCGGTGGTCCCCGGCGACCGCCGCCGGGGGCGCTGCGAGCTGTGGCTCCAACCCCTCCGCCGGATCCCGGGCCCGCTCGTGCGGGGCCGGGTCCGGCGGACGTGCAGTGGCCGGATGCTAGCCCCGGGGCGTGCACCCGCGCGCCCCGCTGGGCGGCGGCGTCAGCGCTCCAGCGTGCCGGGCAGGTCCCCGGGGTCGGGGGGCACGTGCGGCGGGATGCGGTGGGGTCCCGCCTCGGCGGGGCGCGGGCGGTCCTGGCGGTGCAGGCGGACCGCGACGAGGGCGACGTCGTCCTCGCGCTCGCCCCCCACCAGCTCGCTCAGCAGCCCGTCGACGAGGTCGTCGAGCCCGCGCCCGTCGGCCGCGAGCCGCTCCAGGGCCGCCTGCAGCCGCTCCAGCCCCTCCTGCAGCGGCTGGTCGCGCCGCTCCACGAGCCCGTCGGTGTACAGCAGCACCGTGGAGCCCCACTCCAGGACGACGTCGTCGTCGGCGCGCGCGGTGTCCGGGACGACGCCGAGCAGCAGGTCGGCGTGCGGGCGGGTCAGGGGCGTGACGCTGCCGTCGGGGCGCACGAGCATGACCGGCGGGTGCCCGGCGCTGGACCAGCGCAGCCGGGTGACGCCGCGGCGGCGCTGCTCCTCGTCCTGCTCCAGTCGGGCCACGACGGCCGTGGCGGTCGTCTGGATCTGCAGGTTGGCCAGCACCCGGTCGGCCGCGCTGAGGACCTGCGCGGGGGTGTCGTCGCCCAGGGCCCCCAGGGTGCGCACGACGGTCCGCACCTGGCTCATCGCCGCGGCGGCCTGCGTGTCGTGGCCCACGACGTCGCCGATGACCAGGACGGTGGCGCCGCCCGGCTGCAGGAACGCGTCGTACCAGTCGCCGCCGACCTGCGCGGCCTCCGCGGCCGGGACGTAGCGCACGACGATCTGGCCGTGGTCGGGCTCGGGCGGCTCCGACAGCAGGGAGCGCTGCAGGCCCTCCGCGAGGTCGCGCTGCTGGCGGTACAGGCGCGAGGAGTCCAGGGCCAGCCCCGCGCGGGTCGCCACCTCCTCCGCCGTGGCCAGCTCGCCGTCGGCGAGCGGGGGCCGGCCCGGGCCGCCGAACAGCGTCATCAGCCCCACCGTGCGCCCGCGCCCGCGCAGCGGCAGGACGACCCCCCACGCCGGGTCCAGCGCCCGCAGGTGGGTGACGGCCTCCCCGTCGGGGTCGAGGACGGCGGCGACGCGCCGGGCCGCGTCGGCGACGTGGACGGGGCGCCCGCTCCGCAGCGCCCGCTCCAGGAAGGCGGCGTCGGTGAGGTCGCCCATCCGGGCGGCGGTGTAGGCCTCGACGTGGGGGCGCGCGTCCTCGTCGCGGTGCCAGCACCCGACGTCGCGCAGCCCGCGGCGCCAGTCGACGGGGCGCCCGCTGCGCGGGCCCGCGGCGGCCGCGCGCGTCTGGGCGTCGTCGTCGACGAGGGTGACGACGCACCAGTCGGCGATCGACGGCACGACCAGCTGCGCCAGCCGCGCCACGGCCCGGTCGGCGTCGAAGGTGCCCGTCAGCTCCGCGGTCACCCGGGCCAGGAGGTCCAGCCGCGCGGCGGCGGCCTCGACGGCCTGCTGCGCGCGGGTGCGGGCGGTCACGTCGAGGAAGTACAGGGCGAGGCCGTCGCCCTCCGCGATGGCGCGCACCTCGGTCCAGAGGTCCAGCGGCGCGGGGTAGTAGGCCTCGAACACCTCCGGCTCACCCGTGGCCAGCGCGCGGCGGTAGTGCTCCTCGAACACGGTGCCGACGGTGGCGGGGAACGTCTCCCACAGGGTGCGGCCCAGCAGCTGCGCCCGGGGCGTGCCCGTGATGCGCTCGGCCTCGGCGTTGGCGTAGACCAGCCGCCACTCGCCGTCGAGGACGAGGTAGCCGACGGCCAGGGACTCCAGGGCCGCGGCGATCCGCTCGCTGACCCGGCGCTGCGCCGTCACGTCGTGCACCGCGCCGACCAGGCGGACCGGGTGGCCCCCGGCGTCGCCCAGCGTGCGCCCGCGCCCCTCCAGCCACCGCAGCCCACCGTCGGGCAGGAGCACCCGGTAGGAGGAGGAGAACACCCCGGTGCTCAGCGCGGCCGCCATGTCGTCGACCACCTGCTGCTGGTCGTCCGGGTGGATCCGCGCCATGGCGGCGCCCAGGTCCTCGTCGAACTCCTCGCGGCTCAGGCCGAAGAGGGCGTGCATGACGTCGTCCCAGACCAGGCGGCCCGTGGCCACGTCGAGGTCGAAGGTGCCGATGCCGGCCGCCTGCACGGCGACCTCGAGCAGCGCCTGGCTCGCCCGGAAGTCCGCCCCCAGCGCCGCGAGCTCCAGCTCCACGCCCGCGGCGGTGGCCACCTGCTGCAGCACGTCGACGTCCTGCGCGCTCCACTGCCGGACGTCCGGACCGCCGACGCAGACCGCCCCGACGACCTCGGCCCCGACGGTCAGCGGCACCCCCAGGTAGGAGCGCAGGCCGCCGGTCGTGACGGGGGTCAGGTGCGACACCCGCGCGTCGGACCACGTGTCGGGGATGGCCAGCGGCGCGCCGGCGGCGGCGGTCAGCGAGCACAGGGCCTGGTCGAGCGCGTTCTCGTCACCCGCCCGGTGGGCCTCGGCCCCCGTGCCGCCCGCGACGGCGTCGACGTCGGTGAGCAGGGACACCTGGGCGGAGGACGTGCCCAGCAGCTGGGCGGCCAGGCGCGCCAGCCGGTCCAGCCCGGGCAGGGCGTGGTCGGGGCGCAGCCGGCGCGCGGCCGCCGTGCGGGCGACGTCGCCCGTGAGCTCCCGGGCGGCGTCCGCCGCGCTGCTGCGACCGGCGTCGTCGCCGGGTGCGCTCGGGCCCTGCTGCGGCACGCGTCCTCCTCCTGCGGAGTCCTCGCCGGGCGCCTCGCCGGCCGGGCGGTGACCTCCATCCTGGCGGATCGGCGGCACCCGGCGCGGCGCTTCGCGCCGCGGGCGTCGTCCGCGACCACCGGGCCGGAGGCGGGCGGTCGACGTCCGCCGCGTGCGCGCAGCCTCAGCGGACGGGGTCCTGCTCCGGGTCGCGGCGCTGGGCGCGGTGCCAGAACGCCCGCTGCACGACCAGCGTCGCGACGGCCGCCACGACGATGCACGAGAGGTTCACGACGAGCTGCACGACGGCCCCGGCCGACGTCCCGTACTGGCCCGTGACCGCGCCCGCGGCGATGTCCGCGGCCGCGGGGACGGTCGTGACGCTGATGAACACCCCGACCAGCGGGCCGGCCTTGGCCGACGTCAGCGAGAGGGTCCCGGCGATCCCCGCCAGCAGCGCGACGATGACGCTGAAGGCGTCGGGCGCCGCCACGAAGGACGTCAGCGGCCGCCGGCCCTCGAGGAACTCCGGCGGCACCAGGCCGACGGCGTCGAGCAGGGCGACCCCGCCGGCGGTCACGAGGACCGCGAGGGGGAAGCCCAGGAGGATCGCCCGCAGCGGCCCCGCGACGAGGTCGCGGCGGCGGCGGACGACCGCGACCGCCAGCGCCGCGAGCGGCCCGAACTCCGGGCCCAGCACCATGGCGCCGACGATGAGGACCTGGCTGTCGGTGAGCAGCCCGACGGCGGCGATGAGGGTCGCCAGCACGAGGAACGCGTAGTAGCTGAGGGAGTTCGTGGCGCCGCCGTCGGCGGCCGCCGCGAGCTGGTCCCACACCACGGCGTCGTCGCCCTCGCCGGGGGCGTCGTCCTCGGCGCGCCGCACGTCCGAGCCCACCGCGAGCTCGACCGTCTCCAGCACGATCGAGCCCTGCTCGGCGACCCCGAGCCGCTTCAGCCGGCGCAGGACGCCGTCGGTGGCCTCGCGCGCGACCTCGGCCTGCAGCAGGTCCCCGGCGGGGGAGAGGGCGGCGCCGGGCAGGGCGACGACGTTCGTCGACCCGGGCTCGGCGCGCAGCACGTCCAGCACGGCCGGGGTCAGCGCGGGCGGGCAGACGACGCGGACGTGGACGACGCTCACGGGCGCGCGGAGTCGGGCCGGGAGGCGGCTGCGCTCCAGGGGCGGGGACGGGGTGCGATCACCCGGCCATGATGGCGCCGCGTCGAGAGGCCCCGCGGCGACGTCGCGGGAAGGAGTTCGCGCTCTGGGCTCATCTGCGGGCCCCTCCGTTCCGAAGGAGGGAGGTGAGCCGACGGCACCTCGCCGCCGGCCGCCCTGGACGAGGAGACGACGTGCACCGTCGAGCGGACCCGGACGTCAGGGCCACCAGGCCGCGCCCGCACCGGTTGCGCCTGGCCGCGGTGCTGGCCGGGCTGCTGTCGGGCGGCCTCACCCTCGGGGTGGGCACCCTGCTGGCCTCCTTCGTCACCCGGTCGGCGGACCCGGTGCTGGGGGTCGGCCAGGAGTTCATCACCCGGACCCCGGAGTGGCTGAAGGAGTGGGCCATCCGGCAGTTCGGCCAGTCGGACAAGGCGGTCCTGCTGGGCAGCCTGTACGTCACCCTCGTCCTCCTCTTCGCGGTGATCGGCCTGGTGGCGCTGCGCCGGCTGCGGGCGGGGCTGGTGCTGGTCCTGCTGCTGGGAGCCGCCGCCGTGGGGGCGACCGTGAACCGGCCCGACGCCACGGCCCTGAGCTGGCTGCCCTCGACGGTCGGGACGCTCGCGGGCGCCGGTGCGCTGCTCGTCCTGGTCCGGGCGCTGCACGCCAGGACGCCGACGGCGACGGGCCCGCTGTCGCGCCGCTCGGTGCTGTTCGGCGCCGTGGCCGGGGCGGCCGCGCTGAGCGCCGGTGCGGGGGCGGCGGTCAACCGGTCGAACTCGGTGGCGACGACCCGTGCCGGGATCGTGCTGCCCCGGCCCTCCTCCGCGGCCCCGGCCCTGCCGCCCGGCCTCGACTCCGTGGACGGCATCACGCCCTACGTCACCAGCGCCAAGGACTTCTACCGGGTCGACACGGCCCTGTCCGTCCCGCAGGTCGACGTGTCCGGGTGGAGCCTGCGCATCCACGGCATGGTCGAGCGGGAGGTCACCGTCACCTTCGACGACCTCCTGGGGGAGGACCTGATCGAGCGCTGGATGACGATGACGTGCGTCTCGAACGAGGTGGGCGGCAACCTCGTCGGCACCGCGCGCTGGCTGGGGGTGCCGCTCGCGCGGCTGCTGCAGCGCGCCGGGCTCCGCCCCGAGGCCGACATGCTGTTCTCCCGCTCGGTCGACGGCTTCACCATCTCCACGCCCGTGGCCGAGGCCACGGACGGGCGCGACGCGATGATCGCGGTGGGGATGAACGGCGAACCGCTCACGGACGTGCACGGGTTCCCGGCCCGGATGATCGTGCCGGGCCTCTACGGGTTCGTCTCGGCCTGCAAGTGGATCACCGAGATCGAGGTCACCCGCTTCGACGCCCAGACCGCCTACTGGACCGACCGGGGGTGGGCGGAGCAGGCCCCGATCAAGACGGCCACCCGCATCGACGTCCCGATGTCCTTCGCGATGATCCCCGCCGGGCGGACGATCCCGATCGCCGGCGTCGCGTGGGCCCAGACGCGGGGGATCAGCAAGGTCGAGGTCCGCATCGACGACGGGGACTGGGCCCCGGCGGTCCTCGTGCCGACCGTCAGCGCCAACACCTGGGTGCAGTGGACCTACGCCTGGGACGGCGCCACCCCCGGCAGCCACACCGTGCGGGCCCGGGCCACCGACGCCACCGGCCAGGTGCAGACCGAGGACGTCGTCAAGCCGATCCCGGACGGGTCCTCGGGCTGGCCCAGCAAGTTCTTCACCGTCACGTGAGGGTTCACTGATTGCTGTTACCCTGTCACTGAGCGCAACAACCCGGCCTCGAACGGCGGGTCGACCGCTGGCCGTCGGTCTCGACGGCGAAGACGACTTGAGGAGCTCCAGCTGATGACGACCTCGACCCGCACGCGCACCTTCTCCGCCCTGGCCCTGGCGGGTGCTCTCGGTCTCGGCCTCTCCGGCTGCGGGGGCTCCGACGACGCGGCCGGCACCACGGCCTCGAGCTCCGCCAGCTCGATGTCGTCGAGCTCCTCGATGTCCTCCAGCCCCAGCGCGAGCATGTCCTCCAGCTCCACGATGGCCGCGGGGACCCCCGTGGGCGCCGGGTGCGCGGCCTACGCCGCCCAGGTGCCCTCGGGTGCGGGGTCCGTGCAGGGCATGGCCCAGGACAACGTCACCACGGCCGCCTCGAACAACCCGCTGCTGACCCAGCTGGTCGCCGCGGTCTCCGGGAAGCTGAACGCCCAGGTCAACCTCGTCGACACCCTCAAC
>Ga0160427_10002408_pt1 | contig 11275 bp, 5 predicted proteins | sample SolpanmetagenomL_FD_108194 | JGI IMG/M metagenome (GOLD analysis project Ga0160427, IMG submission 108194) | Solar panel surface microbial communities from Lawrence Berkeley National Laboratory, California, USA - L | ecosystem: Engineered > Built environment > Solar panel > Unclassified ...
GGATGCGGCTTAGCGGAAGGATGCGGCTTAGCGGAAGGATGCGGCTTAGCGGAAGGATGCGGCTTAGCGGAAGGATGCGGCTTAGCGGAAGGATGCGGCTTAGCGGAAGGATGCGGCTTAGCGGAAGGATGCGGCTACGCTAGAGTAGTGACAAGGCTTAGCAGCCGGAAGGCATATCGAGACTTAGCAGCCGGAATGGAGAAGCTTAGTAGACGAAAGGATCGGATTTAGCAGACGGAGAAACAGTCTACACAAACGGGAGTAGCAGGCTTAGCAGGAAGGGAAGGCTTCGTAGGAAAGAATAGTTCAGCGGACTCGAAATGTAAGTTTGCTCGGTCAGAAGATGTGGAGAAACCTAGGAATCGGGCCTGATTAGTCACTAGTACCATTTTTACAGAGATCTTGAGACACCTATTGATAAACCACAAAAAAAAGAGAAAAGGACTTGTGTGAACGATAGTATATCATTCTTCAACTAATTGATCGACCGATGGTGTTGAGATAAGTAATGACGTCTGCAGTACTTGATGTTTATTAATTTATCCAAGGTCTATCTGTCTCATGATATAGGAATTTGATCGACCTACAGTCGGGTTCGAAGCTCGTTAGTAAAAATGGTGTCCCGAAACGAATAAAGCTATGCTGTCTGTCAATAAAAAGCAAATTTGAATAGACTAGAAGAGACTCAAACATTTCCATGTGTCAAACATCTTTTGAATATGTAAATTGCTATTGTTTTTCGACGATTTTATAGCTCCTAGCGCATATTTGCTATTCTCTTCCCAACACATCGAGCACACCTTTTGATAGTCTTCTCGCGTAGTAGTGTCGAGTAGCTGATATATAGCGAGATGAAATGTACAATTCTGAGATAGCTCTTCAAATAATGTCTTTGATAGTTTTTCTTAATTAAGGCGCGTTCGGCCGAAGTTTATAGAATCGCTGATATATCTCGTAAGTAAGATGGACGATATTTGATTCATACTTGAAATATTGTTACGATACCTTGTAGCGTTAATGACGATTCGAACAATAACGACGGTCGTCGACTATAGACAGATTATGTAGGGGATAACTACAGCTGCCCATGACAAGGCATTTGTCGTCACGTGAGAAGTAGCAATTGTAAAACTCCAGAGGTCTTGGCATGAAAATTTCATATAGTCATCAATTAGCTCAATAGTCTACATAGAAGTGTGCCATATAACATCGATTATTTGAGCATCAACAACACCACAATTATCACAGGTTATTAGCCGATTATTTGATTAATTATCATTACATCAAATTGATTAGTCAACTGAAAACCTGACAGCAATACAATTTAGGTAATTATATCGAAAATAAACACTAAAATAATACACACTTTCAATAGACGTATAACTGATAAATTATCTGCCGATAACTTTCTTCTGATGTACGTGCTACACGGTACATACCTATCACTCACCCGATAAAGCTACGATAAAAGCTAGCTTATCTTGCTGATCGGTATGTTTCGGGATCTTATTACGTCATGTTACTTGTTGTCTTGAAATTGATAATTAATAAGAATTTCGCAATGATAATACATTTAGGCATTCAAGCTGATAATTCTTTAGTAGACCACTGATCATGTCCTCAACAGCTCGCTTAGAATCAGTAATTCTATTGATACTTACTATACATGCATGAATCCATCATGGATCGATTCTAGAAAGAAACGTACATTTCAATTTCACGATAATTATATAGCTATACTCGACTATCGCAGAAGGATGGTCTCGATAAATCAAATCAAATAGTTGAAACTATGATTGCAATCAAACATCCCAAGTAATACTATGAAGAGCTATGTAAATGAGAAGAAGATGATATATACTTGAAAAAAAACGGAACAAACTCGAGATACGGTTTCTAAAGACATACAAGACTCTCAAAGACAAAAGGACAAGGAGCATATACAATAAGCCATCATTCTACAATACTAGAGAGTCTACCATATTCTTGGACCATAAGTGCGCCAGACAGATGATTGATCTAGAATAATTCGTTTAGAAAGAGAATGACATTGTTTCTAGCTCATCTGACTAGTCGTTTATGTTCTGTTACGTAAGCATCTTATTGATAGATTGAAACGGAGTCAGAAAGTCTCGATATCTATGAAGCTAGGCCATGTCTCGTGCGGTCTGGGTAGTATACACTCAATTCGTCCCGGAAATATTGATCAATCCCTATATTGTATGGTCTGAACAACTACATCTGATGTACTGTTCGAGGGTCTAAGCACGAGTTACTAGAACGAATTAGTTATGGTTTGATCAGATGTAGGGAGACGTGGAGAATCCGAACGAGTAAACTACTTTTTGACTTAATAAAGAAGTTGTTCTTATAGGGATCTACCATTTCCATAACAATAGTGCTATCTAGATAAGCTAAGCACATGATGCTTTCTCACTCGAAGTAACCGTTATACAGGACTCGTTATGTATACTGATACGTCGCTACAATTTTCAAACAACTTTATCTTCTCGTAACTGTAAGTTAAAGTAGTCTATCACGATATCCATGATTTCTAAGTACATAACAAAACAGCCTTGCTTTTTGATGATAATGACGTCTCCCGCCAGTTGCTTTGTCTTCTTATGGATCTGTTTCCTGCAGGCAAAATTTTGCTAGTTCAAATTGTCAAAATGCTTTCGAAGAGATTAGACCGAGGTTTCGCATCGTTGATGTTAGCCATCTTCCTACTTATTTTCCATCACAGTATCTAACTGGGATATCATCATCTATCTTCTTGTTCATTGATCTGAACCTATTAGAAACATGTAGTTGATTGAAATTTATATCTCTGGTCGGTCCTAGATCTGAATAGTCAAAGGAAGGTGCGATTATGCGAAGAAGCTTCTACTTACTATTTATTAATTCATAACTTCTTCTCTTCATATCGACTTTCTTGATTACATTCCACCTCTAAAGATGCTAAAGACCGTTGTATTTGTATTGTTGGTGATACTCTTGTCGGATATATTCCGGAAATCTTATTTAATGCACAAGGGACAGCAATTCCTGCCCATGGAGGCCGTAAGTGTCCTTCGCTATGATGCAGTCACCTACTGATATAAAAGTCCTAGACAATGTTTACCTCGACACACGAGACAAAAATGCGGACGAAAAGAAAACGAAAAGAGTGGATCAAGAACCTCTTTTAGATAATAATAGAAACGAGGCAAAGTTTATCGATCTCGGACTAAAACTAGATAACATTACAATAGTTGTTTCTAATACTAAGATTTATGTTATGGAATTGATAAGCAAGATGACGATAACAAACGATTATATGAAAGAATCCCGTAATAATAGCAGCAAATCCACTCGACTCTCGTGGATACAGTGTGGACTTAGCATAGGTGTGGGGGTGCTTATGACTGTAGTTACGCTTTTGATCCCTCAAGCTAGGGTCAAGTTCGCGCGATTACTCCAGATCCGAGATAACAATTTTAATCCAAATGAGAATAATCAAACAGATGATGTTGAGAATATGGTTGGTGATACCCCAGATATACCACAAGGTAGAAGACCCATAGCACAGATACGAGAAAGTCTAGAAGTCAGAAATAGAAGGTTAGAAAGAATCGATACAGTTCGAAACTTGAGGCGTCGAATATCAGCCAAGGGGGCACAAACTAAGAGGGTCTCTATTTAGAATTGAAACCCGAAGTAATGTCTTATTGTAGTAGATCCTAAACCTGTTTCATAACCAGAAGAGTATTATGATTTTTCTCCCAAGTCTCTATCGATCTAGCTACGTACTACCACAAGCGCTAAGGAAATTATCGACTTTCGTCTTAGGGTCGAATGTTCAAAGCTATTTTTGGTAGATACAACGTTTACATTTGATTGATATTAGTAGTCCTTAAACTCGGTTGGACGACGATACATACATAGCTTGTACATTCTTTACTAAGAACATATATAATACTAATCCTGCAATTTTGGTATTTTTGGCAATCGATTTATTTTCCGCTGTTTATTTTCGGCATTTCATTTTCGGCGAATTCTTTAACAAACCAGTCCCGACAATTTGCCAAGGAATGTATCTCAGCAGCACTATATTCATCGGTCTGATGATCCTCTCCTAGAATTCTCTGTAGTGCTTAGATTTTTTAAATAATGATCTTGAATAGTTCATTCACGGGCGAGGCAGTTTACTTCGATAGACGATTTACTTTTCTAATTGTCGAGTTCATTCAGCGATTTGTCTACTTAGTATGCTTCCATAATAACACAACTTGCTTAACACTTCATGTACATGTTATCTAGCGTGGCACTTTATTCTATGAATTTGTAAGGCAATTCATCAAAATCGAGACTCTGTATAATCTTTGGCAATACTTTCGGCGGAAATCTTCGACAGAAATGTTCGGCAAAAATCTTCGGCAAAAATCTTCGGCAAAATACTTTCGGCGGAAATCTGCGGCAGAAATGTTCGGCAAAAATCATCGGCAAAAATCTTCGGCAAAATACTTTTGGCGGAAATCTTTCGGCAAAAACCTCGGCAAAACTCTCGCATTCATTTGTAATACAATTCAAGTTCTTCTTGTAGTTTAATCCACATAGATTCATATTGTACAAGGCGTCAGATTATATCACGTCCATCTCCTACAACGGAAGTTCGCATGTTACATTTGTCTTGTACGGCCGTTGATCATATAGATAAAGTCCAGATCTAACACGTGTTGGTATACTACTATATAATATCGTATTTTATGTACTAATTGATCTTACTAAATCCTAGTAGTATGTGGTAATCCCTCTTGCGAATGATTAGGCTACGTAAAGTGATCGATTTATCATGACATCCACTACAATTACATGTCATAACGTCGTCTTCCGGTTATATACTATTAGTAATAGAGTTCTTCGTCTCCTGCCTACTTGTCAAAGTCCTCCGATCTCCTTATAAAATCGTAAGGCGTGATTTCATATCATCGATTTAGGATTGTTCTATGCTTTAGCTAGATGCATTCTTACGTCGACATGCCAAAATCTTCGAAGGTATAATAACGACTTCAAGAACCACCGAGATAGTTCATGATCCTTATAGCATTCTAGCAACTGCCTAATCAAGGACTACTAGTATTCACGATGCTAACTCCTGTATATCATAGCCTGACTTTATCTAGCATCACTCCACTACTATATGGTACACTCACTACCATATGGTATGCGTTCCGTCTGCCTTGATTGTTGTTATAAAGATACCAACTTTCGACACGCTAACTCGATCGCGCTTTTTTTCACCAAAGCGTTAATACCTGTGTCGACTTTTGCAAGCAACCGATACCTTCCGATGTTTGGTATTTCGCTTCGCATTTCCTACATATATCGAGTAGTGCTACGAGTCCTGGTCCAGATATCAGTACTCCATCTACCAGATAGTTTATAATACGTCTCATAGGTATCTGCTAATATATCTCAATAGTATCTCCGATAGAATTGCGGCCAACGCCCGCCGTTAGTAATAACATCGGCAAGGTGTGAGAGGGATCTTAGTATTGATAGCACTTGAAGATAGGGAACGCTCTGATAACAGATTTCTAGGTTTCTATGCAACGCTTAGTATAGCGTTAGATAGGCTTGCCTATACACTTAATGTATAACATAGAGAATAGCGATCTAGGAAAAGATGGTTTATATCGATCTAGGAAAAGACAGTTGTAAACGCATGCAGGAGAGCTTAAGCGCGAATGCTTTCAACACATTCGATTTACATAGTAGTAGTTGGTCGTAGGAAGGCGTACTTGACATAGGGCACATATGTCTTATCGTAAGTAAAACACGAGGTGGAGATCCTTCTTGAAAATCACTAGCGTAGTTTAAGTGTAAAATAGGATTAAAGACTTCTTATTTAAGAGAATATAGTTGCTCTTTTAGCGTCCATTCAGCCTGATAGTCAATGGGCGGTAGAACCCGCCATCAAGCATAGGTCTTAACCCTTTCTTCTAGGATTCACTAGCCTGTATATAAGGGTATGTATACTACCTCATCTTGATGTTATATGATATCTAGTGGAGCATTCGACTCGATCGATCGAGAAGATACTATCCTTCTCTCTACGCAACATCGTTGCAGTTTCGATCGTAGTCTTACAATTTTGATCTATCGTTCAACTCTATTTAGTTTATTCTGTCCTTGAGACAATTAGTTTAGTCATACTAGCTTCCTAAGCTACAACTTTTCTTCCAAACCTTATTCTTGTGCATTTGATAGATCAAGTCTATATAGAAAGACTCTTCGTATGAAGGTTGTGGACGAGTAATAGGGACTATACTTCGAAGTCTACACTAAGTATTCCATCGTGAAAGTTCACCCCGATCGTACGATACCATCAAATCCACTAGATATCGTATCGAATTACGAAATCGTCAGATATGGACTAGATAACATTCGAAAGAAAACTACTCTAAAAATATTTATTTAACTAGATCTACAAGCATCTGTATAGAAAGTGCAAAATTGCCCAAGACTTCACCCGAAAACTAGCCATAATGAAGAGAAGAAATGACCGAGAGTTACTACGTGTAACCGTAACCGATGAAGAAAGACTCCGTTGTTGTGAAATTGCCGAAAAATATCACGTCAAGGGAATCGCTCAGTCTGACGTGATGGTCACGTGGCAGAGCTACGAACACTTTGGCGAAATAATGATGCGGAGAAATTGCTGAAAATGGTCACGTAGTAAAATTGCCGAACATCATGACACTATGGTATTACGTATGGGACTGCCGAATATAATCCCTGCGTAGAAATCCCCGAGCATAAATTACGCAATGTAGATGCCAAGGTTGATTACAGGAGTAGATTGCTATAGCAAATTACACGATCAAATGGCTAAAGAATATTACGCAAACCAACCCCCGAAGATAAGGAACGACGCGTAGATATTTGCCAAGGATAATGACACGAAGAAATCGCTGAAGACAAGCAAAATCCCGGAAATGATTACGTGGAAAGATTGCGGAAGATCATTTTATACTAACAAATTGTCGAGATTATCTGTGTAGACAGGATGCCGAAATTAATCTCGCGATAGAACCATCGAATATCATTACGACTAACCTACCGAGACTGCTACGTGGAGAGATTACCGACAGCTATTACGCGGTCAAACCGTGACAACTGCGTAGTAAATCTGCCCGATAAGATTATGCGATAATGGAGGAATTGCCGAAAATAATGACGCGAAGAAATTGCCGAAACTAATGGCGCGTAGAAATTGCCGAAACTAATGGCGCGAAGAAATTGCCTAGAATAATCAGAAAGTCAAATCGCCGGAAGATCTCAGAAATCAAACTGTCTAGCATCCCTACATGACTCATATGCCTAGTATTTCCAACTGTTGTTGGAATTATAGATGATTGCTATGCGAACGTCATTAATAAGGAAGTAATTAATGTTGTTTTCCCGATTGGGTTTATGATTAGTACATTACCTCGTATAGTCTCGTCATTGAATATTATGTAGAATAAACATTATGATAATAGATTGAAGTTCACGAAGGATTGTCATCTGGAAAATAAAATTCGTTTGTTCAAAATTGCCGAAAAGTTTCCCGTGATAATTATCGCGAAGTAGTAACGGTTACTACTTCACGGAAGCTTTGCCGGGAAGAACCACGTGAGAATCGTTCATAGGCACTTGAAAATTCACTCTTGCCGGCCTCATAGCTTATGACGTAATGGAGTGTGTATGAGCCATCTCATTTCTTTGGTAAATGACATTTCCGCGGTCGTTGTACTCAAACTACTAAGCTATGACTTACCGTCTTCTAGGGTTCCTAGCTAGCGTACCTCCGGTTTGAACCCATGACATCTACCGGAGACGAATCCGACGTTGAAACTGAGCTTTAGACGCTCTTCAATGACAGTAGACGGATTCCATTATAGCCGGTATCTCTGTAGTGTATTTTTATTGTTGCGTGTTGAAGTTCGTTTATTATTTTTGTCCTACCATACTTATTGCTATATTCCTAAGTATCTTTGACTCTAGGCTTCTTGTTGCTCTGTTCATTGTTCTTTTTATGATTACGCTTCTTCTTATTCTTCCAGTTGTCCTTCTTATTATCATTCTTGTAATTCTTCTTATAAACGTTATTCTTCTACAGAATATTATTCCTCTTCTGATTGTTTTTCTGCCGAACCGAAGATACCTACACTCTATTAATTCTGCCGAAGATCTCTGTATGTTGAAATTTTGGCGAAGATATCTAATTGGGAAAATTACGCCGAAAATCTCTGCGATTGATTAAATTTGCCAAAGATTTCTAGGTAATAAGATTTCGCCGAAGAAATGCGGAGGATTTACGAAACGCATCTGGTATGTGTGTCCATATACATTTCTTACTTGTCTGATGTCATTTAACTTCTTTAGATAAGGCGTTATGTACTTCCAGACGTAGATCACGCGACGGCATAACGATTATCTAAGAGAAGCTTGTATACTTATATAAAGAGAGGACTATGAATTAGCTAACTAAGCTACAAAGTAAGAAACAGTGCACTTTAGCTAGCTAAGATGTATCTTCTACCGTCTCTATCTCCTTAATAGTAGCCGCCGAGGACATATCGACTAAGAGACCTGCCTGGGAAATGGTTGATCGGAAGTATTGCATACATCAAGGAAAGGTTCGGCGAAAGTTTAGTTAAAGGATATACCGAAAACTCTATTAAAGGCTTTTTGCCGAAGTTTTCGCTGAGACTTCCACCGGAAGTTTTGCCGAGAGTTTCGAAAGTGTTTGCCGAAAGTTTTTGCCGAAAGTTTTTGGCAGAAGTTTTGCCAAGTATTTTGCCGAAGTGTTCGTTGAAGTTTCTGCCGAGGCCCTGAAAGTCTTGCCGAAAAGCTCGGGGAAGCATTGCGAGGATGCTTTCCGACGTTCCCGTCGGAAGAATCATGGAGGATTATTCAGTAGTATTCTGGAGATCTAACGGCTTCCAGAATCTGTGATAGTGTATTGACGACTGGAAATATCATCGAAAGTGCGTTGATCAACAAGTCTGTCGAAGTATGATTGATCTAGCAATGTTGCCGAAAATGTTGCCAAAAGTCTTGCTTGCTGACTGTTACTAAAGACGGAATTTTAATTTTTTCATCAACGACATTCTTTGTGCATAAGAGTTCTTAAATATCACTTACCTAGACATTACCGAGAATTGATCAATAAGTGGTATTGCCGAGGTCTTGCCGGAATCGAGAATTCTGCGAGAATGAAGTTCTAGCAAAATTTCCGAAATTCCATCAACTAATCCGCTTGTCGGAAAACGCCTCACTAACAACAACATTGGAGCAATCTTATCGGCTTAGAAATTTGCTCAAAGATGACGAAGTAAAAGCTTTGCCGAGACATGCTCGACTAGAAAAGTGCCGAGAGAAATCACGAGAATTATTCTAGTACGTTACAGACCTGTAAGTTTTACTTTTGTTTGCTCCGAAGACATAACAATCTCGACAAGCTACTGTATATCATAGCTAGTGTCAAGGTTGAGTCATGATACCCGATGTTTCAAGGCTACCCGACATATGAGTCTGTAGCTAAGTCGGAAGGATTAATGTTCATCAACTATACCTAAGATTAATTACAGGACTAATTAGGACTACAGTATTCTAAAACTCTCCTAAGCCTAGGCTTCATTAGAAAGGGCCGTCCACAATCAGTATAGAATTAAGTAATAGACTAGACCGGGAGTCCTTTAGGTCAAAGATGAAGTATGACGTTATAAGGATAATGGTCCATATTAACGTACTCATGCTTTGTGTACTGAGTGTATTCATAGCCGATGAGAAAACATGCCTCATTATCATGCCAGAACTGTATGCTGACTTGTAGGTCTACATAAATACCTTGTATCGAGAGCAATACATGATAATGCTTACTAAGTCTATGACGAACAAATGCGTTTATACTACCTTCAGACCCTGAACCACATACGTAAAGCCAAGACTATGCGCGATGGTTGTGAGTACTAATGCTATGTAGTTGCTACTGTGTTTACATTGCTAGACAGGATAATTGTAATTGCAATTGCGAACCCAGATTGAAGTTAAGTCATTCAGATCATGGTTCTACTCTAGCATTGACAGCACCGAATTTCTACTACTACTTATGGTCTTTCCTATAAGTTGCTCCATAGAATTCGTGGAGGATTTTAGACTTTAACTTCGCATAAATGTCTCACTATCGACGAGTCCGAACGTGCAGATTGTGGCACATCTGTAGATACATATGTATGTCTCAAAACATCTCCACACGCGCTAAAAGCGGCATATATTTTCTCCGCATCTAATACATTTATTTCCCACATTTTCCACGAGTCTTTTTAGTCTACTGCTATTTATTCAACGCTTTCGCTCACACTATAGGAGTAGTCAAAAGCCAAGTGCAGTACTAAGAGCCCTCTACATCACTATATCTACGCAAAGACTACCGTTCAAACACAAACTCGGCAAGCTGATAGAGCTCTTCTCGCTACAACGATGTCGGTTCTACATAAAGAACTACCTTCATATGAAGAGGCATTACAAATCCCCTTGCGGAATTCGATCAATCATCCATGGTTATATCGTAAAAAACGCTTCTCATGGGCAAGTTGGGAACGAAATATTACTTCGAGCGATGGATCGATCGCTACTCAATGGGGTTCCGGAGGGATTACAAGTACTTCGCAAACCGAGCCGCGAATCTTCTTCACATGTGGTAATAAACCTCGTCAATCCGATACATCGATACAGACGATACGTCAAGACTGCTTCCAGTTGGCAAAACAGATGACATCACATCAAGATCACCCTACGAAACCTTGTCGATGTCCTTATTGGCATTTGAAAAGGACAGGAAAGTGTTTAGTGTCGCGTCGAAGTCAGAGATGTTCTAGAAATGTACAGGCTATGATACAGAGACATGATCGGGTGTGTGCGTGTGGATGTTTTGAATTTTAGTTCGGCTTTGTATACTTGCACATTGTCTTTTTTGCTACTTCTTTGGTCGCTGTGCCGATGTTTGCTAGCCGTAAGATTTTGTAGAATCGAGTATAGATTGAAACGAAGGATGAGGATGTATTAAGAAAGATAGAAAATTGCTTACAATTGAATGAATATCATTACATACTTCGTTCTATTGTTATTATTATTATTATTATTATTATTATTATTATTATTATTATTATTATTATTATTATTATTATTATTATTATTATTATTATTATTATTATTATTATTATTATTATTATTATTATTATTA
>Ga0160427_10002409_pt1 | contig 11275 bp, 22 predicted proteins | sample SolpanmetagenomL_FD_108194 | JGI IMG/M metagenome (GOLD analysis project Ga0160427, IMG submission 108194) | Solar panel surface microbial communities from Lawrence Berkeley National Laboratory, California, USA - L | ecosystem: Engineered > Built environment > Solar panel > Unclassified ...
CTTCATCAGCAGCGGTTGCCGCCGGTGGTCTGGCCGTACTGCTTGACGGGGAAGTGCTGCTGGTTGGCGTTGCCCTCAGCGGCTGAGCTCATCGGGCAGCTCGCAGGGTTGTTGTCGTACCCGAATAGGCCGCCGGCCGGGGCGCCGAGCGAACCAGTGGCCTCGACACCGTAGGGCTGGAGACCCGTCCAGGCGGTGGGGCGCGGGCCGGCTGCGGCCGGCGAGAGCGCAGCGGCGGTGAAGGCGAGGGCGGCGGCCAGCGCGGAGAAGCGGGTCGTCGTCATGGCGTTTCTTGATCTCCTCGGGGCCTGGGCCAGCCTATCCGGCCCCGTCATGTCCCGTGTAAGCTCCAGATGGGTCGCGCCTTGCCGCCGTGACGTGCCGTCGGGCACGTGGCGGTGCGGATTAAAACGCGAAGCGGCTGGCCTGATCGACCGGATCGGCATGGGGCGCACTGTGCCGCCCGGTGTGAAAAAAGCGTAGCGGAGGCTCAAGAGGCGACGGATCCCGGGCCGCTGGTCAGCGTGGGTCGCGTGCGGCATGACGCGTTTCTTCACCATGCCGACCTGGCAGCCGATCACCTCGCGCGCGGCCTGATAGGTCAAGTCTCTAAGCGCCCGCCAGCAGAGGCGCCTCGTGCGCACCGAGATGGCTTGTTGGGCGCTGATTACTCCGCAGCCTCAGCGAACTTGGCACGATTGCGCAACATGAGTTCCACGCCGGCCGTGCCGACGCGCTCGACGAGTGCGTCCAAAATCGCGTCAGGGTTGTCCGACACTATGACGGTCGCCTGAGATGGCTCATGTGCGCGACGTGCAATCCGCCTCTCTCCGACATCAACGAGGGGCTGAGCAGCGGCGTTTGACCGCTCTGCTGCCATTTCAAGGTCCGGCTTCGCTTGCATCATGGATTGAGATGGCAAAGGTTTCTGCTTGCTCTCACGACGCGGTGGCGCAAGAGCGGCGCGCCAAGTAAAGAAGGCAGCAAGGGCTAGGCCGTTGATGAACAGGCCCCAACCATAGCTGTCGATGGATTGTCCGTTGATTGGATGCCAAACATGGCCGAGGCCAATCGCGGCACCGAGCACCGCTAAGGCGGCGAAAACCAAAGCAGATATTAACATGGTCATAGAGCATTACGCGGTTGAGGCACCAATTAACCGACCTCAATGTCGCCCTGCGGCTTTCAGTTCCGACGGAGAAGGGCGGTAGGATGCCCCAGCGCCATGGACGGGGTGAACGGGCAGGTGAAATTATCGACGGCCGACTGTGGCCAATTCGCCCTCGCTCCGGGGGCACTGAGCAGCTTAGCTCGTCCGGAACGAGAGGCTGATCATGAACCGAAACATCACCGCTATCCTGCTGATCACGCTCGGGCTCGGCGCCTGCCAGACAGGTGCCTCAGCACCGCAGCAAACCTCCGCTGGATTGCGAGGCGCTGAGGCTCTCCACGAGGAGGTCGCTCGCCTCAGAGCTGAGCGAGACGCGCGGCGCATCAGCTACACGGAATGGGCCGAACGCACTCAGGCTGCTGCGCGAGCCAGCGTGCCGCTGAGCGCGCAGGAAGAGGACGCGCTTGAATACCGCAGGCAGCTCGCGCGCCGTGTCGACGCTGGAGAGATCACCCCAGCGCAGTTCGAACGGGAGAGCCAGCGCACCCTGCAGCAGCTGAAAGCTCAGCGCCGCGGAGCCTGACAGCTAGGTGTCTGGATGAGCGGTGTCGTAGCCGCCCCCCGGTACGGGCGATTGTAGGACTGGCTCATCAGCGGCGTTCCTGGATCGACGCGGCAGTGCGGGGGGCTAAGTGTGGCGAGCCACCCCGCGGCGCGAGCCGGATCCACGGCACGCGACCAGTCTCAAACTGGCGGTGGGCACTGCGTCGCCAGAGCGGCGGCGCGTGGTCGCCGACGAGCAGGATCTTCGTCTCAGGGTTTCGCAGCGCCAGACGGCTGATCGCGTCAAACAAGTCCTCCCAGATCTCGGCCATCGCGCAGACTTCCGGATCGCCGAACGCGCCGCCGGTTTTGCAATCGTGCCGTGGCGTCGCCTCCTCGGAAATAGCGTTGCTGCGCCCCTAGCCCTGGTGCTCGATGCAATCAGCAAGGCTGCTAGCATCGCCGACGCCTACAGTCGGACCGCTGCCGAGTTCGCAGCCATAGGTGATGGCCGAGGCGTTCGGTACGCTCTCAGGTGTGCCGGCCGGGCACTCTTAGCTGCTCCGCAGGCCGCTGAGACACTCCGGTCTGCTCAGCACGTTCCGGGGAGACCTGGCGGATGCTGAGCCTCCACGACTTCGCGCACAGCCTTTCCGGCCGGGTTATCTCCGGCGGGGTCAGCTTCTGCCCTTTTGCCGGCTGAGGGCGTCGCCATCCTCGGCGGCCAGTCCGGCGCGGGCAAGACGTTCACGGGCATCGACCTCGGCGTGTCACTTGGGAGCCTCCTAGCCGACCGCTACCAAGTCACGGGCGAGGTGACGACCCGATCGCTCAACCTCGCCAAGAGCCGGTGGGCCGAGGAGGGGCCGATCGCGGCGTTCGCGCTTCGCTTCGTGCAGCTCGGCACGGACGAGGATGGTGACGCCGACGGCGCTTGTGTCGTCGATCCGAAGCTGGACGAACCCCCGCCCTCCACCCGCAAGGCCCCGCAGAAGGATCCCCTGCCGATCGTCGCTCTGAAGGGCGCCTCCGACGAGGTCCTCTGACCCATGGCCGCGACGTGCAGGTCCGCGGTGCCGGTGAAACCGTCCGCGCCATCACCGTCGAGGAAAGGCGCCCCGAATTCCGCCGCCGCCACGCCACCGCCGAGACCGACAGCGACAAGGCGGCCGCCACGATCCGTCAGGCCCTGAAGAGAGCCCGGTCCGCATGCCCGAAGCACGGGTTCAACACCGCCGCTCGGAACGGGGAGGAATGGTTATGGCGCGTAGCCGTGACAGGCGTGACACTTGCCAGATGTCACGCCTGTCACGCCCCCGAGGCCGTGACATCAGCCGTGACATACAGAGAGGTACCCCCCTTGAGGGGGGGCCATGTCACGCCTGTCACGCGGGGCTGATTTTTCGCGGCAATCTTTTCGAGCGTGACACGTCGCAGGCTCGGGCATGATCCCAGCATCTGACTGTTGGGAGCCGTTCGCCGGCGGTCTCGACTCCACCGAGGGCAAGACGCGGCTGCGTGCATCAGATGCCGATACTGGCCGCCCCTGCGTCGGCGGCTTGTCGGACAGTCGATCCCTTCCGCAATGCCGTCGCGATCGCGGCCGACGCCGTATCGACAGCCGCAGCGCGGTCCTCGCCGTGATCGCGAGTGCTTTTCGAGCCGGAGCTCAATCGGGCGTGGTAGTTGTCCGGAAAGTGCTGATCCATCCGCGCCTTCAGCAGTTTTGTAGCGGCGCGATAATCGGCATCGAAATTTCTAGCCCGCCCTGCGGTCTCACCTTTGTGGAGCCCCGCGTCTTTCTCTTCAGCCATCGATCGGCTTTTGCGCTGATCCCCTCCGCCAGAGAAAAACTGGACAATCTTGGAGAGCAGCCAAACGAGCGGGTTCATCGTGACGTCCTGATGGAGCCGCGGCGAACGCGCGATCCAGAAGTAGACAACACTTCTCAGCGGCTTTTGGACTCTCGGGTGCGGCCATGACGCTCTCTGAGCACCGCGTCCGCCCCGAGCTTCGCGCCTGGCAAAGCACCTCCGTGCGGGACCCCGTGCCGCCGACTTCTGCCGCCTCGTCGCTCAGGCCGAGACCAATCCCACTGCGCTGGAGCCCGCCTGCCCTATCCTCGATTGGATCGCTGCCAGCTGCAGCCAACTACATCGGCGGCGTGACGCCGTCCTTGCCCACCGCGGCACGCAGCGCCGTAAGTTTGTCGCCGTCTCGCTCGGCGGTGACGAAGACCTTTGCACCGGCGCGGATGGCCGACCGATCGGCCGGCTCGTAGGCCACGATCGAGGTCTGGGGCGACACTGCTACCGTCTTCGACTCGCCGTTGCCGTAGGTCAGGGTGAGCATCTGCTCGCCGTTCGCAGCGCTACTCTTCGAGACCGTGCCGTTGGTCATCGCGCTCTTGACCCTCGGCGCCGGTGCCGTGGCCTTCACGGTGCCGTTGGTCATCGCGCTCTTCACCCGGCCGCTACCAACCAGCGTGTCGGGGATCGTGTCCCAGTCGCGGTGCCCTTCACCGGTCCCCCGCATGGACTCGGGAAAGATATGGATTTCCAGGGCAGTCGGAGGATTGCCGCCCTTCGTGGCGGTCCCAACGAAGGAGCCGTCCGTGATGGCACTGAGGCTGGATTTCACCAGCGAGACGACCTTGGTGTCCTTGGTCAGGGCGATGGTGGCGGTGGTGCCGTCGATCGTGTGGACGGTCATCGATCCCGCATCGACGGCATCGATCGTGCCCCTGATGCGCTCGGGTGTTGGGGCAGCCAGAACCACGCCAGGCAGCGCCAACAGGCCAAAGACGGCCGGTACCATGAACAGCTTGACGCGCTTCTCCTGACTTCGATCCAGGGGGATGTAGCGCCCGGCACCGCCTCCGCCGTTCCGACGCCTTGAATCCGGACCTCATCTGTCCCGCACGCGCAGCTCGTCGCCCTCACCCGATCCGCAGCCTGAAAGGATCCACCATTTCGACCGACCCCGACCGCATGCCCCATCCCGGCCGCACCTCAGCCGAACGCCGCGCCCTCGATCGCATCGGATGCGGCGAGCCGCCGTCCAGCTCAGGCGAAGTGCGCCGGCAGGCTCAGCGCCTGTGCGTAGGTCATCAGGGCGATGGCGCCGCCGATCAGGGTGGCTGCTATGGTGATGCGGTTCGTCCAGGTCATCGTCGTCTCCATCAGGTTCGCGACTACGTTCGCGGTGTGACCCTGATGTATGCCCAAGCTTTCGGGCTCGACGTGTTCTGAAACACCTATGTGTGAGCGATCTTTCGAGCTTTCCGGGGATCTACCGCGTGCGCCTTTAGATCGTCTCGTAGGCGAACAGGATTGCGATCACCGACAAGCTGCCAAGCCCGAGGACGAAACAGATGTCTGCGCATCGCTCCATGCGGATCGCCAGCTCGTTCTCGGCTGTCAGGCGGATCGACAGGTAGGAGGCGACCGCGCTGACGAGGAACAGGATCGCGGTCAGGGCAGCATACTCGTCGACGCGGCTCGGGCCGATCCGGGCTTCGAGGATCTTCACCAAGCCAATCAGCGTCGTGCACACGCCGACCATGGTGCCGGCGGTCGGCAGGATGTGACGGGACAGCCCCTCGTCGCCGGAACTGCGTTTGCTCTGCCGTTCGGCCATGCTCGCTCCCTGCGGCTATGCGCCAGCGAGCGTATCAGCTTATCCCACCGTGTTTGAGGAGCCTCACCATGAAGCGCCCGCGGACCACCAGCTTCGCCGCGTCGGCAACGAGCCAAGCACCGCAGGCTGAGCCTGAGCAGCCGCCGCCGACCTGGCGTGAGGTCGCACCTATCGTGGCTGGCTTGGTCACGACCCTTGAGGCGATCGAGACCGGACCGAAGGCCGGCCCTGCGATGAGGGTTCATCGGTCTGACCTGCGGCGGCATGGGGAGGCTGCCGCCGCACTCGGTGGATCTGAGGCCCTGAGCGCCGTGCTGCATCAGGTTGCGGAGGCCGATCCCGCTCGGGCCGAGCGACGGCTGGCGTTCATCCAGGAGGCCTGGGCAGGGCTGCCAGGATGGCAGCCTCGTGCCCCGGCCGATGTTTGAGATTAGTATCCGCCGTAGAACCGGCGCGGGCCGTCATAGCCGCCGTACCCGCGATCGTAGCCCCGGCCGTACCCGTAGCCGGGCCGGCCGCCGTCGTAGCCACGGGGACCGCCATAGCCCCACCCACGAGCGTTCGGACGGCAATGCCCCCACGGGTTCGGGTGAAAGCCTGGGCCGCAACCACCGGCCACCCGCTCGATCAGCACGCCGCCCCCGGGCGGTCCATAGCCGAACGGAGCTGCGTTCGCCGTCGTCGCGGTGGCCAGCCCCGCCACCATCACCGCGGCCATACCGCCTACTTTGGGGCGTATCATGCCACGACCTCCTAAAACCGTCGGACCGGGCTAGCCGGACCGGATACCATAAGAAGGAGCAGGAGGCGCTGAACCGGTTCTGGCCCTCCCGTTCATCAACCCGACGGGCTTGGCTGTTCGTGCCGCGTCGAGCCGGACACACGGAAGCGGCGGGGCTTACACCCCGCCGCTCATGGATCCATGGGCCGCGCTTGATGCGGATCAATCCTCGTCATCGTCCTCGCGTCGTAGGCGCTCCTCACGACGGAGCGGATCGCGCCGTCCGTCGCGGAACTCCTCGCGCCGCTCTTCGCGTCGCATATCGTCCCGGTCGCGCTCCCGCGGAGAGCGGGGGTCGACGCGAACACCGCCCGGCCCGATATCGATGCTCTGAGCGAATGCGGGCAAGCTCGGAATGGCGAACAGGCCGACTGCAATCAGCGAGCTAGCGAACAAGTGCTTCATGGCGTGTTTCTCCCGGGAATTAGAGGCCATCACCGTCGGTTCGTCAGACTGAAGAGTGCAAACCCAGCCAATGCCGCCAGGCCTAAGGCGAGGGACCGATTGGCTTGAACGAAGTCGGTCGCGTGCTCGCCAGCCTGTCGCAGATCGTTGCCCAGGGGCGAGCCCGTAAGGATGCGCTCGGCCCGGTCGCGGTTCTCCGCCCGGGTATTGATCGACACCTCGAACGCGTCGCCCTGCCGGTCGATATCGATACTGTTGCGGGCAAATCCCGCGCGAGCGAGGCGGTCGCGTGCGGATCGAGCGGCCTTGAGAGATGGGAACGTCACTGAAGCTAAGGTGCTGTCCGACATCATTTCCTCCGAAGGCCGGATTGAAACTCGTCGGGCTCGATCTCGTTCCTCCTGACGCTAACCCCTCCTTGGCCATTGAGGTCCGAGATGATGCCGGCCGGGTCCAGAACCAAGCCGCGGTCGCCGCCCCGCAGGCTCTGGCCGAGGGCGCCCGAGACCTGATGCTGCAGGGCGAGGCCGAGGCGGGCGAAAGTTGATCAGGAGCGTCTGCAAAGGGTGGGAAGCAGGCCCTCGCGGTGCGGTCAAAACCAGACGTTCAGCGGTCGAGGGTGTCCTTGGTTCCGCGATGCGCACGCCGAACACATCGGCCGCCTCATCTGAGGGATGCGCCAGGGCGCCATTGGTGAGAGGAGGGAACGCAGAGCCAATAGCGCAGAGTTGGGGGAGGCACGGTGGTCGGATTTGCCGAAAGGTTAGGTACACTCTGTCTGGTCGCAATCGCCGTCTGGGGTATCGCGACCGACGTCCATGCGGCCGACATCACCGTCCTCTGTTCCCAGGGCCTGAAGACCGCCTTGAACGAACTCGTCCCACAGTTCGAGCGGGCGAGCGGTGACCGCCTTCACATCACCTACGACACTTCCGCCATCCTCAAGGCACAGGTCGAGGTGGGCAAGCCTTTCGACGTTGTGGTCCTGACCCCGCCTCTGATCACGGCCCTCATTCAGCAGGGCAAGGTTGCGGACGGCACCGCGACTAGGCTCGCACGCACGGGCGTCGGCCTTGCCGTCAAGAAAGGTGCAGCGCGGCCTGACATCGGTTCTCCCGAAGCACTCAAGCGGGCTCTTACAGGCGCAGGATCGGTGGCTTACAGCGCGAGCGGCGCGAGTGGAGCAGTCTTCATCGACGCCCTTCAGAAGCTCGGGATCGCGGACGAGGTGATAGCCAGAGGCAAATCAATCCCGAACGGTCTAACCGGAGAGGTGGTCGCTCGGGGTGATGCAGACCTCGCCGTGCAACTGATGCCCGAGTTGATGTCGGTATCTGGTGTGGACGTGGTCGGTCCGCTTCCTGCGGAGTTCCAGTCCTTCGTCGTGCTGACTGGAGCAATTTCATCTACTGCGGACAAGGCCCGAGCCGAGGCATTCCTTGCGTTCCTCAAGGGGGCTGCCGCGGCAGCGATTATCCGAGCCAAGGGTCTGGAACCCGGCTGAGTGATCAGTTTGGTTGTCACTGTCCGGCGAGCTGACCTTCCGGGCGTCCGCAAAGGGTCGAAAGCGGAAGGTTGAGCCTCGCACGCGTGCGTGTATTGCTTGCAAAATTCAGGCGCCGCCGCAGCCGGAGGCTTGGCGTGTTACCCTCCCGGGATAGGGCACGGGGAATGCCAGATGAGCGACGCCGACACACTGCTTCCTGCCGATCCGCGAAGCCCGACGGTCCGCCTCGCTCCTCCGCTCGGCATCGCGAGGCTCCGAGGAGGACGTCTCCTGGTCGCTGCCTCCGCGTCATGCCCCATCCGTTCGATCAAGCTAATTCAACGACTGCCGGATATAACATTTCCAAAGGTGAAGCCCTAGACCGTTCGTAAACAAGCGTCAGTCTGCTGCGCGAATTAATCTGTCTATATCTTGCCTGAGGTTGATGAACGGGGCAACGACGGGGCGGTCCTACTTGGGAGTGCGCCGTGGACGATAATACCAACTCGATCGAGACTGCCACCGTCGATCATATTGAACTCACGGCTGAAATTGTTTCAGCCTACGTGTCGAAGAATTCGGTACGACCCGCCGATATGGCAGAGCTGATCGCCAGCGTGCACGCTGCGCTTACAGGACTCGGCCAGGGCGGCGTTCCTGAAGCACCCGCATCCGAGAAGCTCACCCCTTCACAGATCCGCAAGTCGGTCACGCCGGACGCCATCATCAGCTTCATCGATGGTAAGTCGTACAAGACGCTCAAGCGACACCTGACCGGCAACGGGATGACGATGGAGCAGTACCGCGAGCGGTTCGGCCTACCGCGAGACTACCCCTCCACCGCGGCGAATTACTCGGCGCAGCGCTCGGCGCTCGCTAAGAGCCTCGGCCTTGGCCAACAGCGTGGGGAAGCAACTCCGAAGGCTGCAGAGCCCGACGCGACTGTATCGGAGAAGCCGAAGCGTGCCGGGCGGCTGCGGAAGGACAAGGCTGCAACTGAGGCGTAGAGCGCTTGTCGCCGTAGGCCTTACCGTGACGGCGTCGTCATCTCGGCGCTGCCGTTCGGTCCGAAGCGCTCAAGCCGGGGTCCTAGCGTGTCGGCTCCACCTTCAAGCCGATCCAGGCGGGCGTTGACGGCCTCGATCCACTCCGCGTTCGTGCAGGTGGCTCGAAGTGGTTCCAGGATCTCGGAGAGGTCACAGGCGAGCGCGTCTCGGCCCATGCCGCCGAGCTTGCCACCGCCCTCATCGAAGGCGAGAGCCACGGCTTCATCCATCGCCAGCGCCGGCTCTGCTCCTGCCGGATCCGCTGTCTCACTGTCGTCCTGAGATTGCATCGTCAGCATCGGCTCACCAGGTGGGTTGGCATGCAGTCGACCGCACCTTGAACTGTCTTGGGTCCTGAACTGTCTTGGGTCCTGAACCGTTGCGGGATAAATTCCGACTGGCAGCAGGAGGCATCCGTGGCAGTTTCAACCCGCTCGCCGACCTCAGTTAGCGACGAAGGCCGTCACGCACGTGATCGCGGCGATCCGATTACCGCCAATCCATATCCCGACGGCTCCAATGAGCACCGGAGCTGGGTGCGGGGCTACGAGATGGCCGACACCGAGGCTGGGGAACATTCGATGGGCGACGGGGCTGTCGCAGGAGATCGCGCGGACCAGGCGTGAGTTCTGGGAGCTGACTATGTCTGGCGATCTCGTGCCCACGACCCGCAACTGGTCTGCTGCCGAGGTCGATGGGATAGGAGATGATGTCGACGCTCGGTATCTTAGGGTCTCAGGTGAGGTCGAACTCGGCAACGAGAACGAGCGCCCGCATCTGACGATGTCCGAACCGCCGTCCAGCAAGCTCGATGTGCTCAGTCTCGACCTCGTAGTGAGTGCGGAGGGCGACAGCGTCCTTCGGATGCGTTGGGCTTCGTTCGAATGGCGACACCGAACCTTCCCGGGCGCTTACACCGGGGTCCGAGTGATGTGGCAGGGTGTCGAAGTCGCGAGCCTTCAGCTGTGATTGCTGAGGGCTCCTACACCCCCAGAAATCGAGCCGAGCTTTCCGACGGTCGAGCATGCAGGTAGCGCCCTGTCGTCACCACCGAGGCGTGCCCGAGCGTGGCCTGCACGAGGTGGATCGGGGCGCCGCGATCAAGGCTGTGCGAGGCATGGTCGTGCCGCAGCCTGTGCCGAGACCTCGACCGGCAGCCCCGCCCGAGCCGCCGCAGCCTTCACCACCCGGTGGACCGCGCTCCGGTCGAGCGCCCCGCCCTTCCGCGATAGGAGCACCGGCGCGTCGGCCGATGCAGATGCCAAGTTGGCGCCCGCAACGGGCATGTCGCCAAGTTGGCGACATGCTTCGGCCCTTAGAGCCGCGAGCACCTTCCACGTCGAAGCCGAGAGCAAGACCGCCCGTGTCCTGCCACCCTTGCCGAAAACCGTCGCCTGCCCGGCCTCATCTCGGGACATGAGATCGCGCCAGCGCAGCCCGCACACTTCTGAGATCCGTAGGCCGCCGCCGTACAGCACGGTCAGCAGAACGCGGTTTCGCATCACCGGTTCTTGGCGGATCATCCGCAAGGCGTCGGCCTCCGACATGATCCGTTCGGCCACGGTGTTCTTGATCGGCGGCACCTTCACGGCCGCGCCGATGTTGAACCGGAGGAACCCGACCTCCTGCGCAAAGGCGAACAGGCTCTTGAACGCCGCGGCCGTCAGTGCCACCGTCGCGGAGGATCCCGGTGGACCGACTGGTCCATGATGCTTGCGAGTCCGGTGGGCCGCACCTTCGCCTCAGATGGTGCTCACCATGCCCGCTTGACCCCGAAGCACCGGCGGACACTCATGCGACACCCTCTCGCGCTTCTTACCGCTTTGACCGTCCTCGCCTGCTTTCCGACTGCCGGGAACGCACAGAGCACGTCGGAGCCGCCTCGAAAGCCTGTGTCGGGCACGACAGCGGCTGGTGAGGAAGCGGCATCAGCCGTTGATCCGGCGGTGCTCGATCGATGCCGACAGCGCGCGGACGCTCAGAAGCTCCGGGAGGGGCCGGAGCGAAAGGCGTTCATGGGGACCTGTGTCACGCCGGAGGACTGAAGCCGGCCATCGGCTCACAGGGACACTGGCGCGTAAAGAGCACTGAACCAGTTGCCTGGTGGCCACGTGACAACGCTTGTATGATCGACGGCGATGGTCAGTGTTGATGTCCCACACAGCAGCCTCGCCGGGGGGTTCAAGGTCGGGTTTCGGGCGGGGCGGGGCGTGAACGACACAATCCCGGCCGTGCCCGCTGAACCCCGATGCCCAATGCGATGA
>Ga0160427_10002412_pt1 | contig 11264 bp, 8 predicted proteins | sample SolpanmetagenomL_FD_108194 | JGI IMG/M metagenome (GOLD analysis project Ga0160427, IMG submission 108194) | Solar panel surface microbial communities from Lawrence Berkeley National Laboratory, California, USA - L | ecosystem: Engineered > Built environment > Solar panel > Unclassified ...
AAGATTGAGAAAAGTTGAAAGAGTTTTCTTGGATGTAGCAAAAAGCACTAAGGTTCTCAACGTTTTGATAATTCGCAGACCCAAGTGCAATACCCCCTGTCGGGTCTAGAAATGGTGCTGGTTGGAAAAGTCCTGTCGCGAATTGAGTAAAGAAATCGTTCTCTTGAGTATTAGAACGTATTGATCGGTTGTCTGCTTCTAAATCCATGATGCTATCATAGTAGTTGGTGATTGTAGACAATGCTTGTACTCCTGATGAAATGATATTTTGACTGTTGGCCATATTGTATTGTTCTTGTTCGTCTTTATAAATCTGTGATTCAATGGTACCAATTTCACTCCTGTGGTCTGTTGGATAACGCGGACTGCTGTCTCGAGATTTGATATCCGTACCCAGTGCAACCTCTTCTCCGTCTGGTAAGCTATAGGCTTCATCATCGCTGGTCTCTTGGTCTGTATCACCTATAGATTCTAGATCTTCATGTGTGTGCTCTTGATCCTCGAGCTCAGACCCAGATTCCTCTTCCTCATCACAGAGGTTAGTCTCTTGGTCGATAATATTTTGAAGCTGACTGCCCAATTCGAAGCAAGAAGTCAGAGCCACATCGCTAAGAATTTGTACAAGACTGGGTCTATCGTTATTTTGAATTGTCTCATAAAGCTCTTCCACCTGTATCTCTGTGAGGACTCGGATACCAAGGTCATCCTCCTCAATTTCCCATCTTTTGGTAAATGATATATACCAAAACGCTAAGAAGTTCTTTATATCATGATCGAGTTTAACCGGACAGACTCCTGTACTACAGCACCATCCTAAGACTGACCGGATTTGTGGTGATAGTTCTAGAGCAGCCCGTATCCCATGATAGTGTTTACTCCCTTGAATAGCATCTTCGATGTTGAGATTCAGTTCTTGTATGGTATGAACCCAAACAGAGAATATGGTTCCATGTCTCGTTATAAATGCGTAGTCCGAGACAGTTAATCCTTGAAGGTCTGTGGCTCGAACATCTACACCTGCTTCAACCAGTGTTCTACAAATTGTATATTGAAAACCATCTCCTTGTAAGAATAACATATGAAGGTAGGTGAGTCCGTGGTCATTTTGGAAAGTTGTATCTATGCCAGATTCGATTAACAATTGGATAGATTCGTAATGTAGATGTAGTTCCTCAGATATCATGTCACCCAAAAGAGTATTATGCCTACATGAAGCTGCAGTGGTAGCGTATTGCCAAATTCTTGGTTGGTCTATGTCCATACAGCCAGCATATAATTGTAAAATAAATTTAAACTCCGCCTTAAAAGTCAAATTAGTACTGATTGTATAAGTCAAAAGGACCGAGATAGAGAAAATTACAGATCCAGTTGGTGACATCGACCGTAGTGTATCGATCACATCAATCAAATCAGCATTGTGAAACATCTTCCTGATGATATCTGCGCGATTTTCTCCTAATTGGCTCCTAGCATCCACTATGGCAACAGCGTCTATCGGACACATAGACCAGCTAATAGTGTGAGCATAGCTCCAAGGCATCAATATATGTGTTAAAGCTCACCAACTATTCGGTGCCACATTATTCAGGTCCGCTCCGTTATCTATAAGGAAAATCGCAAAATCCGGATTCGAGGTTTCGAGACATGCCACCTTTGGTATACAATTTTTAGTAATTTTACAAACACAAAGTGCAAGGTAACAAACATTCAGCAACATAATACCCTCAGGATCGGAATCGTTGATAGATGCCTCTCCGTTTTCAATCATCCTCTTAAACTCCTTGAAATCATTCTCTTGAATTAGTTGGAAAATTCGGGAATCACTAGGTATGATTGCACGAAATGTCAATGCTGCGTGAATCGATTGCTTCCCTCCGTAGAAAGTTTGGTGTATAGCTGCAACTATACTTGTACTGAATCCATCTGTACTAGGTGAGAAGTATATGCGTGCCAAAGTCTCATCCCATGTTTCAGTTGCATTTGGTGTTTTGTCAGATAGATTTGGTTGAGCAAGACGCCGCTGAATATGTTGGATTTTGAGAATATTGCCACGCTTCTTGAATACTTCTGTAGTGTGTTTGTGCGCAACTAGCATCTGATTGGATTTGACACCTAGGATAGTTTAGAACTAGTTACGAGTGTTTGGGCAGGTCTTGTAAATACCGACACGTGTAGTCCTTCTGGATAGTAACACGATACTCGTATCATCAAGAAGAAGTCTGGCTTTTTTTGTTACTGTTTTCTCTACTTCGTCATCATCTTGAGGTTCCCTATCGTGTTTGCCACCTTGGTATGAATTAGACTCTATCTTGACACCCTGTGACATTGCGTCAATGATTATCTGAAGGTCTTTTATGACAGCATGTTTCTGTGTCTGTAGCTCAGAATCCACACTTCTTTGTGCTGGTATAGCAAATTGGCACAAATTGAGAAAGCTTTGTCGTAATAACTCATCTTCATCAAAAAATTTCTTTTGTATATTGTTAGTGATTATAGTGTTCAGTAAAGCTTGCACCTGAAGAAACTCGTCCTTTAAAAAGTGATCCTGAGATTGAGTTGATATGGTAAGATTGTTTTGTAGCGCTAAGAGATTTTGAAATACTGTATCGTTGGAGATGTTCACAATATCTGCTTGGGTTTGTGCTTGATTGTATAAGCAAGTTTCGAGCTTTTTAAGATTGTCAGTGCTTTTTATCTGGGAATCTTCCACTTCGCTGCTCAATTTTTTCACAAGACTATTGGTTGACATATCTACGTTTCTGTTCGAGCACTCCAATCAGAAAATGTAGAGAATATGAACATTAAATTGTATGGTAGTTCTGGAATCAGCATATACATACATTCCACTTATAGTTAGATGAGTATGCAATTGCTGCTTTTGATCGTTTATTAAATTCTCAATCTTTCGTAGTTTGTCCCTTTTTATTATCTGGTTTATCTTCTGCAGCACTTTTCCCTTTTTCTGGTGAATTCCAAGTGAAGCTAGCTTTTTATAGACATCCTGAAGTGTGTTCTGGCACTCTAGTAAAGGTGTTTGAATATTCTTAAAAAAGCCTTCAGGAGGTGTCAACGCTTGTGACCGATTGGACGATTTAGCAAGACTTTCAATTATGTTGAGGATTTGTTGGAGTTCAGAAACTTTGCTGAGAAGCCTTTGGCCTTCTTCTGTTGCACTTGCGTAACTTGAGAGGGTGGTATAGACACCACTAGCTACCTGTATTGTTACTGTCACAACAGCAATCACGCTAGCTGCGACACCAAGGACTTCAAGACCACTCATGTTGTGTCTTCGTAATCGAAATAAGATAAACTGTAAGGAAGTTTCTAGGCTTTGAGCTCTGGGAATGATTGTTCTATCGATAGCGCGGTGTTAGAGAGTTCCGTGGAAGTTTTGATCAAGAAGATAGATCAAATCAAAAATCTATCAGCCGCAGGATGCACGAAAGGTCATGATATATTCGACATAGAAATCTTGTAGCCTTGTCGCTAAAAATCCTCTCAGGATCCCTTTTTTGGCTGACTGCGAGGCGTCGTGAATAAGTCATGCGCCCCCTTTCAGGAGTACGCAGATGTCAGCCTCATATGCATAATATTACACAGATGAAAATTTGTATGAGTTGGTTGGATGCTGCTTAAAACCATGGTGAATCTGGACGTGGCACAGTCCCAAGAAGGAACAAAAGATCTTTAATGGTTGGAAGAATATGACTATATGGAGAGACTTATTATCATCTTAATTGTGAGGTATTTAGACTGCTAGTATTGTACGGAGCGTCAGCTTGTGATGTTGCTGAATCGCAATACAGATTACTTTGACTGAATTCGTTCTTGGAAACACTGATATGATCGACCACAGCCTTGCCAGTTGTAGTTCGGATTTTGAACTCCTTGTAGACCTTAGTGAGTCTTGACGTGGGTGCAAATATTAGTTCAAATGGTGACCCAAGTTTGCGGATCGCGGTATGAATTGTCCCAGCCTCTGTACTTTTGTAACAATGGGGGTGTTCAAATTCAATTATTTAAGCATAATTGCAACACAAATTAAATAAATCATTAATTTGTGCTTTGATTATGCTTGAATAATTGAATACCTGTAATGTGATGAAGGTACTATCCTTGTAAATCTATCATTTGTAGCAGTGGCTTTTGGATACAAGACAGCGCTGAGAAAGTTAGTTGTTATGACTTCAACTCCACTCTTCTATGGCCATTGTCTGGGGCACTTGCGAATGCGTTATTGATATGTATCCATATACATGGAAAAAAAGGACAATGTACGACGTGGCCAGCCATGAGCCGCGGCCGGAGGAAAAATAGTTAGTTTTATATCAGTTCAGTGAAATGGCACCTACTCTACATTTAAAATGGCATGCTTGGATCCATCTCACTTTTATGTAGCAATTTATGGTTCCAAACTTTGTCGGCCTCGAAGGCTCGAAGTTCAAACTTATAGTGTCGGATACATCCCCAAAGGTTCATATCTTGAAGCCACAAGTTGCGAAAGCCAGCAGACTATCTATGCATCTCCATCGGTTGACAACAAATTTAATGGAGCAGGCCTCATCGTCTTTGTCTGCATCAGCAACAGTTGAGAAGGTAACAAAGAAACTGCAGGAGCATCGATAGCGAACACTCGAGAACAATAGCAGAGATGCAAGAACGACAGTCGCAAGGGAAACAACCGTTTCCAACAATACAATGAAAGACACTAGCGATGGTTAACGGTACCGGTTGCAAGCGCAACAATAAAGATATATCTTGAAATACAGATTCGATCAGGAAATCCTTGAACGTTTGGCCTACAATGTTATGATTGGTGGAATCAACGCCCTTTGAGGCTTGAATATCGGTCAGGGCACCTTCAAACTTTCTGAAAGATTGCTCAACGACAGCACTCATTAAGAACCAAACCTTTATGTCTGGAAATGTTGTATGACACAGGCTTAGGTATGATGTTAATAAGACTTTAAACGACTGCGTATCGTCATATCAACAAATTGAGTACTTGATTTTTCAAATCCACATGTACTTTGCTCTTCTCGTTGGTTCTTGTACACAATCATTCAACAGCAGTTTTGCACGCAATTGACTTTGGAGAATCGCATAAAAGATGCTCATAGATGCACCTTATTAATTCCTTTAGACCCATCAAGATTTGTACGTATCTCACACACGACGTTCCTTTCGCTAAAAACATGCTGCGTCACCTCAAAATGCTGCGTGAGTCAACCGATGGAGATTTTGGCCAGTGACAAAATGGCAAAAATTCTTGTGCATAAATTCAGTTGGAACGTAGGCAGGAAAAGGGTTTGAAGCTATGCATCTTATCAGCACAGTCAGCTATGCTCGACTTCCTTGGCCTACCGTTAGAAGTCCGTCAACATTGCTACTCTTTCATCTTCTCAGGTTATGTCATCCACCTTGATGAAGGTCAAGGTCCGAACGAAAGACTATGGAAAACGACTCTTTGTCGTGAACCTTATCCTGCATGGGCCCCCATTTATTCCTACCCTCCATGGGCTCCCGTTTGTTTATGTTTCCAATCTTGCGATAGTGTTAAGGAATCTATCTCTACGATACCTAAGAATAAAGGATTTGATTTACTCTTGACGTGTCACCAAATGTACAGCTATCCTTGTTTAGCCCTTTTGAGCAGATTTTTGATTATACTGACAATGAACATAGTCATACAGAATGTATATGGACTTTATGCCGTGTGAGCACCTTCATCATCATTAACCAAGACTTGTTATACAAGTTGTCGCAAAGTGTTGCTTATAAGAACATACGCCAACTTCATGTATGTCTTCATTTGAGTCATGAAAGTGATGATGAAGGTAAATATCATATATCACTCCCTTTGACAAAGTACGAGCAATTTTGGAATATGCTCTATGATATGCCACATCTTCGTCGTCTTAAAGTGGAGATGGCTACTTCAGTATTCATACAAGATCTACTCCGTGCAAAAGATTGGCGATGGCCTATTGATCGAGTCATCCACCGAAGACTGAATCGCTTCGATCTTCATTTAAATAGATCGGGATGCGAAGCGATCTTCATTGACTTTGATCTTGGTCCCGACAAGTCCTCTCGATATTTATCCGATAAAGTTTCAGGAATTACACTTGTAGTTGAAAATGATGTTTTCACTGTTCGCCATTATGTGCCGCCCCCTATAGACCCAGAGTCATTAGCCCGAGACCAGCAGGCGTTCTTAGAAGCTGCACAGATGCCACTACCAGATGAAAATGATGCCGATTTGTAGAATCAAGTCTTTACTTAACTTTCTACTCGAGGAAATGGAGGTAGACCAGTAGTTGGAACAAGAATAAATTAGACTTACGATAAATGTATCATGATTAATGGATGGAAATCGGGCCCTTTTACAGCCATTCTATCTCGTCCGCTGAATCTGATTACCGCATCTTCATTGACCGCAACACTTCAATAATATTGCTGTCTTCGCTCATGAAGATGAAATAGCCAGATCACAACCAATCCAAAGACAAAAATTCTGCCCCCCCCCCGGTGCGATTTTGGATATCGAATTATTGATTGTCTTTGTCTGACCATCTGTATGTATTGATTGATTACTCAAGGGCGTGCTTTATACGATTATATCAGCCAGTACCATCCTCTAATAAATCATAGCTTTAATCTTCAAGTGATGGAAAACATTATCGAAACTACCATTGTTGCCAAGATCATTAAATTATTGGCATTGAAGTAAAGCATTTGAGTGCTTGATGAACCGTCGAGATACTTTTACTAAACATGACACTCGTCAGCGACCTGCCAAAGTACGTAATGGCTTGGGTATTTCCAAGGTTATAGGTCTAGTTTTTGTTTAAGTTACTTATAGAAACCATGGCCATCAGACTTGCATGAAATTGAGGTAGCAGAACTAAACCTCAAAAATACCCCGGCATTATATGGGCAGTGTGTCTTCGCTAACCCGGACAGCTTTTTTGGCCAAATCGGGAAACGCGGGTCCCAATCAGGTATAGACACTGTATAGTAGGAGCTGATATAGCTATAGAACGTGATGTAAGCTTGATTCGACAAGCACCCGCAAAACTCTGAAATGAATTCGATTTCATTATCCATCAAGTGGATAAATGGATTACAGTTGAGTATCCTTAGTATATTACAGACTCGAAGTTGTTCACATTTTTTTGGTAGGCGACCGGCTATACTCGAGCATATATATAATGTAGTACGGTTTCTTCATCACATTGCGAACACATTTTATCGATACTTTACGGGGTTTAGCTTTCATCACGAAAGATTTAGCCACACCAGCATGCACTAACAAAGCTTATTTCCTTAATTCCCTGCAAATGCATTCAACCAATAAAGAGTTCCTATCCTGAAAATATGCCATGGTCGGTGACGTCCTACCAATGAACGGGCCTCCAGAATGACGCGGAAGAGACGGCGATAGTTTCATCATTGCCCTTGACTTATATACTAAGGGAGAGAGAGGGACTGAAAATTCAAAGTTCGACCTTGATCGACGTCGACATCAACCATTAACCACTTGTTTACACGTAATAATGCTTACCGTACATTTCGCTGATCTACAATAACGAAACATCACCACCCTTGAATCGTCTTAACTTTTTTGTTTTGTCATTGCACTCAACTTACCAACTTTAAAAGCGCAACGCCCGCAAAACAAAGAAAAACAAACATGCCTCGAAACAAGCATTTCCACATCACCGAGATTCCAAAAGAGCTCGCCGTCGACAAAAATCACACCACCGGCGCCTTCTCCTTCTTCAATCCGACACACGTCTATCTTCAAAAATCACCACAAACAGAGACCGGATCTACTACTACTACTACTACTTCTTCTTCCACTTCTCCCGACAGCTCATCAACAACAACAAACAAACCACGATACCTCTGGCGCTCACGCGACAATCGTAAAGGCCGCCATGCAGTCGTCGTACCAGCGACATCATCATCATCATCAACCGCAACCCAACCACAAAAAACCACATCAATAAAAAACATCATCAAAAACATTGGTCGCATGTTAACCAAATGGTCCTACTGGGATGTCTCATGGATCGTCGCGTTTCTATTCACCATCGGATCCATCGTCTGGTGTTTCAACGGCTTCTTCACGTATTTACCACTAGTATCACCATCAAGTGAATTCCATAATGAATTATACGAAGGAGGACCGTGGACTGCTTGGTTAGGTGCGACTATTTTTGAGGTGGGAAGCGTGTTTTTGATGATTGAGGCGTTGAATGAGAACCATACGGCGTGTTTTGGGTGGGAGTTGAAGGAAGCGGTTGAGGGAGAATATGGTGAGGAGCAGGAAGAAGGAGCGCAAGGGAATGAGAAGAGTAATGGTGTGTTGGTTGCAGTGAAGGATAAGGAGGGGTGTGTGCATAGTCATAGGAGGGGAAGGATTTTGAGGAGAAAAGGTGTGTGTTTTGTGTTCTATTGCACTTGATTGTTCTCCTTCCGAGTGCTGCAATCTACTACAAGAAAATCAAAAAGAAAGGAACTGACGGGGAAATATGCTATCAGGACCCCATACCCCACCACCATCGACACCATCTGATTCACCAAAAGAAGATCCATCATGGGTTTGGTGGCCGTCATGGTACGCTCTTCGCACACACTACTTTCATCAAATCGGTTTCTGGGCTTGTTTTTTCCAATTCCTCGGTGCAACCATTTTTTGGATATCAGGCTTCACTGTACTCCCGCATGTCATCAATATGAACAACGTGGTTTTGGCGAATTGCGCATTCTGGCTGCCTCAGGTTATAGGTGGTACGGGGTTTATAATATCAAGGTATACTTCTTTTTTTTATTCTCATCTCTTCAATCATCCTACTCCCCGGTTTTCCTCGAATGATATTCCCGTGATAAAGGAGGCCTGCTGACATCTTTTTGCTGTAATAGTACTCTCTTCATGCTAGAAACACAGAAAAAATGGTATAAACCAGAATTTGGTGTGCTGGGATGGCATATTGGGTTTTGGAACTTGGTTGGTGCTATTGGCTTTACGGTAACTATACATATCTTCCTCCCTTCTCCTCTCCCCCCCAAAAAAAAACAAATCCTATATTTCCTACGAAATCCAACACTGACATTGACAACTCTCTCCACAGCTATGTGGTGCTCTCGGCTTCGCAGCCGCCAATTCTGGTGCATTATACGAAAGTACTTTAAGTACATTCTGGGGATCGTTTGCTTTTTTGAGTAAGTCTTTTCTCATTCTCTCCGCGTGCTAATTTCCTTCTTCTTCACCATCATCATCCTCTTATTTTGCTTTCCCTTCTCTTCCTCTTCCTTCCTTCTTCTCAGCGTACCTTTACCTCTCTATCATACAATTTATTTTTTCTCTCCTCCCTTAACTATCATCATCTTACTAATCAACTCTGATATATATAGTCGGTAGCGTACTCCAATGGTACGAAGCCGTGCAGAAATATCCTGTAGAAGTAGCAAAGTCATAATCTCTTGTCTTTTTTCTTATCAAGATCAATTAGCAAAGAATTTCATGTCAATTTCTTGCATAGCTTTGACCCTCGCCCTCTCCTTGTTTTCTCTATCGTTGCTCTATTTGTTTATTTTAGCAGTTTGATGCATCATTGTATCATTGTAAAAAGACCTTCAGCTAGGTAGGTCTGATCAAAAAAAGTGCTAATACCACGGGAGAGGGAAAAAGGGATGTTCAAGGTTTGCATAGGTTTAGCGATGTTTTGCTGGGTCCTTTTTCTTTCTTCCTTTCTTTTTGTTTCTAATAAGATGGAGCGTTCAGTTGGGATGTGGCCTTTTTTTCCCAATATAAATTGTTATTATACGTATATATATACATATAATACTTTCAATAAACATTTTTTCATATCAATTTTCTTGCGTGACAAGCATTTGGGTGTTTGACTATTTGAGTACGTCTTGTGGTCTGTATATACATGGATGATTACTTGGTGGGTACCCTCTCAACCTATATATACCCGAATAAATGGCAGATTTTGTTTTTTTGCCATGAAACATAAGATGGATCTTTTGATTTTGAGCAAGTTAAGGAACTAGGGAATTGTGGGAGTCAGTCTGTCTGGTGAACATAGGCACAATTGGGTACAAACATACAATCAATATGCGAGGGTGTACTGTATAAACATGAAGAAAAATAAATGACATATGCTCCTATTTACTTGATAACAGATGGCGAAAAATGAAAACGAAAATTAAATATACAAGAAGGGGGTTGGTAGTCTCAAAAAAGCACCGAATCAGTTCAAACCGTATCGTGCAGGTGAACAAAAGAATGAAGGGTGTGTGTCTGTAAATGGTGTGTCCAATCTGTTCTTCGCTGTTTATCAAAATTGGCATACAAGGGATGGAGAGGAGCGACAGAAGGTGAGCTTGAATGATATGCGCTGCTTGCTGGTTAGCTCTTATCAAAGCACAAGACAACCAGCAACAATGAAGATGGACAAACTAAGTACAATGAAAAGAAGGTGGTATAAATCGTACAGGAAAAGACATTTTCGTAAACTGGTTGCCAGGGTATGAATGAATTACACGTGGAAGAAAAAGAGGAAGAGGAAAAAAAGGGAGAGTATATGAAGTTTATGCTAGACTAGCACCCATAGTTGGCTGAGAAGTCGTTCTCTTTGACTTGTAGTCTTTGATAGCAGACTTGATGGCATCTTCTGCCAACATACTACAGTGTACTGTTTCAATTAAAACAGAATTAATTAGCTCGCTTGTCTGATATGATATGCAATATTTGTAGTGGAGAGAAACATACGCTTGACTGGAGGCAAGCACAACTCCTTTGCAATCTCTGTATTCTTAATCTTTCCAGCATCATCGAGCGACATTCCTCGAACGAGTTCTGTGAGATATGAACTAGAAGCGATAGCTGATCCGCAGCCAAACGTCTTGAACTTGACGTCTGAGATGGTGTTTGTGTCTGGGTCGACTCGGATTTGTAGTTTCATGACATCACCGCCTGTGTTTGGTAAAATAAAAAGAGCAATAATCAGCGACTTGTTGTATCATGCAGGGTGACTGATATGAGTAGGATAAGAAAAAGATACGAGAAGTGTATCATGACGGTTTAAAGAGGAAGAACATACAAGCTGGAGCACCAACAAGTCCAGTTCCAACATCCATATCTTTCTTGTTCATGGATCCGACATTTCTTGGTCGCTCGTAATGATCGATGACTTTCTCATGGTAGCTTCTCTTTGACACTACAGGTGCTAAAGCACGAGGTTGTG
>Ga0160427_10002413_pt1 | contig 11264 bp, 12 predicted proteins | sample SolpanmetagenomL_FD_108194 | JGI IMG/M metagenome (GOLD analysis project Ga0160427, IMG submission 108194) | Solar panel surface microbial communities from Lawrence Berkeley National Laboratory, California, USA - L | ecosystem: Engineered > Built environment > Solar panel > Unclassified ...
CAGCACGTCGCGCAGCAGCGAAAGGGTTGGGTCCACCTCCCGCTTGCGCCGCTCCTCGGCAAGGGTCCGGACGATCTGCCAGATATCGTCCGGGGCCTCGAAATAATCGCGGCGGTCGTCGGGCAGATGGCGCTTGCGCACCAGCCGCCAGCCCTCGAGCTCCTTCATGCCCATGCTGACATTGGAGCGGGAGACGCCGAGCGCGTCGGTGATCTCCTCGGCATTCAGCGGACGATCGGAGAGAAACAACAGGGCGTAGATTTGTCCGACGGTGCGGTTGATGCCCCAGCGGCCGCCCATCTCGCCGAAGTGGAGCACGAACTTCTCGATAAGTGGCGGTAGGTCCAAGGTTTCCTGCTATTTCAGAAATGACTGAAATCACTGTATACGCAGTTGGGAGAAGGTCAAGGGCGTTGGACGACGCCTCGCAGTCAGGCACAACTGTGGGAGCGTCCGACTTCAGTCGATGTATGGGGCTTCCGGCACCCGGTCGACTAAGCCGTCTGGTCAGACCGTTTGGCGGACCATGTCATGTGCCCAGCAAATGCCAACCGTCGCGCCTTTTACTACCGGAAGCAGCGCCAGACAGGCGATGGTGGCCAACGGCAGCCAGATCGCAGCCTGCAGTCCAAAATCAGGCTCCCATCGGCGATCAACGAACATGAAGATCGGCGCGAAAACATGACCGACGATCAGGATGGTGCCGTAGGCTGGCAGGTCGTCTGCGGGATACACTGAGTTGTCCGCGTGACACACCTGGCAGTCCGCGGACACCTTCAGGTAGCTCAAGAACAGCTTGCCTTTGCCGCACTCGGGACAATAGCAGGTCAGGCCGCGCCGAATACCAGTCCATACCGACTTCATCATGGATTCCCCACTGAGTGTATGGATATGATGCCATACAATATATGTGCTATTGTATGGATATCGTCCACCTGTCGCAATGCTTTTGAGGATCCTCGTCATGCCCTTCTGGCACCCCACCATCAGCCGGACTGCAGGGCCGATCTACATTGGCATTACCAACGCCATCTCGGCGGCGATCGCTTCCGGCGAATTAGCCCCCGGTGATCAGATGCCACCACACCGTACGCTGGCCATTCAGCTCGGCGTCGATCTCACGACGGTGACGCGGGCCTACGCGGAGGCCCGGAGCCAGGGCCTGTTAGAGGCCGTTGTCGGGCGAGGAACCTTCGTACGGGACCGGCCGGCTGTGCAGGGCGCCGAACCCAGCATCATCGACCTTGGCATGAACCTGCCGCCGCAGGCTGGCATCGGGCTGCCGCAGCAGATCCAGCAAGGACTTTCCACACTGCTCTCCGGTCCCGGCTATCTGACGGCGCTAAGCTACCGCACAGGTGCCGGCACCCCTCGGGAACGGCATGCAGGGGCGGCCTGGCTCATGCCTGTGCTGGGCGCCGTGGACCCGGCGCGCATCGTTGTAGCACCTGGTGCTCAGCCGGCGCTGCTGGCGGTGCTCGGGATTGTCGCCAGGCGGGGCGACACATTGCTGTGCGACGAACTGACCTATCCGGGCATCCGCTCCATCGCGGCTCAGCTGGGCATCCGGCTAGTCGGCGTGACCGCCGACGCGGAGGGCATGATGCCGGCGGCCTTGGGGGAGACTGCGCGCTCCACCACCGCTCGGGCCGTCTACGTCATACCGACGATCCAGAATCCGGCGACCACCACTCTATCGCCCGCCCGCAGGCATGCCCTGACCGAAGTGGCACTACGGGCAGGGCTGCGCATCGTCGAGGACGACGCCTACGGCATGCTCGTCTCGGAGCCGCACCGGGCGTTATCTTTCATCGCACCCGAGATCACCTACCACGTTGCGACTTTGTCGAAGGTGCTATCGCCGGCTCTGCGCATCGCCTACGTGGTCGCGCCTGATGCGGACGCAACGGCCGGGCTAGAGGCTGCTTTGCGAGCCAACACGATGATGGCTTCGCCCCTGCTGAGCGGGCTGGCAACGGCCTGGATAAATGACGGTACGGCGGCACGGCTGCGCAACGCGATACGAGGAGAATGCCGGGCCCGACAAGCGATCGCGCGTGACATCCTGCCGCCCGGCTCCTTCGTGGCCCACCCCGAGGGTATCCAGATCTGGTTGCGCACGCCGGCCAGCCAGGGGCGGGAGCAGTTCCTGGCCAAAGCGGTCCGACAGGGGCTGGCCCTGGTTCACAGCGACGCCTTTTGGGTAGGCCAGGGCTGCGCGCCGGACGCGGTGCGTGTCTCGCTTGGAGCGCCGGAAAGTCAGGAACACCTGCGGCTCGCTCTGCGACGGCTCGTGGCCATACTAAGCGAAGCCCGGCCGATGCAAAGCTACGTCGTCTAACGATCAGCTATGATGCACAAGCCTGATTGCGACGGGATGCGCGATAGCGGACGTAATCTGTGAGGCTGTCAGCGAGGCGAAGAACGCATTACGCTAGAGCGAAATCCGATCAGTCTGGCTCGTATCCAGCGGCGGTGAAGTAATTGGCGCAGTCCTGCGGTGTGAAGGTTGGCAGGGCGTCGCGGATGACGTCCCACAGGTCGTCGATGGTGCGCGCGGCCGCCTTGCGGAGGTATGCTTTGAGTTTCGAGAAGGCGTTCTCGATCGGGTTGAAGTCGGGCGAGTAGGGCGGCAGGTAGCGCAGCGTTGCTCCTGCTGCTTCGATGGCCCGGCGAACCTCCACACCTTTGTGGGCAGGCAAGTTGTCCATGATGACGGTGTCGCCCTGGCGTAGCGTAGGGACGAGCACCTGTTCGATGTAGGCCTGAAAAGCCACACGGTTCATCGGGCCGTCGAGAACCATGGGCGCGGTCATGCCGTCTACGCGAAGTGCGCCGGTGAAGGTGGTCGTCTTCCAGTGCCCGTGCGGTACCGCCGCTCGGCAACGCTCTCCCTGCAAGGCCCGGCCTCGCAGCCGAGCCATCTTGGTAGAAGCGCCGGTCTCGTCGATGAAGACCAGGCGCTGTGGATCGAGATCAGGCTGGGCTGCGAACCAGGCCCGGCGTCGGGCTGCGACGTCGGGCCGCTCCTGTTCGGCTGCGTGCGCTGTTTTTTTTGAAAGTCATGCCGTGGCGATCGAGGCAGCGCCACACGGTGCTGGCCCCGAACGAGGCCCCATGCTCGGTCCGCAGCAACTCGGCCAGCTCGACCAAACTGATGTCCTTCTGCGCCGCAACGGCCGCCAAGATCACCGCGCTGAACGCCTCGATCCGATGCGAGCGGGTGTCGCCGCCTTGCGGCTTGGCTTCAACGCTGCCCGTCGTGTTGACGGCCTCGACCCAACGAACGGCGCTGGCGGCAGAGACGCCAAACCGTTCGGCAGCGCCGCGTCGGGACATGCCCTCCTCCGCCACAGCGGCGACAAGGCGGGAGCGAAGATCGATAGACAGTGGCTTACCCATGCATACTGGCCTCCTGCCCAGCAGGCACGGTGAATCACATCTCACCCGCGTCGGGGAATCCTTAATGATTCAGACCGGATGGTTTCCGCTCTAGGTCCGTCGGACGGTCACAATGGGTCGTTTGGCCGGAGCAAACTCTTGAGGGAGGCTTCTAGGTTGGCGGCTAGCCGGCCTTGCTCACCAAGATCGGCTTCGAGCCGCCCGACCTCTGCAAGCATCGCCAGCAGCGCGCGCATCTCGCCACTCACCCGAGCTTGGCCCTGCGCCATCCGCTGAATGCTGCGAAGGATGGTAGCGAACTGGCGGTCGTCACCTGCGGCGATCATGCGACGGGCTAGTTCACTCTGACCAAGGCCTAGCACTGCCAACCGATCGCGGAACCACTGTGCGCTCTCAGGGCTGCCTCGACCGGGTGTGCTGGTGTCGTCCATGGCCTCATCTACCACGGGCACCCACACAGGGCTTCCACCTGCTGCCCCGTCGTTGTTCACGGGTCTAGGCCGCCAGTGGCCTTCGCTTCTCCTGATACCCACGACGACGAGAAGACGGATCGCTGGATGGGACATGACCCACGCAAGCATCTCACAAAGGCTACGCCGTACGATCGTCCGAGTTCAACGTACGATTTGCCCACCGTCGACTGATCCGGTCACGACGTTCGGCTAACCAAGGCGGCCAACAAGTCTATGCTCCTACGAAAATCCGTTGGCTTGGACTCCTGCGCCAGCACATGGCTATAGCTGGAGGTCAGCACGACCGGCTGGTCGGGATACCGGCGTGATGCCTCACGCGCCAAGGTGATGCTGTTCGTGGTGTCGGGCGTGAGAGCAGGCCACCATCAGCCGACGCGGCCTGCCGGGCAACCGACGGCGAGGCACTGGCCGCGCGGCTGGGGTCCGGCGTATTGTCGGTGGCGCGGACGGACAGGGCGGGGCTCAACGTGATCCGCCAGGCTGGGTCGGCGAAGGCCTCCTCGGCCTGCAGGCGGAGACTGTCGCGCGGGATCACCTAGCAGACGCGGTCAATCAAGCCGGCACGCATCAGCGTGGTCGCGGCGATCACCGGCAGCAGCGACTTGCCGCCGCCCGGGGTGACGGCGGCCAGGATGTCGCGACCTCGTTCTCGCCTACGGCGATTGTGGCCACGATGCCGGCGAGCTGGCGCTGATCGGAGCAAAACGAGTGGGCAGTGATCAGGGTAGGTCTCGATCTTAGATCACCCGAAGAGTCTGAATCCTTGGATGTCGCCTGTCCAGCATTGGCCCAGGCTTCGGCGCTTACGACGTGCCCCAGACTCCCTCACCGCCGCGATCCATGACCATTTTAGCCGCGAGCAGCACCGCGTTGACAGCAGCTCCGGCATCGGCCACGCCCTGGCCGGCGATCTCGTAGGCCGTGCCGTGCGCCGGCGTGCAGATTGGGAAGCCGAAGCCACCGAGGAAGGTGACGCCCCGGTCGAAGCCCATCAGCTTCATCGCGATCTGCCCCTGGTCATGGTACATGGTCAGCACGGCATCGAAGGCGCCGGACCGCGCGCGCAAGAACACCGTGTCAGATGGAAACGGACCTTCCACGCGAAGCTGGTCCGCTTGCGCCCGACGCACCGCAGGCTCGATGGCGTCGATCTCCTCGCGCCCGAAGTTGCCGCCGTCTCCGGCATGCGGGTTCAGCGCAGCCACAGCGATGCGGGGGACCGGGAAGCCAGCGGCGCGCAGCGAGGTGTCGGTCAGCCGGATGCCGCGCAGCACGGCCTCCTCGGTGATGTGGCCCGCCACCTCCGACAGGGGAATGTGCGACGTGACCCGGGCGTTCCAGAGCGGTCCCAGCACGTTGAACTCGCTTGCGGGTCCGGTGACCCCAAGGGTGGCTGCCGTGTAGACGATGTCGTCCCCGTAACCGGCGTCGGCCAGCTTCATGGCTGCCTTGTTGAACGGGGTGAAGCACACGGCATCCACTAGCCCCGTCGCCGCGAGATCCAGCGCGAGCCGATAGTTGGTCAGGGCAAAGGCCCCACCCTCCCGGGTGGCGATCCCGCGCTGCACCGTGGCGGGGTCGAGCTGGCCGCCCGGAAGCAGCCGTGGGCGATTGCCCACAGTGGGTGCCGCGGCGTGCTCTACCAGCTCGACGTCCAGCTCCACGCCGGCGATGGCGGCTCCATCCTGCAGCACCCGCCGGTCACCGATCACGAGCAGCCGCGCAGCGTCCTGCACCTCTTGGCGATCGAGCAGCCTGGCGGTGAGCTCGGGACTGATCCCGGCTGGGTCGCCGATCGCGAGGGCGATCAGCGGGCGGTTGTCGGTGGCCGGCATGTGGCTCACCGTCCTTTCCAGACTGGCTTCCGCTTGGTCAGGAAGGCGTCCATGCCCTCGCGGAAATCCTCGCTCATGTAGCAAGACAGGATCAGGTCCTTGTCGGTGTCACCATCTGCCAGCGAGCGCTCCTTGATGCGGCGGAAGGCTTCTTCAGTAGCCCGCAGCGTCAATGGCGCATGACTCGCCACCAGCCTGGCCAGCTCGGTGGCGCGGGCATGAAGAGCATCGTGTTCCGGCAGCACCTCGCTGACCAGCCCAATCGCCAGCGCCTCCGGGGCCTCGATCAGCCGGGCGGTGAACACGATCTCCTTGGACCGCGCAGGGCCGAGCAGGGAGTACAGCCGGGCGTAGTTGTTCATGCTGAGGCAGTTGCCCAGGGTGCGCGCCACCGGGAAGCCGAACCGGGCGTTGGCTGCGGCGATGCGCAGGTCGCAGGCCGCGGCCATGCCGGCGCCGCCACCGGTGCAGGCGCCGACGATCGCGGCGATGGTGGGGACGCGTAGCCGCTCCAGCGTGCCGAGCACCCGGTCGATGCGGGCCTCGTAATCCAGCGCGTCCTGCGGCTCCTTGAAGGCGCGGAACTGCGAGATGTCGGTGCCGGAGGCGAAGGCCTTGTCGCCGCTACCGGTGAGGATCAGCACCCGGACGGTGGGATCGGCGTCGATTTCGCTGCAGATCTCGGCCAGGCGCTCGTACATGCTGAACAGCATGGCGTTGCGCGCCTGCGGCCGGTTGAACACGATCTGCGCGATCCCGTCCTGCACGCTGTAGAGCAGGTCCTCGCCGACTTGCTGCGGCTTGCTCTCGCCATCGGTCATAACACAACTCCCTCAGCATGCAGTTTCGCAATCTCGTCCGGCGTGCGGGCCAGCTCGGCTAGCACTTGGTCCGTGTGTTCCCCCAACCCGGCGGTCGCGGTCTTCAGTTCGGCCGTCGTCCGGCTCAGTGGGATCGCCTGCTCGACGATGGCGATGTCGCCGAGCTCGGGATGGTGCACGGTCCGCGCCATCTGCAGGTGCTGCACCTGCGGGTCCGCGAACACCTGATCTATGGTGTAGATGAGCCGCACGGCACCCGGCCGCCTCCAACATCGTCACCCACTCGGCCGAGTTCTGGGTGCGGGTCAACCTCTCGCCGCTGGGATTGGCGAAGCTGCTCGCCAGCAGGCGAAGGACCGGGTTCAGCACCAGCAAGGCCACCAGCTTCGCCGATCCCCGCGGCGCTGGTCTTTAAGGGGTCCACCAGCCGCCGCATCAGACTGAACGCGGCGGTCAGGCGTTGAGCTATGGCGGTGCTAGCCTCCGAGGGCATCGCGCCACTTCTCCGTGACGTCCGGGATGCCCTTCACGATCTGCTCCACTGTCGGTCGCTTGGTGGCGATGTCGGCCAGGGCAGGCTGGTCGGTGGCATTGGCGGCGTCAGTGTTCAGGCGCACGCCGCCCTGCTGCACCAGCAGCGCGCTGTTCTCCGGCCCGAGCAGCCATTCCATGAACAGCTTGGCCGCCGCCGGATGCGGCGCATCCGCCATGATGGCCGCCGGGGAGACCATCAGCAGCGCGCCATCGGTGGGGTACACGACTGCGACGGGATTGCCGCGCCGCCCGCTCTCGATCGCAACGTAGGCCGGGGCGGCCGCAACGATGCGTTCCCCGGCGTTGAGCTGCGTCACCGCATCGTTGGCTGACCGGCCGACCAGGGGGTCGTTGGCCGCCAGCTTGTCGAAGAAGCTATCGCCATAGAGTTGCTGCATCAGCAGCGCCCAAGTGCCGGAATAGCCACTGAAGCCGGGATGGCCAAGTGTCACCTTACCCTTCCACTTCCTGTCCAGCAGGTCGGTCCAGCTCTTCGGAGCCTCTGCCGGCGTCACGCGCTTGGTGTTGTAGGCCAGCGCCATCATGGAGATCAGGGCCGGGTAGTACTGGCCGTCGACCCAGAGCGACTTGCCGCGCAGCGCCGGGTCCAATTTCGCCGCATTGGCCGGGGTGTAGACCATCAGCCGCTTCTCGCGTGAGAGTTCGGAGAAATGCGAGATGTCGCTGCTGCTGTAGATATCGCAGTTGTGCAGCCCAGCTTGCTGATCCTGCCGCAGTCGCTGGAACGCCACCTGCGACGTGGAGCGGATGGTGTTGAGCTTGACGCCGGGATAAGTCCGCTCGAACCGGCCCACCATGTCCTGCGCGACGGTGTCGCCCATGTAGCCGTTGATCCAGGTAAGCGATCCCTCCTTCCGCGCGGCCTCCAGCAGGCCTAGCTCCGGGGCCTGGGTTTGAGCCTGAGCCTGTGCGGGAGCGGCAGCCATGACGGCCAGTCCGGCCAACAACGTCCTGCGTCGCATGGGAATTTCCTTCACGAGGAGGCGCCGAATTGCAGGTCATCCTGCTCGCGCCGCAGCCGCATCAGCGTGGTGTCGGGTACGGCAACCAAGTCGTCGAGTGACAGCATCGCGCCTGCGGGCACGTCGCGGGCCAGCGTGCGCCCAGCGGCCAGGTAGTAGGGCATTGGCGCGCCGGACCGCACCGGCCGGGCTGCATGGAGGAAAGGCACCATTCCGGCGATTGTGTGCCGAGCTCCGAGGGCCAGGATGGTGCCGGCGGTCAGCCTCATGCCCGCTTGTGCCAGAAGATCGAACCGCTGCTCCGGTCGGTCGCCGCCGGTGCCGACGCCGTCGCGCGCCGCCGAAAGGATGGAAATCGGCGCCTCGGCGCCCAGCAGGTGGACCGGGTTGTGAAGCAGCAGGTGATCGCCCTCCCGCGTGCCCGGGATGCCCTTGCCAGCGAGCAAGCGGCCGGTGGCGGGATCGGGCGCCTCTACCACCACGAACACGCCGCCAGCGAAGGACAGCTCGTCCGGACGGCGGAGGCAGACGAAGACATCGATCGCGCCGGGTTGCTCCAGTAGGCCACCTTCCGAACGCGGGCGGAATAGGCTGGGCAGCTCCGTGGTGCGGCAGACCGGGGCATGCAGCTCGGGACGATCCGGTCGCAGCCCCTCCATGTGGTTGGCGACGATCGCCATCTCGCACAGGTCGGGCACGGTCGCGCAGTCCAGCTCGGGCACGATGCGGTCCGGCAGCGCAGGCCGCATCCCGTCCCGCGCTTCGAATGCAGCCTTGTAGCCTTCGACCGAAACTTCGCGCCCCCAGGCCGTGACCGTTCCTGTATCGGGATCAAACACGTAGTCGGACTCCGTGCTCTTGCCGGCGGCGACCACGGGGAAGCCGAGGTTACGAGCCCGGCGGATCAGACCGATGAGCAGGCTGGGTTGGTCGCCGTCAACCGGCGTGTGCACTAAGCCCGCGGCCCGGGCACGATGCGCCAGCACGGGACCAACGATAACCTCCGCCTCCTTGGTCACCAGACCGACGTGGTAGCCGGACGCGACCGAAAGCTCCGCGATGGCCGCTGCCGCATCGGGGTTGCCTGTCGCTTCCACGACGACGTTTAGCGGCAGGTCGGCCAGCAGACGCCAGTCCTGGATCAGGGCAACCTGGCCGCGCGCAAGGCATCCGATAATATCTGGCCGGCTATCACAATCCACGATGCGCTCGTGGTCGTACCCCGCAGCCAGCAACGCGCTCCGGCCTCGCGCGCGCTCGGTGTCGCAGACCGAGCCGAGGGCTAGGGTTGCGATCCGCCGCAACTGCGCCGCGAACGTTGCAACGAACTCGCCGGCACCAACGAGACCGACTGTAATCATAGCTCGTGAATTATCATATGTAAGCCTCCCCAACTTCCGCCTCTAAGAAGAGCAGTAAATATGGAGGAAGTCTGGCCACGAACCGGGGCAGGGTCAAGCGACGCGAGGCAGTCCATCATTGTGCGCTGCGGCAATCCAACAGGGATTTTTGCTGTCGCACCTTTGGCTGCAGAAACGTTGTTTTATGCGCTACGAACGCCGTTGTTGCACGGACCAGAGATGCGGGCGCGGCTAACCCCAACCGTTGTTCGGGATCAGGCGATGCGGACAGAGATCCGGCGTCCAAGGTCCAACACTCGGTTCAGAGCATGGACGGCGACCTCCACCTCGGTTGCCCGCCGCTGGTCGTTGCTTGTGGACATCGTCGGTGAGCGTTGTCTTTCGTAATCGTCGACGCAGGCCGTTGCGCTATAATCGGCATAGGCTGGACTCGCATGCCTATTGAGCGGGATGCAACTCAAGCTTCTGCACACGCCAGTTCAGCAGTTCGGCGACCCACAAGACGTTTTCGGATGGACACGCCATCTCATGAATCCAGCCGAATTGCTTTAACATGCGCCCGCCCGTACCAAGCGTGCCTAAGATCTTACCATCCAGTGTCATCTTGTAGATGCGCGCGGGATAGGAGCCAGAAGCATACAGGAACTGGGTTGGGGACGCGGCCGACTTCGGCGAGAGCGGACCCACGCCAGCGATCCACAGCATGGTGCACTGCCAAGTGATCGATTCGTGCCTGTGGCTTTGGAACGAGCACCACGTGGTGCTCGCCGAGCAGTCGCCGCCGGTATGGCGCCGTCAGCTGGTGGTTTGGCACCGTGGCTTTGCCGACTGTAGCGAGCCGGTAAACGGCAGCACGGGAACCGCCATATGCTAGGCCACGCGCTAGTTTGTCACCTGGCGGCGAACGGCTCGACCAGGTCGGGCGTCCGGAACCAGCTTCGCATCCGAAATCACCGCCTCACCATGGACCAGCACGTGCCGCATGCCTTCGGCAGGGCGGTTCATCGCATTGAAGTCCGCTTGGTCGGTCAGGGCGGCATAGTCGAAGGCGACGATGTCGGCGTCACAGCCCGGCTGGAGGCGCGCCTTGCAGGCCATGGCCGGTGTGGATGGTTCCAGAATGCGTGCTGGAACCAGCGTGCACTTCGCAAGGCCATCCATCAGAGGCACCGCCTGCCGTTCCCGCACCCATTGGCGTAGGAACCGGGTAAAGGTGCCGGACGACCGGGGATGCGAGATGGCATCTGCCGGCAGGGGCCAGGCGCCGCCATTATAGACGACACCGTCCACCATCCACGGCACTGCGTCCGATGCAATCGCGCCGCCCGGGAACAGGACGGATACATCCAGCAGCTCGCGATGGCGCTGGTCCGCCGCTACATCCAGAAAGTGCCATAGCACCAGCGCTCCCGGATCCTCCACCTGGGCGGCCAGCAGTTCCTCTCGGTCGGAGAACCGATGGCCGGTCCGCACCAGCTCTACCGAACGGTAGTCGTTGCCGGTACGCTGCGAGAATGCGGGGTCCGAGAAGAACACGGCGCCGATCACCGTGGATCCGGTGCCGTAGGGATAAGCCTCGACTGTCACCTTCAGTCCCTGGCGCTGGGCGGTGGCGACCAGCTCGGCGGCGCGTTCCACATCCTGCAGGCTGGTGCTGTTGAAATGGCAGATGTGCATGTGCGCCCCGGTGGAGCCCGCGTAGCCGATCAGCCTGGTATAGGCTTCGATAGAGCTCTGCGGGTCCACGTTGGACATGAAGGCGACATGCGTGAAGGTCGGCGCCCCGGCGGCGGCGGCCATGCTGCACAGCTCTGACATCTCCTTCACACCGGCGCCCGGGGCGTAAGCATTGGGA
>Ga0160427_10002414_pt1 | contig 11263 bp, 9 predicted proteins | sample SolpanmetagenomL_FD_108194 | JGI IMG/M metagenome (GOLD analysis project Ga0160427, IMG submission 108194) | Solar panel surface microbial communities from Lawrence Berkeley National Laboratory, California, USA - L | ecosystem: Engineered > Built environment > Solar panel > Unclassified ...
AGGTGAACGCTTCCAGCTCCTCATTGGACGCCTGGAGGTCGTGATTCGCTGCTTCCAGCTGCGCCGTGCGCTCGGCAAGCGCCTCGATGCTCTGAGCGCGTTCTAACACCAGACCCAGACTGTAGATAGCGGTCTCGAGGGCGGCCCGGTCCATCGGCGTCCAGAACCGCTGGTCGAAGAGACCGATCGCCAACATCCCGATCGATCTGCCCCGCACCCAAACTTGAAAGGCCGTTGCCGCTTGGACATGTCGGATCATCTCGAGGGGTGTGTCTGCTCCCTGGTCATAGTTGTCCTGATAGTTCGGTACGCCGGTCAGCCAGGTCGAGTGCAGCGCCGGGGCCTCGAAAGGCAGGCCGTGGTCGTCCACCAGCCGTTGGAGCTCCGGGTTGCCGATGTCGCCCACCTGCGACTTCAAGGCCCAGTGATGGTCCTCCGCCTGCTCCCAGTACAGCGCATAGCCAGGGGTGAGGAGCGACAGCATGATCTCTTGGGCGCGGCGCACCAGCACGTACCGGTCTGTCTCGTCAGCCAGGTCGCGCGACAGCACTGCGAACGCGTCCAGCGCTCGCGCCCGGCTGGCGGCCTCATCGCGTTGCCGCTGCAGCTGGTCGGCCGCTTCCAGACGTTCCAGAGCCAAGCCCATTCCCTGACCGACGGAAGTGATGATGGCCTGTTCCTGCTCAGTCCAATGGGAGCGCTGCGTCGCCGTGGCCAAGAGGGCAAATGGCTGTCCATTCCGGAAATAGAGCTGCACGCCAAGGGCGTTGGCGTAGCCGTGGGAATAGTCCTGAGACAGCGCTGAACCAGAGAAGACCGTGCCGCCCTGCTGTCGGGCGTGGACGACTGCAGGGGTGTCCAGGGAAATGCCGGCCTGCCGGGCCGCCACCAGATGAGGGGGGGTGTTATCAGACAGAAAGACTGGATATGCCTTGTCTCCTTGAACCAGATAAAATCCGGCCATCGCGCTATCTATCACATCTTGGACCGTATTCGCTGCGGCCTGTGCCAGCACTTCCAAGTCGGTGCTGCTGGCAACCGTGGTGGTAAAACGCACGTAGGCTTGCAGGGCTGCCTGCTTCTGCTGCACCCGCTGTTGTTGGTGCATCCAGTCCAAGGCCAGACTCAGGCTCTGCTGCACCGTTTCCAGCACCACCTGGTCCACCGTCCGCCAGACGTGCGGGGTTTCCGTGGTGAAATTCATGATGCCTCGGAGGGTTTCGTTCTGAAAGACAGGGACGGCCGCCACAGCATGAATGTGGTCGGTCAATTCAGCGTCCAAGTCACGGCCCACCGCGTACTGGCTGTGGTATTCCGGTTCACCGGTCTCCCAGGGGCGGTCGATTGTGGGAAGTTGCCCGATGGAAATCCCCGCATCAATGGCCCGCTGTAGATCAGGATTGCCGACTTCACCGGTCTGCGCCCGGCACTGCCACAGCCCGTCCACCGGTTCCCAGTACAGGGCATGGCCATCCGGGAGCAACGACAACACGATCTCCTGAGTGCGGCGGATCAACTCATAGGCGTCCAGTTGTGTGGTCAGCTCCGCCGTCAACGCGGCGAAGGCTTCCAGGACGTCACTCCGCCGTTCGGCTTCCGCCTTCTGCGACTGAAGCTGTGTCGTGATGGCAATCCGGTCGTAGAGCAGCGAGAAGCTGCGACCCACCGCCACGACCACCTCATGTTCCCGGTGTGACCAGATGTCTTGCGCCTGCAGCCCGATCACCAACGCCGCACCTATACGCTCGGCGTGCGAAATCGGATAAAACGCGGCCTGCCGGTACTGAGTGGTGTGGTCAATGCCGTTGTCCTGCTCATTCCACTGGTTGACGAACACGGGCGCCTGGGTCCGGACCATCTCCGCAAAAGCCGGCGTGTCCAGCGGCAAGCCAGCCCGGAGGGTGGCCTGCAGCTCCGGGCCCATGTCGGCCGTCAGCTGACGTGCGTACCAGCGATCGCCCTCCAGTTCATAGAAGGCGACACTGCTGCCGGGCAGCACGTCCTGGAGCACGTCGAGCGCCAGGCGGGCCAGTTCCTGGACATCGCTGGTGTGACTGGCCACTTCGGTGAACGTGACGAACGCCTGTGAGACCGCCTGTTCCTCCTGCAACTGCCGCGTCTGATCGGTTCGTTCGAGTGCCAGCCGAAGGCTGCGTCCGACTGCCCGAATGATGCCTTGTCCCCGATCTGTCCATCGGGCTTTATTTCGTACGCTGACTGCCAACATGCTTACAGGCCGATCAGCAATCACCAGCGGGTAGATGACGGTTGATCCAACGGCAGCATCTTCCATACCTGAAAGGTCTGCATACTGTCCACTGATAAAAAATGGGTGGTGTGTCCGGGCTGCATCGGCGAACCCAGGGGTCTCTGGCAAGAATCCTTGCTGCATCTGTCGAGTGAGCTCGTGCGGCACGTTCGCAGACCAGGCCTTCAGGCACCACCGACCGTGCTCTAACTCGTAGTGGGCCACGCTCACGTCACCCAGGGTGCTCCTCAACACTTCTGTGGCTCGGTTGATCAGGCTGGAGATCTCCGTGCTCTCAGCGGAAAGCTCTGCAACTCGAGCGAAGGAAGTCAATGCCTCATTCTCGGTGATCTGCTCTTTAAGAGAAGTCAAGACCTGAGCGCGTCCTAGAGCTGTCGCACACTGTGCAGCAAGGGTCTGAAGGAACCGCCGCTCCTCAGCTGTAAAGGTATGCGGCTCCTTAAAGTCGAGAACGATGGCACCAAGCGGCTGGTCATCAAGAAACATGGGTAGGACAGCCGTGGCCACCGGAGCGACAGCACCGGTTCGTCTTTCCAACTCTGGGTACACATGTACGAGTGCGTCCTGATGTTCAAAGTAGAGTGCTTGATGCTGTTCCAGGGCTGCACCGGCCGGCACGTTCCCATCGAGTAGACCGTCCTGCCAGATGGTCTGAGCACCCGCCTCATATCCCTCGGTACTGGCTACCTGAAGCTGCTGCCCCGTTGAGTCAACTAGCAGCACGGCGCCAGCGATGGCATTCAGGGCGGCCACAGCCGGTGTCAGGACGATATGGAGCACCTCGTCCTGGCTGTGCACAGCGGCAAGAGCTTCCGTGACCTGTTGGAGGTGTTCACTCATCGAAAGAGAAGCCGGAGTGTTCACGGCCAACGGTTCGGGCATTTCTTCAAGATAGCTTAAAGGGAATTCGGGCTTGTACGACCTGCAACCCATTTACCCGGCCACGTCCTACCCTCTACCCTGTGCGTATGGAGACGCTCAAGCGGGGACACGGCGAAGAGGAAGCGTAAAGAACGGCTGATCTAAGCCAAACGCCCCCGCATCTCTGCTGGGGGCGTTGCTCGTGTGGGATCTTCTTATTTCTTGGTGGCCTTCTTCGGTGCGGCCTTCATCTTCGCACCTGCTCGGCTGTTGCCTAGCTTCTGCCCTTTCTCAAAGCTCGCCCCCATCTTCTTCCTTGTCTCGGCGGCCAGCACCTTGAAGTCCACGAGACCCGCTTCGATGGTTTCCGCCGTCACCTTGATCTTGCTATTGGCTCGTGTAGGAATGAGCTCCTTATTGACTCTGGCAAACCAAGCCTCGAACTCCGGCGTGCCGTCAATGATCAGATCTTTAGCAGTGCGGGTATACGTTCCGCCACCACGCTTAGCAAACTTCTTGGGCAACTCGAAGCGTCCGGGAGTTTCTGCCGCGTCAATGTCACCTTCACGAACAGCATCTCTCAGCTGTCTGACAAAGGTATCGCTGCGCTGAGGGTTATGAAGCTTCTTGATTTGATCGCTGAGCGTTATGTAAGGCACGGAAACATTGGAACATAGGCTGAATGGACTATCAATTCACAGCAACGTTCGTTGAGATTACATAAAATTCCTGCCTTTCAACGCAAAAGCCCTGGCATTTCTACCAGGGCTCAGTCTATGTTTAGGCTTTCTCTGCTGCATAGGCTTGTTATCTACAAGCAATGCCCTGCTGACCCAGTAACCTTGCATCTCTGATAATTGCTCGCGCCCGGCCGCTGTCAGCCACTATTCACCTCGGCAAATCCCATCACCTCCCAAGGGCAAATTCCTACCGCTAGGAGCGAGCAGCGGCCTACCAGATGTGGGGAGTAGTCGAATCGATAAAGCGGGTAGCATCACCAGTATGTGCGCAATGGAAACGTTGGGTCGGGAGAAGCTCGAAGCCCTGGTGAAAGAGTGGCAGCGCCTGCTTGGTCTGGAGCACTGGACGATCCGCCTAGAACTGATCCGCTTCACCCGGCCCTTCCAGAGCGGAGACATCAAGGTCGACCCGTGCACAAGACCGCTCTGCTGCTCCTGTCAGAAACGCCCTTCCGAGACGAAGAGGAAACTATCGTGCATGAGTTGGTTCACCTGGTGCTCTGGCCGCTGGATATGGCTGCAATGGATCTGGTTGAGGTCGTCGGCCCTGAAGGTTCACCCGCACGTGAATTCGCTCAATCGACGGTGTTTCGAGCACTCGAACCGGTGACCGAACAACTAACCCGGTCCCTGCTCCTAGCACGCGGACATCAAGGCTCTCCAGTCTGGCAGGTGTTGGAGAAGGAGGCCGCCGACCGGGTTCAAGGCGGATTCGAGACAAACATAGAAATGGTCCCACAGACGTGACCGACGGCTCCAGCCCAGAGGGCAACACAATGCCAGAGCGAACTTATGACGAATGGCGAGACCAGATGGCAGCGCTGCAGGAGCAAGGGCAGTCAGCCGACGATCTTGCCCGCGACGCCGCAGACCAGGGAGAGGACGTCATGACGATCACCCGCCTGCTGCGCGACCTCTTCAACCTGCCATTGAAGGAAGCGCTCGGGGCAGCCCTCTTCGCTTTGCATGGCTCAAAGTATGGTCGACCTGTCAACTCGAAGTCCGGCGAAGGGAAAGCGTGAGTATAGATTCGCTGCCCTCCACTGACCACCAAGCTCCACCATTCTCGCTGGCTTGGTCTTACCCCACCCATTGTCGGATCGCCGGGCTGGACTCAGCTCCTGGAATCATCGTCAGCGCGAAGGATACCCAGGTGGTTGCCCTGGAGGCAGCCACTGGCGACGAACGCTGGAAGCAGCGCAACATGAATACTCAATGGAATCAGCTGGTGACGACCCATTCCCAGGCTTTCCTCCTGGGCGGGTTCAGTCATCTCAGTGCTATCAACTTAGATGATGGTTGTCTGCAGTGGCGACAGAAAGTGCCCAGTTATACCGGTTGGGTGCACGCGGCACACAAGACGGTGATCGCCGGAGGCTGGCGGGGCTACACGCCGATTCATGCCTTTGATGCAGACACCGGACACATGCGTTGGCGGCGTCCGCTCGACATGGTTCCTGTTCGAACCGCTCTGTATGAGCCCCTCGCTGCCCTCGCCGTTGTATTCCCAGATGGACGAATCCTACTACTCGCCCTTGAGGATGGAGAGCAGATCGGGGAAGTAATCCTGCCTGTCTCTCTGAGCGGGGCGGACTTCATTCCCAGCGGAAACGTCGGGACACTAGGCCGACCTCTCTTGATGCAGGGCAGAGAAGATACGCTGTACAGCATTGAAGGAGAAGGATTAACGGTCGCCACACAGCATCTTGAATGCCTGACCTTCACTAAGACATTCGTAGCCCAAAACGGGGAAGTGTTTTTCCAAGATCGCCAGGGCCAGCTCTGCGTGGCGACGCTGGGCCAGGAGGGTATGGCAGTTCTTGGGCCGCTGAAGCACAACCGCTCAGACTTATTCCCGGTGATGCGACTGCCAGATGCCACGGTGGTCGCTGGAACATCGTTTGGGCAGCTCCAGCGTTACGCTCCTCAGGGAGGTTTGATCGGTTCAATGACGCTAGGAAAGCGTATCGAGACGCCTCTGCATCTGATAGGCGAACACCTCTGTTTCGGAACTCGGAGTGGCAACGTCACGGCGATGCACTGGAACACCTACGAGCGAACAACGAATAGCGGTGCCCACCTTCACCGAGATCAACAGAAGCCCTCAACCTGAAATTGATGGCAGATCCTGATGAACAGAAGAAAACGAAGTGACAGCACTATCGGTTACGCTAGAGTCGTGAATTCGACTGCCCATCGTCTCGCTCAAATCGCCGACGAATTGCGCGCGCACGCGAACCTGGGACTGTTCTACGTCCAGGACGCCTATGACCTCGACCGTTATCGTCGCGTGCTGGAGCTGAGTGCTGAACTCGCGAGTCTACCCACCAATGATGGTGTGGCCCTCAACCTCGACGAGATCCAGACGGCCTATGTGAAGGGTATGGCTCATATCAGCCCCTTACTCGGCGTTGAAGCGCTCGTGTGGCGTGAGGGAAAGATCCTCCTGATGAGGCGAAGTGACAATGGACTCTGGACTTTGCCGGGTGGGCTGGTCGAGGTAGGCGAACCACTGGCCAGTGCGGCAGTCCGAGAGTTGCTGGAAGAAACGGGGTTACCAGGACAGGCGATTCAATTGCTGGCGGTGCCCGACACGCACTTCGATCAGGGAAGCTCGCTCCATATCGTCACGGCAATCTTTCTGGTCGAGGCGAGTGGTGAGCCACACCCTACCCTGGAAGCCACCGAAGTGGGATGGTTTGTGCCTGGGCAGTGGCCGCCTCTCAATGCTGGTCAGTTGGCACATTTGACACAAGCTCTTCAGGCGTTAGAAGCCGGATCGGTTTATTTCGATCCTGCTGGAGAATTCTTGCCTACTCCTCAAGCGCGGTCAGCTGCCGGTGAGTCCCCAAAAGACACTGAGGAAGTTCAAGCTGCCCGTCAGCTGCTGAGAACAGTTGTCCTTGGCCAGCTCGAGCGAAAAGCATGATCGGCAGTCCTCTCTCGTTGACACACACGCTCGAAGCTCTAGACCTAGAACTGACAGCACAGTCGAAGAACCATAAGTAGCTGAAAAATAGAATTAGAATCGATATGAGAAATCTACCCCTATTAGTTTTTAGCGTGATTGTTCTTCTATCTATCGGCCTTTTTTCTTATATGTTTAGAAGCAATCTTTCGATAACAGACACATATGGTGAATGGAATTGTTATTTAAACGATGGTACTTCTACAGGTCTTTCATTTTCTCTGAATCCAGGAAAGATTGCTAAATATAACTTTTTAGATGAAAGTGGTACACAGAGCCGTAGTAATGGAAAATATGATTTTGACGAAAAGTACAATACGGTGTATCTAATGTTTGATCGACCGATAAAATCTACTAGAGGGATATCATTGATAAGTAAGGATTACATAGAATATGATGACATTTCGCATTGTATAAAAGTGAATATTTAAAAGAGAAGGGGGATGCGGCTCGATCGGCCCGCACACGTCAACCGAAGTTGATACCTACCCAAACTAGGGACGTGCTTTCACTTCGCCAGTCATTTACGCCCGCTGCTGGTCAATCTGCCCACCTTCACGCGCCCGGTTGTGTGTATACCGGGGCTGCTGTCCGGTGTAGGCGGGTCTAGTCCGGGCAGGCTCTACCCTGTGGGCGTGGGGACACTCAAGCGGGGGCACGGTGAAGCGAAATACATGGCGCTCGTCCCATAGAGGCTCAATTCAAGGAATCAGCGTCAACGCTGCCAGCGCCTGGAAATAGCCTCTGAGGCACAGGAGCTACCCATTTCGCCTTGATTTTCCGCGCGAAGCCCGCGGTATCGATGATGTGTCGGTACTCTGGAAGGTTGAACGTGATGATGGTGTCTGCATTGTTCGCCAAGGCAGTAGCGATGATCTGAATGTCTGCGCGCAGCTCCAACTTCGGAACTCCGCTCAGCTCTTTGATGGCCTTGAGCTTACCTAGATGCACAGCTATGTCAGCAGCGATTTTGGCTGCATGGGCATCAAAGCTAGGTATGAAGAAGTTTTCAGCCAGGATCTCGTACTGCTTGCTCCGGAGCCGTGGATCTGGGAATCCTTGCAAATACTCTGTAAGGACTATCGGCGGAATCATCGCCTCGTTGCCTTCCCCTTCCATTAATTCCTGCAGGAAATGCGCGGCGGCCTCAGCTTCGTGGGAGAGTTCGAGAGCAGCTTTTTTCTGAAGCCCAAAGATCAACAGGTTAGTGTCGAGGCAGATCATTTTTCGCTCACTTCTGAGGAAACCTCACCCTGGTAGAGGTCATTCAAATATGCGGTTGGATCCACTCCATCCCACTGGCTCCCAGCGCTTTCACGTAAGGCTTGGAATGCCCGCTTGGTTTTTTGAGGCTGTCGATATTCAGTCAGCCTGAGTACGCTAATACTCGAGGTGTCATAGGTCCACTCGTCCATATTCCATGCCACTCGGCACTCAAGGGAAACTGTCTCGTAAAGTCGGCCGGCCAGCTCCTTCGCTAAGACTTCAGTCACAGCAATGTGGAGCGATACCTCTGTTCCCAACTCCTTGATGTGAACCTTCGGATCTACCCCGCCCGCCTTGATCACCTTGCCGACGATCGTGGTTGTGCCCTTCGCCTTCTTTGGAACCCCAGGCTTTGGAATACCTTTCCCAGGCGCTACGGTTGCCTCAGGAATGCCATATTTCTCGTTCTGCACAAACTGTACGCCCCAGCCATGCCTCTGGCAGATTTTTACTGCCTCATATAGGTGGACATGCGCCTTACGGGGGATACGGTCGTAATCCTGCCGGACGATCGCGTCAGCAATTATTCCTACTGCTGGGATGACAGTGGCGGGAGAAGCCAAGCTGAGAGCATTACTACCTTCCTTAACACCTACAAGACTGACTAGAGCCGTCTCGCTCCCCATCTCAGTGTCTTCCCCAAGTACAGCAAGAATTGACTTCTCAACCTCGATCAGAAATTCTCCGAGTACAGATGCGGGGACAGTCTGAGGCTTAACCTCCCCAATCATATGTAGCTCGAAAATGGGTTTCTGAATATCGCTCATTGGGCGCTCCTGCACAGTCGAGGTGGCGGGAAGACCAAGCCTGGTCCAAAAATTCTACTCTCTCCGTTCTCTCCCGTCTGCTTAGTTTTATCCGAGGAGGGAGCTATACATCCTGCTACGTCCTACGCTGTACGTATGGGGCCACTCAAGCGGGGACACGGCGAAGGGGAATACGCGGCGCTCGAAGGTGGCAAGGTTCGCTGGCGCGTGCGGGTCAGGTACCCGGACGGCAGCACGGCTCGGCCTTCCGGCACGGCCCGGAACATCACGGCGGCACGTAAGGCCGTCGAGGCGGCGAAGTCAGAAGCAGAGGCCGGGCAACGTCCGGTGCGGCTGGGCTTCACCGTGTCCGAGATGGTCACCGAGTATATGGAGGCAAAACGGGCGCGCTGGTCAGACCGCACGGCCTGGAATAACGAAGCCCTGTACCGGCGGCACGTCCTGCCGCACCTGGGAGCGAAGCGGGCCGCCGGGATACAGCCGAAAGACCTCCGGGCTTACTTCAAGACGCTGCAGGCCGGGGGCCTGGGGGACAGTGGGCAACGGCAGATCCATGTCCTGCTGTCGGGGGCCTACAAGCGGGCCGTTGGGGACGGCCTGCTGAGAGACAACCCGGCGGCCTACGGTCGGCCAGAGAGGGCGGCGCGACAGGCGGCGAAGGTCAAGGCCTTTACGCCGGACGAGCTGGGCCGCTTCATCACGGCAGCGCTCGAAGATCGATGGGCGTTGCCGTTGGTCTTTCTGGGCCTGACAGGGCTGCGGATCGGTGAGGCGCTGGCCCTGACCTGGGAGGACTACCGGGAGGTGAAAGGCGTGCAATTCGTCAGCGTCTCAAAGACCTGGAGCGAGTTCGAGGGCAAGGCGTACACGGGCGCGCCCAAGACGGCGAAGGGAATACGGGACGTGCCGCTCTCCGAGGATGCTGTGGCGCTTGTCGAAGATATGCGGCGGCGGGTCCGGCTTGAAGCTGGATCACACGGCAACGGGATAAGTCCCTACATTTTTCCCAGTGTGGATGGGCGGCCCATGCGGCAGGACACGGCGCGCTCAGTGATGCGGCGCACCTGCGAGCGGGCGGGAGTGCCGTTGCTGTCGCCACACGCGCTGCGACACAGTGTCGCCACCTTTCACCTGTCGGAAGGCCGGGACGCGGTGACGGTGGCCGCCCTGCTGGGCCACGCCCAGACGAGTACAACCCTGAACATCTACGCCCACGCCCTGCCGGACAAACTGCGGGCCATGACCTTAAACCGGGCGGCGCTCGAAGGCCCGGTGAAGGAAGAACCCGCGCCCAGTGTGGCCTCGGCTCCCGCTGCTGCCCGGCCTTCTGCTTCCCCCAGGCGGCCCCGGAAGGGTGGCCCGCGTAGGGTCTAGAGCTGCCTGCCCCAAACGTTTGGGGCAGGGCGCGGGGCAGGCTTTAGTGCTGTGTGGGCGCGGCTTTTCTAGATTCTACCGGGGCTGCTGCCCCAAAGCGTGGGGCAGGTCTGGGGCAGGGTTAAACGTCGTGCTGGACGGTATTTAGAGGGTGCTGCCCCAACTTCCCCAACTGCCCCACGAAAAATATATACCCCCCTGGGTTTTTTTCTGGAAATATTTTTTACTGCTTAGCACGTCTTTGAAAACCACGAGCTGAACAGTTAAAGGAGGCTTCCATGTGGACGACAATCGAAGATGAATTAGATTTCAAAATTACGGGAATCATAAGATCTGCTGGTGAACATTATATTCCTGCTACAGAGGTTGACAATACTATAGAGATTTTAAAAAAATGGCGCCACGGTGTTTTTAGGATTGAAATGTTCAACATCTCAAATGAAGAAATTAAACCAGACTTGAGTAAGATACACATTGTATTTGTTGAAGATAGAGATTTTGATAGTTTTGTACAAAAATCTTTAAGAGAAGTGCAAGAATATGTAGAAGCGGAAATAGGAGAGCTTACCTTTTCTAATGAAATGTATTTTAACATCCTGCATGATAATTGTTTTGATTAAATATATTGACTCATTTTGCCATCAGTCAGTTCAGCGACATACATATCTGAGCCGCGATCAGTGCACGGGGGGTGGCTGCTCAGCACGGAGTGCCAGTTCTCTTGCTGAGCAGTGACCTGTTTTTTTTGCTTGAAGACCTGAGCGCGGCTTCCACTTCACCGGCAGACCTGACCCGCCCGGAACGTTTGGGCAACGTTTGGGCAAATTGGGCCGGGGTGGGCAAAACAGCGGGGCAAGCTAAAACGAAAAAACCCGCACTAGGCGGGCCTTTTTTCTGGTGGGACGTGGCGGACTTGAACCGACAACCCGCTGATTAAAAGTCAGCTGCTCTACCGATTGAGCTAACGTCCCCTGCACCTGCTGTCAGGGCAGAGCGTTCGCCAGTATAGGGAGAGCCG
>Ga0160427_10002415_pt1 | contig 11262 bp, 15 predicted proteins | sample SolpanmetagenomL_FD_108194 | JGI IMG/M metagenome (GOLD analysis project Ga0160427, IMG submission 108194) | Solar panel surface microbial communities from Lawrence Berkeley National Laboratory, California, USA - L | ecosystem: Engineered > Built environment > Solar panel > Unclassified ...
AGCTGTTCGCGGATCTTCTCTCTATTCGAAGTGATAAATGCGAAGTAAGGCGTCGGTGGTGGGTTCATGCCTCTAACTGGCGTTCGAAAATCCTTGTCCTTAGTCGCGGCCGCAAGAGCACTATCGGCTGCCGCTCGCTCCAATGCAGCCTCAATCGTTGCTTCATCTCCTCTTTCTAGCGCCGCAGTGACGGCGTCTCCGGTCTCTGGCTGCATGTTCACCTGTTCTTGCTGATTCAGCGTGCTTTGGAGGGGAGGTCCAAAGGCATTTGTAGCATTCGCCATCCAGCATTCTCCGGTGCGATCAAGTTCAGCGGGTCGGTTATCGAACCCATCTCGGTCACCAAAGTCGTTGGAACTGTCGAAGAGTTCCACCCAAAGCATGAGCTTCAGTCGTTCGTTAAGGGTGACGAGGTTACTGAGGAATTGGAGACAGGTGATGAGTAGCTTCTTGACTGTCAGGAGTTAGCACAAGCCAACGTTGGTTGCAAGGCTTGTCTACGCACAGCCGTTAATGACGCCTTGCCACTTGTCCTCCTCGACAGTTGTGCCATCTCCATCGTAGCCTCTCGCCGTAATTTTGATGCAGAGGTTGATCATCGCGCAAACCTCTCGGTCAAACCCAACCTGTGCTGCCAAGTTTTGTACTCTTTCTCCGCAGGTCAATACGTTTCTGGCCATGGAGAACATACTATCAAGCCGTTGAAGATCCCTCAGAAGTGTGACGCTATTTGCAACGATCACGTTACTCGAGGGACCTTCAAATGCGTGACCATGCGGATCTACATTAGGCGGAGCGAAGGAGCGGGACTCGAGTGATGGAATGGCGATTCGGACAAGTTCTACTAGGTCTGTCCAGACCTTGCTGTTGCTGCCAATGGCTTCCCTATTCAAGACTCAGTCGTTTTTCTCACACATCGGCATCGGGTTCTTTTGAGATGAACCACTCTAGGTTACAACAAGGCATAAACACACCTTACTTTTGCTTCTTTGACACTCCGCTCCACACTTTGCTTGCAAACTGTGCGGTCGAGCATATCCATTGTGGAGTCCTTGACATAGCCTAGAGACCGGAAATGCGACATCCAAGCGGAGAGCATTAGTCGCAGAGAAACGATATGCGCTTTCATCAGGGTGTCACTATCTGTGGCATCAAGATGCCCGATGCCATTATTGTTGCCGCTCATTTTTCGCAATCAAGGATTTTTCCTGGTGCTATAAGAATTGGTGGAATGAACACAAACGGCACAGAGGGACCCGCACGATATACAACGAAGAAAAGTCCGTGCAAACGTTCTTTCTGGCAATGTCTCGAACGAGTAATCGTTGCTTCTTCATGGCAGGCACCTGAGTTTACGTGGCGGAAGAAATATGATATCACGTGACTTTTGCGGTTGGCCTCTGACCGGCGTTGATCAACGAGTTCACTTAGAAGAAAAGATTTCGTAGAAAATAATTTTTTTTGCAACAAGACTATATGTCTCCCCAGACTTTGACTGAATTTGCGACCACGCGACCACAAGACCACGTCACACAAGTCTGGATTCTCTTCAGGAACCGCCCTACAGCGCATCGATACGCCCCAGCACCCACTGCAAATGGCGGTAAGTGACTCTTGGCTGGAACTGTGGCTGCATGTGGCCACTCTGATAAGTCTCAGCCCACATCAGACCACGCTCAAAGTGAGAAACCCCCATGATGCCTTGAGGCCCGTCCCAACCGGTCAGGCCGTTGTCATCGAATACGGCTTGATACTGGAGGTCGGGGAGCGTGACATTAATTGGGGTTGAAGGGGCGGTCTGAAAGCCCATTTGGCCCTGCGGTTTTTCTTAGTTGAGCTCAAAGAAGAGGAGCTTGAATTACTTACACCCCAGGTCATGTTTTGAATAGCTAGGAGGGTTCCATTGGTCAAAATGATCATGTCGAAATCGCCGTTGCCTGCGATGCTAATATCAGCGACGATCTTTCATGAGCAACAAGCGGGACACTCACTGATCAACACACGGTTGGTAGCCTCAATGACCTGCGGCAGGACTCCCTCGATGGGGTTTGGTGAAGTATCTCCTTCGTTTTGAGGACCACCTTGACCAATGAAAACCGGTTCACTGGCGCACTCACCCCAGGTAACATCGAGCGGTGCGTGAATAGCCATTTTGACGTCTGTGCGGTTGAAGTAAACTTCAAAGTCCGCAGGAACATATAGTAACTCCGTGGGGAACGCAAGCGGATCGAAGAGGATGGGGCACATGAGGTTGATCTCGTAAATGTCGAAGCACGGGTTTGGTAGGAAGGCAGCTTCGTTGACGAGGTCGAAGATATCACAGTATTGAGTTGCAGGGTTGGAGTTGTTTAATGTGTAGATTGGCTGCTGTGCGAACGGTGGGAACTAGAACTTTGTTAGAAGCGGGAAGTACGGTGACTGCAAAGGACATGTACCCTAAGGAAGGTATTGGTGTAGTTTTGATAGCCACAATACTCGTGTCTGAACGCAATGTCTTGCATGAATGATGCGTTGAAGTTGACCAGATTGGCATTGGCCTGCACGAAAGGCACTACAGGGACTTCCTCTTGAACTGAGTCGAACTGACCAATACATGGGTCGTAAGCCAGGGCCCCTGTGCCTGTCAGATCAAACCCTAGTCGAGGATTTCGCGGAACGTACCTGAAAGATCAAAGTGCGTAGTGTCATTCTGATCCAGCATGGCGGCAGAGACGTATGGCACATATCTCCCGGCGTATGATTCACCAGTAACGTAGATTTTGTAATTAGAGATGCCGAAGATGTTCTGGAAATTACGGAAAAAGTTGATGAAGTCCGCAGCAGCTTCAACCTGGTTCGTAGCTGTGACCTCGCCAATGCTGAAGCCTACACCCACCGGGAATTCGACCCACAGCGAAGGGGGGATCAGCACTGGTGCAGCAACCGTTATTGGTCGCACAAAGCACATACCATGTTTGTCAAGTTCACCCAGGAATACTCGTTGATGTATGGCTCGTACGTACCCGGCTGCCAGACGAAGCGTCCGTTCTCTTGGAAGAAGCCCTCGAGAGAACTGCAGCCAGGCCCACCATTGAACCAGATTGTGATCTCGTCGACCGGGGGGCCGACAGTTGGCTCGTAAACGAAGAAGAGGGCCCTCGAGTCGTTGTTAACGTCGATTGGCACGAGACCAGAATAGATCTCGCCCAGGTCAAAATCGAACAGCGGGAGGGATTCAACGTGATATTCTTGGGGTTGATTAGTTGTGATGCGAAGAGGCCGAAGGCTGAAACGCCAGTAATGATAGACCTACTGCTAGTGTTTTGATTATAGTAGCGAAAGCCATCAGTCGAGCAGTTCTCCGGCTTGGGCGGGGCGGGATTGTGCCACTTTCTGTCATTGCGTTTGGCAACCTTGTCACTGAACTTGGACCTTGCTTCACCAAGGTCAACGAGGAGGCCGCCAACTAGGAGTGCGCTTTCGAGGAGTGTTGTGAACAGCATGACTAATGTAAAAGCCAACAGTCAGCATTTCAGCTCAACCGCGAGATACGACCAGGGAACCCAAGCACTTTATAAGATGCATACAGGCCGCGATCGACTGACGTATGGGTCCCAGCTAGGAAGGTAGGTAGTACTCGCACTCTGGTATGGGCCGTATAGCTCGTTGCAATAGCAATATTGTGGAGTACGTGCGCTTATGTACGTCATGGACGTTGCTGATAAACTCTCAGCCGCTAAAGTCTTGACAGCTAAGCCTAAGGCTTAAGCTCGTGATCCCAGTTCCTTCATGGGGTGCTGTCTCGAACATAGTTGGTCTTCACAGCCAATGTCAATGCTCCTGCCTTATTTTCCAAGGTATGCTTCTCAGCTCATACAGTTGTTGTTGTTAATATTGTTGTAATGGTGAAGATAAACAGGCTTGTCCAGGACCCTGCAGTCGTTCTGTGAGGACTTGAGATAAGCGTTTTCATCCATCGGAGATCGGAGGCTGGGCAACTCCCGCCGCCAAGACCGTCCCCACGTTGCTCTCGGATTTATTCTCGGAGTTGCTTCCAGAATGCCTCGCTCGAGTCCGACTCCTCTCTGCAGCTCCTCTGAATGGAGACTCATTCCAAGCAAACTCAACATTGCTAACAGAATCATCATCTTCGCGTGACATCTTCTCCAACGGCATAGCCCCTCGCAATGCCACTTCTGCCTTCTTCTACCACAGCACCCTGCGCCTGCGCCGTTCCATCTTCCGCATCGTACGCAATCTCAAAGTCGCTTCCAAGACCCTGCCATGTCCGCTTGTTCTTGAAGAACTCGGCTGCGGGAGAAGCCTGGTTCCCGACAGTTGCGAGCTCCCCGTTTGTACGTTTGATCAAAGACTGGCTGCCTGCTGATACAATAGCGGAAGAGCCCTTGCTCGAGGCGATAGTGCGCTTCGTGGCCATCGGTCGCGTGTGCGAGACGTAACGACCAGTGCGAAGGTCGAACTCCGGCGGCGCAGAGTCCTCCTCAGAATCGACATCATCGTCGCCGTCTTCTTTGCTAGCATTGGCATCGTGCTTAGCAGCATTTGCAGCGACAGCCTCTTCACTCTCTTTAGCCCCCTGCAGTACATCTTTGAAATCACTTGTCCACTGCCCGGTCCAAACGCGATTTTCATCCCCCATAAGCACCAGTTCCAGCTCGAAGGGTGTGATGACCGGCTTCCAAAACTCCTTACTGTCAAACAGACTGCTCTCCCAACAGCCAATGACCACCCACCCGCCGACCTCGCTGAAGTTTGCGATCTTCGCCGCATTGACCTTTCCGACGACGAACGTGTAACTTTTCTTGCCCGCGGCAGCGATGAGCTTCTTGACGTGCGAGAGAATGGTCATGTAGTTTGCAACAGAAAGTGTGTTGATTAGGATGCCGAAGATGGGGACGGTGTTGAGCGAGGTGAGAAGGGCGTAGCGGCGGCGAAGGGCGAGGCGTGAAGAGGCTTCGTAGGGACGGTCCGTGTTGGTAGGGTAGATTTGAATCGTCCCAACACGGGAAGATAGAGTGAGGAGAAGCGATGCTGGGGGTTCCGAGAGGTGGAACAGCTTGTAGTTCTGTAGTGCGTCTTTGTCCTCGGTGACTTTGAGGGGCACTGTCCGGTTAGGAAGCGGTGAAGTTGTGTCATGAACGACAGAGGTGACAAAGATGTTTGCGTATCCATCCCGCTCCAAGCGCTTGTGCAATCCTGGTAGATGTTCGCAATACGGTATGTCTGCCATAAGTATGATCTCGTCTTGTTGGTTGGTATAGGTTGTTTTGAATGCCTCGCAAACCGCGTCCAGGTCCAACAAAGGCTTTGTGAAGCAATATATTACTGGCAGACGAGCAGTTGGTGACAGGCATGATCTTCCATAATGAACAACCACATCAGCATCTCCATGCTCCGCTGCAACTTCGTCCACGCAACAGGCCCCATACGACGTGTCTGCCAGAATGAAAACCTTCTCCTCGGCATCTGCTTCGACCCGATTGACTAACTTCGTCTCTTTGAGCTCTTCAGTTACGCCTTCAATCCCTGCGGCCGTGCCTCGGTCATCCTTTTTCGACGTTCTTTGCCCTTCCGTTCGCGCAGATTTCAAACCACGAGCCAATGCCTGGAAGACCCGCGGCGCATCGACTAGCATCTGATCAGGAAACTGCAAGGCCACTCTCTTCCAGCTTCCAGTCCTGATTTCGTCCACGGTTCTTCGTATCTCGTAGGTGGTATATATTTGCTCGTCGCTCAGTCGTGGCGCTTGGGAATTTACATCCGGGGCATGATAGCTTTCGAAAATGTTGGTATCTGGAGTACTCAGCACAGGTGGTGCTGCGGGTACTGCCATGTTTCCTTTCTCTTTAAAGGAATCCTGGCCTGAACGTAGTGAGCGATTCGCGGAAGTACTTGAAAATATCTCGAGCTCGTTCGTCAAATTTTATCTCCGATTGTTATGTCCGAAAAGGATGACGCTCCACCACCATTCCTTCCCACGTATGTTCGGAGTCGTGTCACTGCTTGAATTGCTCATTGCTGCTTTCAATACCATCAGCAAACCCGATATTATTCACTCTTGTGACAAAAAGTTTGTCTGACTAGAGCAGCGATGCAATCGTCTAGGTGGGCTACACAAACCGAGCCATCGGTAAGTCATCTACGCGTCTGTGAGACTCAAGGACGCGCTTAACACGTTCCTACCTAGTTCTCTCAACCAACAGAGGCAACCAGCGATGAATTTGCACAATCGCGAGGTCCAGACAATCTCTTTGATGATGACTTCGATCCCGTTGAGGAGCAGCCACAGGGCGAAGCCGTCAAGACGCTCCAGTCACCACCCGACGCGCCAACAGCACCGAGCAGGCAACGAAACCCAACGCGCGGAACACGACGAGGCGGATCTGACCCAAGCAATGCGCCCAGACCAGTTAATGTGAACGAGCCGACGCCAATAACCGTGCCAGAAGATGCCAAGCAATCAACAGAAGTACCTCGCACCGAGGCTGTGCGAGGCGATCGCAGTGGAACAGGTGGAATCAAGAAGACAAAACTCACCGAGGTAGAGCTAAGCGAGCGAATGGAGAAGATCAAACTAAAGAATGCATCACTCGAGGAAGCGCACGCGAGAGCCGAAGCGGACGAGGCGTTGTTCAACCAGAGAGAGGCAGAGGCGCAGGAGAAGCGCAAGCAGGAGCGTCAGAATCGGCAGCAGATGATGGGCGAGAGGGAGAAGAATCGCTTGCGAAAGCTGAAAGCCGTCGGAGGCCGCGAATGGGACGCAGAGAAAGCAGAAATAGAGGCCGACGAGAACTCGAACCGGAGTCAGTTCAGACGCGGGGCGTACGGAGGAGTAGCATTCGATCGTCAATCCATGCCGAGCGGTGCAGAAGTACAGCAGGAGGCGATCGAAGATCCTTGGCCACCTGTAGAAGACACCCGTGGAGGTTATCGCGGACGCGGACGAGGAAGGGGACAAGGCAGTCGGGGACGGGGTCGTGGAGACATGCAGCAAGGCGGAGGCAGGAACCCCCAAAGAGCAAAGAAAGAGCAGACAGTCCCCAAACCTGAGGATTTCCCAATGTTGGTTGGAGACGCGAAGGCAGTCAAGTCGAGCTCGGGATGGGGCGAAACGACTCCGAGCCAAAGCACAGGATGGGGCGATGTAGCTCCTGCGATCAAGGACGTTACCGGCTGGGAAGGCATAGTTCCCGCATCGGATGCAGAGTGGGGTGAGGACGTTCCTGTCGGAAAGGAGGGCAAGAAGACTTCCGGACTAGATATTGCCTCGTGGGCGGAGCAGATGAGTTAATAGGGTTGGAAGAGCAAAAGCCGTTTGCGCAATTTATCCCAATGTTCGTTCATTGTTCTACCAATCTGCTGCGACGTGGGCGATGCACGTCATTGCAGCACTGTTTCGCAAAGTCCATGTCTCGGGCATGCTGAAAGGCTTCATGAAGCGAGTTCTTTGCCAAGATGGAATGTCTCAGAAGAGAATTGTTCATGATACGTGCTCTACTACCGTAATTGAAGCAAGCTTCCAGTAGGAACAGGCTATACATTCCGGTATCCGGCAGCCGGAAAGTCAATATTGAAAGTTAAACCCACGAGGGAGAGGCCAACGCTCGTTCCGCATCGAGCCATCGACACGGGCGGGCACGGCGCCATAGTAGAGTATGCTTGTTCAAGCAACTGGCGAGATCTACTACTGTCGCAGCAGTGATAATGTTGATGGCAATGATTGAGATGAGACAAGAAGACGAAGGAGAAGAAGACGAAGAAGAAGAAGAAGAAGACGAAGAGAGACGACGACGACGAAGAAGACAAAGGCTCACCGAGGAAATAAGGGGTCAAACAAAAGCCGATGGGAGGGAGTGTCCAACCTGCCTGCCATCAACCACCCCTGCCCCGCCTTCCCAAGCAAGTGACTCGACTGCTACTGCAAACTCAACATACAAGACTCCACCATCCAGTTCTCCCAGAAGCATCGTCTTCTCTGCCTTTTGTATTGAGACACCTCAAGAACTCTCTCTCTGTGCTTGTCTCATCTCGACGCCCCACGCCTGAACTTTGACATCTCGTCCATCTTGACGCGGTGGTCACTTCCTCGACATGATAACTTCACTCAACCACCCTCATCTTCGTCCGTCCCTCAGCATCGTCTCGTGTCCATCCGTCTCTTGTCAAGATGCACCCGGCCTACCCTCCTGTCGAGGTTCTGGCCACTTGGCCTCAGCCCAACTACATTGACCCGACGACCAGAGGCCCTGGAATCATTATCACGTCAGCCATCCTTGGAACCCTCACCCTCGTCGTCGTCGTGGCGCGCATGTACGCCCGTTTTCACTTGTTAAAGTCCGTCGGAGTGGACGATTGCTTGATTCTCTTGGCCATGGTAAGCATGAGCGTACTCCCTAGCATAACGCATCACTGATTGAGATACTGTAGCCTCTCTTGATCGCCTTGCTCGTTGTGATTGGCTTGCGTATGTTGCAAGAGAAACCCCATGTTAACAAATAATCACTGACAATATACAGTCACCAGTAGCTATCAGTTCGACCGGCACGCATGGGATTCTCTTCCAGCTTTGGGCGTCATCCAGAGCAAAGTATGCCACTCGTCTCTACAGGAGAAGTACCATCAAGCTAACCTGTACGTGCGATAGCTTTCCTGGATGACCGAATGGATCTATGTCGTGCTTGCCGGTGTGGTCAAGCTCTCGGTCCTGGCCTTTTTCCGTCGCCTTACCGTCGATAGCATATCGCGTACTTTTAAGATATTGATCTGGATCTCGATCGCGGCTGTCGTCGGATTCATGGTTGCATTCACGTTCGCTCTCTACTTCTCCTGCTCGACGCTGGATGCATATTGGCTATCTCAGTCACCAACTTGGTCGGCATCGCACAAGTATACGTGCATCGAGTTTGGACCAGTGCTACTCGCCGCTACCATTGTCAGTCTGGTTCAGGACGTCGTTACTGCCGTTCTACCGATGTCTCTTTTCTGGCATTTGAGAATTGATATCCGGCAGAAACTGGCGCTGGGAGCTATCTTCGCCGTTGGCCTGTTTGCTTGCAGTGCAGACGGAGTTCGTTTGTACTACCTGCATATCCTCCTCTACGAATCTTATGATGCCACATGTACTCAGCCTTCTCTGTTGCTGCATATCGCTCTCGCTGACTCCAACTAGGGCATGCTTGGGATATCTACTTGTGGACTGTTGTCATTAGCACGATGGGCATTATCTGCGCCTCGGCCCCTTCGCTCCGGGTCTACTTTATCCACAATCGGGCGTCCTCGAAAGGCTCTGAAATGGAAGGAAGTATGGGATCTTATGGTAACAATGGTATATTGACGTCAGAGAAAGACGTGACCTCGGGAGCCGAGTCAAAAGGCACACTCCGTTACAAAGCATCGGAGTCGTCTTCAAACCCCGAAAGTTACAAGTCAATGCACGCTCGGTTGCGAGCAGACAGTGCCGATGAAGGAGGGTTAAGCGAGCTTCAGCAACAACTGAAACTCGAGAGAGAATTCAGAGTATGATTTGGTTACTCCACATTTGAGCGAGGCGTTCCGGGCCATGGGAAGACACGACTGCGGAGGATGACATGCACGTCTTGCGAGACCCGCTGCCTGTTAATAGTAATGATTATTTGGCTAAGTTGCTGTGCATGAACGATATATAGACAGCATCAAATAGAGAACAACGACTTTTCTAAGATCACGTGTGTGCGTGCTGAAGCCTCCGCCACAATGATGCAGGCGTGTGTGGCTGTGCGCGACTTGACATTGCTGGACAAAGAAAGTCGGTGACAGCAGCCTCTTGCTTAAGGTATTGTCTCGTCTCTCTCTGCTTCTCCCTTTGCTTCGCCCAGTTGCCCTCTTCTAGCGCGTCCTTGCAGTACTCCCTTAAGGGCACACTAGTCACCCCTTCTTCACTTCGCATGGCTGCCCTCATCCAGAGCGTAGCAATAGTCAACAAGTCTGGAAAAGTAGTGTCCAACGTGAGTGATTGCTTGCAGGCTCGCGAGAATTTCCACTAATCACCGCACTCAGAGCAAGCACCTCGTCAACGTCTTCAAGGAAGCAAAGTCGGCCTACCGAGAGAAGAAGGCCGAACTGAAAGCGGCACGGGACGAAGTGGACGAGAAATCGCGACCATCGAAGCATGGCTCGCGAGAGCACTCCAGACGGCGATCACACGAGAGGACAGAGCATGGCAAGTTGAGGCACCAAAGACCGCCGGTAGAGCGCGGATACACCGACAGCTTCTACACCAACGACCACATAAACGAGTCACCCACTCGCACAAGAAAGGCATCACCAGGCGGCTACTACCTCCCTGAAGAGAGCGAACTCCTCCGCCGCAACTCGGACTCCAATCTACGTTCTCTCCAGACCATCCGGCGAAAACCAACATCCTCCCGTCAGAACCAAGTACAAGAGGCCGACATTGACATGGATCTAGCATACGGCGAATTTCCCCCTCCGCTCCCACCGCGCCGGTACAGCGAAGAAGGCGATCTACGGAGTAAAATGACGGCGTTAAACCGTATGCTCGAGGAAGCAAACTGCGTGCACCACTCGGCGACGCAGATAATCAAGAGCCTGGAGAGCAACCCAGAAGCCATGGCCGCCGTGGCACTGTCGCTCGCGGAGATCAGCAGCCTCATGACGAAGATGGCGCCCGGGGCGCTCATGTCGATGAAGGGCGCCTTTCCAGCAATCATCGCGTTGCTACTAAGTCCCGAATTTCTGATCGCGGTAGGGGTTGGGCTAGGTGTTACGGTGGTGGCTTTGGGAGGGTATAAAATCATCAAGAAGATCAAGAAGGCGCAGAAGGGCAAAGACGGACAGCAGGTGGAGTTGGAGGCGGGTGAACTTGAAGACGTCACGGCGGACATGAGCAAGGTGAAGTCGTGGAGGAGGGGGATTCCGTTGGCGGAGGAAGCTCAGAGTGCTGGGACGAGCGTCGAGGCGGAGTATGTGACGCCGGCGGCATCGTTGTTGCTGAAGGAGGCGGGGAGGCGGGAAGAGATGCCGTGGAGGGCGAGGTCGGGGGAGAGGGAGGCGGAGCTGAAGGACAAGGAGACTGTCAAAGTCAAGGACAAGAAGCTGAAGAAGGAGAGCAAAAGCACCGAAAAGGAGGTGTCTGGGCTTAGAATGTTATTCAGGAAGAAGGATGCGATGGACGTATGACGATGATGGGGGGATGCGTAGATTCGGATGATTTCGACGAGCGACACCGTTGGATACTTACGTAGACCATGATTGACGAGTTAC
>Ga0160427_10002416_pt1 | contig 11256 bp, 29 predicted proteins | sample SolpanmetagenomL_FD_108194 | JGI IMG/M metagenome (GOLD analysis project Ga0160427, IMG submission 108194) | Solar panel surface microbial communities from Lawrence Berkeley National Laboratory, California, USA - L | ecosystem: Engineered > Built environment > Solar panel > Unclassified ...
CGGCTGGGGAGGGCGGTCAAGTGGGCGTCTCCGATTTCGGTTTGAAGTCAGCAGGCATCCGTATTTTGATACTGGTCTGAGCCGGAGCGTCTGAGCCCATGCGCTGCAGGAATGCGTTGTTGTTCCGCAGGTGACCGATTGCCTCACGCATGATCATCTGCTGATCAATCAAGGATGGCGTTGCTGATTGCTTGGACGGAGGCTTCGGGAACCAGCGGCGCCAGAGCCTTTGCAACGGCCAAGTGACCCGCCACTCTAACCAAGAATCAAGCTGGTATCCCCATTGCTCAAACATTCAGGCACCTCCAACTAAGACGACGTAATGCGTTTGAGACGCCAGATCATTACAAAACATTAGCTACGGTAAACGTCATTTACGGACCTGATCCCCTCACGACCCACACGCCCGAACCATCACGGTCGCCCCTGCCCCGGCGCTGGCGCCGCTGTAGTAGAGATCCAGCAGCGGCGGCTCGGCGGCTTGGGCTGAGACCGAGAGCAACGCGGCGACTGCGGCGAGAGCGGCTAGCTTCACGATAGGTCTCCTTTGCATTCTAAGGGGTGCTGGAGCGGCGAAAGAAACTGCCCGGTCAATTCCTCGTCCTGGGTGTCTGCGCGCCTCAGAACGCGCGCCGGATTGCAGAACAGGGGCAACGCGGGGGCGCACCAGGGCTGTGGGAGGGCTGTGGGGGTCACAGCACGCGCTCCTTGGCAAAGCCCCGGACGCCTTTGGCAATCTCTGAGTTCAAAGCGTCCCGAAGCTTAACGAGCTTCAAAACCGAAACAGCCGGGCCGTCAGCCTCGGGTGTTTTGATGTGGCAGGACACGACGCCATCTTGAATTTCAAAAGTTACCGTTGTCCGCGTCCAATCTCTCGTTGGCATCGGCACACTTTTGCTCACGACGCCACCGCCCGCGTGCGCCGAACCCAGACGTGCCAGGTGGAGAGGGCGCAGGGGTGGCGAGCGCCAAACGGCAATTCGTAGACCAGAGCCCGATTATCGTCGTGGAGAGCGAACACGAGGCGCGCTGAAGCCTCACCCCACGTTGGAACCCAAACGCCCTTGACCATGTGCCGCGTCGGCGTCCACGTCGTGCCCACAACCGGGGCCTTGAGCTTCGGCAGCACCGTCGCATCCGCGTCGACCACCCGCCGGCCCATCGCCCGCACGCGGTCCAGCGCCCAGGTGTCAGCCGCGTCCTTGTCGTCCGGCGCGAACACCGTGAACCCGGCGTGCGTGGTCAGCCGCTCCCGTGCCCAGGCTTCCAGCGCTGACGGGTCAGAGTGCTCGAGCGTCGCAATGGCTAGGCGGGTCATGGGGTTCATGGGCCTACCTCGACATGCAGGTCGCCGTTCGGTTCAAGCATGATGCAATCGCCTGGGCCTGCATCGACAACGCCCTTTGGCGTCGTGACATCCCACCGAGCATAGTCCGTGTCGCCCCGCGTATGCGGGACGATGCGCCCAGCATGAACAGCCTCAGAGAGCCACTTGGGGCCCGGCGCGGGGTGGAAGGGGGCGCTGTCCCACTCCTGCCCGTTGAAGTCTGCTGCTGTCACCTGCACGCGATTTTGCATGGCGTTCATCGTGATCCATCCTCGTGTTCGACGGCGGAAACCGCGCCTTCCATCTGCCTCAGACGCACGAGGGTGATGTCGGACAGCACCGTGGGCGATAGGTCGGAAACTTCGGCGGCTATCCGCCTCACAGCATCCGCCACAGCCCGCAGCGCCCGCTTCTCCGCGTCCGTCATTCCGGCCACCGCGAGCCAGAGGGAAGGACATCGGCGTAGCGGAAGAAGTAGCATTGCGACTGCACGAAACCGGCCGCGAGGCATTTGGCTGCAAACTGACTATCTGTCGAACGATGCGGTTTGACGTTCAGCACGGTAAAAAGGCTGAAAAGCGAGAGCACGACTGCCAAGCCGCACCCAATGAACATAAGCCTCGATTGGTCAATCATCGCCCTGCCTCCCTGATCTTGATCCGCGCCAACGCCGCCGCGCCCTCGCGCTCCCGCAGCACCGCCGCTTGGACTTCGGCAAACGCCGCAGCCGTCTCGGCCTCCAGCTTGTCGATCTCCGCCTTCGCCTCGGCGCGCGTCATGCTCGGCAGGATGCGGGGGAGTGAGGGGTGGGGTGGCTTGGGGGCAATCAGACCCAGGCCAGCGACGGCGGCTGCAATAGCCTCCTGCGCTGTGCTCCCTACACCACGGGGCGAACGGTTGATCTCACGGCCAGCGCCACGCTGGTAAAGCCCGCAAGTCCAGTAGCCCTCGTCCAGCAAGTGCTGAAGCCAATCAATCTGCCAGCCAAACGGAATGGTATTTACTGTTGGTGCGTCATCCACAGCACCACTCACAGCGGCCGCGTCCGCGCGCGCAGGGTGATCGGGGGTGGGGCTAGTCATAGCTGCCGTCCTCGTCCCAAGCGTCCTGCGGCGAGTAATCGCATTCGTAGTAACCAAACCAACTATCGGCGCCACAGCTCTCAACAGGCGTCGGTCCGTAGCGATCAGGATATTTGGCCCCAATCTTATTAAGTTCGAGGCACCACTCCTCGAACGTCATCTTTTGAGCGGGGACTGGCGGTATCATCTCCACCCGCCCAGCCTGATGAGCCCGCAGCAGCGTCTGGAATTCGTCGTGGTTCATGTCAGTTGACCAGTGCTTCGGCCGTAGCGCGTCACAGCCTCGTTGTAAGCCTGCTGTGCCGCCTGAGCAGACCGCACCTCAGCCTTCACGACCGGCGTATCCTTCGCCGTAAGAACCATCGCCCAATCGCTCGACCAATGGGACAGCGTGCCGCTGGCCATGTGGAGCTCGATCGTCTCGCCAGGCTCAAGCACGACCCGGAACCGGCCGGTGTTCTGCTGCTCGACAATCATCCCACACCCGCCTTCACATCAGAAGGCGGACAAGTGCACCACTTGCCGGCATGATTTACGTAGAACCACTCACCGCACCCATTCTCGGCAAAGAACTGGCAACCGCGGTATTGAGCATCGAATGCTGGCGCGAAACGTAAATCGGGCGCGAGGGGATGCACCAGTTTATGCTTAACCTGCTCAGAGTCTCCCGTGATCGCAGCTTTCGCCACCGGCTTGGCTTTCGCCTGCAATTCGTGCTCAGCCAACTCGCGCTGCGCAACCTCTAGCCACAGCCTCAAGTTAGCGGCGGCTCGCAACCCACGCGGGTAGGCGATGACCGCCTCTTTGATCTCTGCCAGTTCGGCGCTCAGCGTGCTGGCTTGTCCAGCCGCTATCCGGGCCGCTTCGATTGTAATCATTCCATGATCTCCCGATTGTCAGCCTCAAGCCCGTCGACGCGCTCGCGCAGCTCCGACATCCGGCGGTAAGCGTCGCTGGTCTTGGCCTGGAGCCGCGTGAGGTTGGCCTCAGCGTCTGCGAGCAGCACGCGGGCCACGGCGAGCGGGGTCATGGGCGCAACTCCCCAACTCGCTTGCGATAGGCGACCGATAGCGACGCCCAATCGAAACTGTCTTTGAAGCCGCCACAGACATGCTCTCGCGTGGTGGCGATGTGACCAGCCCCGGTGGGCAATGACCACTCAGCAACCCCGATCATTGCCCATCGCTCTGCATTGGCCACGGGCGGGGAGTTAAGACATTCCCCAACGCTGGAATTGAAATGCCGCCACCAATCACACCCGGCGCAGCATGGGCTAGCACGCTGCCAATAGAACCGGTCGACGGCTTCTTGGACATCCACCCCGCTCATGCCCGCACCTTCACGCCGCGCCGCTCCCGCGACAGCCGCAGCGCCTCGGTGGGCCAGGTGATCGCCGCCCCCGTTGTGCAGCGTGCCTGAGCCTGAGCAGCCGCCGCACGTGCCTGCTCGGTGACAGCGGCGGGCACGTAGCCCTCCATCAGCTCGGCGTCCCAGCGGAGGCGGGCGGCGTCTAGGGCGTTCATGCTGCAACTCCATGAGCCAAGACCTGACCCGGACATCCGCGCACTCCCCCGGACACCCCGGACACCCCTAAAGGGGGATGTCCGGTTTGTCCGGGTTCGGGATTGTGCCTTTTGTCCGGTTTGTCCGGGTTCAAAAAGGTTTTGTCCGGGTTTTTGTCCGGGTTTTTGTCCGGTTTGCAGGTGAGCATTCCTAGCCCTCACTGTTCGTTACGATCGGAGTACTCACCGGACATCTTTTTGTCCTGGTTTTTGTCCGGTTGTGTCTCACCGTATGAGACACTCCAGACCCTTCCCCCGCCCATTCCGACGCGATGGGTCTCGACCAGGTAGCTACCGACCCGGGAGAAAGTGCGGGTCTTGGTCGCGGTCTCGGCGCCCGGCATGGCGCTTTCGTAGAACCTGTCGCGCCACCACTTCTCGGGAACCGAGAGGCACCCACTTGGCACCCCCGGATCTCCGGTCCGACCGGAGGCGGTGATCAGGCCGTCAAGCACTTCAAGCGCCCGCTTGTTGTGCCCTTTGAGACGCGCCCGGTGCTCAGAGGCCGCGCCCGCGGCTTGACCGGTTGCGCCATAGTCAACGAGGCAAGTCGTGACTGCCTCGCCATGTCGATTGGTCCCGAGCTCCACCACCCGCAGGGTGAATTCGAACGCGTCGCCTTTCTTCATCTCGCGTTGCTTGACGACGGTCGCCGTCTTGGCGCCCCCCTCGTCAGCAACAACCTCGATCTCGGTGTCGATGGCCGCCCGGAGAGATGAATGCCCTCGAGCGCCCTTCGCCTGGTCCTTGCCGCTGTGATGGATGAACATCACGCAAGCCCCGGTCTCGGCCCTAATGCGGTCCATGTTGCGAACCAATGCACCCATGTCGTCAGGCGCGTTCTCGTTGCCGCCGGCCATGGCCCGCGACAGGGTGTCGATCACGATCAGCTTGACCGGCGACTTGATGGTCTCGGCAGCCAGCTTCACTGCATCGATGAGCCGCGGGGTATCGGCATCGGGGTCAAGCAGGTTGAGGCTGCTGGTGATGGCGGCGAAGGGGATGACCTCGCCGGCCAGGTCGCGCTGAGACTTCCAGGCTGACACCCGGTTGCGGAAGCCGATGCCGCCCTCGAGCACGCAGTAGACGACGCCGCCCTGCTCCACCCTGCGGTCGCACCACGGCTCGCCCGCAGCGACGTGCAGGGCGAGGTCGGTGGCCCAGAACGTCTTGCCGGCGTTGCTTTCGCCGTAGATGACTGCGGCGCCTTCCTCGAGCAGCACGCCCTGAACGAAGTCGCGGGCGTCTAGGACCGGCTCAATCTCGTCAAACCAGACAAGAGAGAGGCCGGGCTTGGGCGTGTCCTTCTTGGCCTCCTCGGCCTTGGCTTCCTGCTCGAGCTCTGCCGTCGGGTCGGCCGGCTCGAGATCCTCGTCGGCATCATGCTCGAGGCTGCTGTAGTAGCCAGGATCGAAGTCGGCCATATGCGGCGGGGGCTCGAATGAGGCGGTTGGCCGGATCGGCGCTGTCCGCGGGGTAGCCTTGCCATCGACAAAGGCTCGGCGAATCTTGTTGTCGATCTCGCCATCGCCCCAGGCCTCGCGCCCGGGCTGGCTTGAGACGTTCCGGCCTGCCGACAGCAGGTCCGACAGCGCGATGCTCTCATCGATCTCCCCACCACCGACCAGGGCGCCGATCTTGAGGCTTGAGGCATTGATGGTGTGCTCTTGCTGTCCGTAGCCGGCTGAGCGGATCGCATCGCACTCGCGCTGCAGGGCGGCCAGGCCATAGGCAGAACCGCCGTCCGGCCGCGGCGCCGTGCGGACCGCGACAATCGGCTTGATCTCCGGCGCGGGCTTGCAGCAGGCCTTGACCAGCCAAGGCGGCATCTCGGCCGGAGGCGTCATGTCCGCCACCTGATAGCCAGGCGAGGGCGGCAGCACGATGTAACCGCCGTTACCGCGGACATCGATGCCGGGGGCGAGGCGGCTGGCGCTGCTCCGAACATCGATGTCGGACGGCATCTTGAAGATGAGGTGCAGCCCGCCCGACCGCGTCTTATGTGTGCGCGTTGGCGGAAGCATCTCGGAATGGGCGTTGAGCCAGTCCATACCGGTGCGGTCGTCGCGGATGTCCACGTCGATGGCGACGAGGCCTGAGACCCAGCCGGTCGGCATCCCGATCATGACCGCGGCCTCGCGATCGAACATCTCGAGGATGGCCCGCTTGTCGTCGGTGGCAGCCTTAAACCCGTTGGTCGTAAGGGGCCGCTTGTTCTCGCCGCACGGGAACACCGGCACGCCCAGGCCAGCGGCGACCGAGCCCATACCCATCACGAGACGGGCCTTGGCTGAGTTATGCCGTTCAAAACGCGGGCCTCAGCAGCATCGGCGCCTGCCCAGTCGGCAGCGTGCAGATTGTCACCAACTGCTGCGCGGCTCGACCAAACGACGCCGTGTCATGATTGACTTCGTCAGCCGGCATGCCTGCGGCCAAGCTGCGCTGGATAGCTCGCATATGCGCCTGCCGAGCTTCGTCTAGCTCTGCACGGGCGTTGCAAATGGACTCGTGACGGGATAATACCCGTGAATCAGCGATCATATGTGGCCTCCACCACTGTGGTCGTCAGGGCCGGGGCGCTGTTTGCAGCAGCGTCTCGGTCCGTCCTCTGATGAGGAAGCTCCCATATAGCCGAATCTGCATTGCTGAGCAAAGGCTTATCGCCAATTTGCAAGCTATTTCGGCTCGTCATTGTTGCTTTTCCTCGCGCCGAATCTTCTTCATTTCCGGCGTCAGGCCATGCTTTGCGAGCAGCACGAGCCGCTTCTTCTTGCCAAAGTCTTCGACGCGTCCTTCGATCAGGATCATGTCGCCGGCGGGGTCCGCGAGGTGGCCGACCCACGTCTCGCCATCCGGGGCGCGCTCGAGGTGCCCGACGTAGTTGGCGCGGCGGCGCTCGGCGGATGAGAAGGTCAGAATGGGACCTCGTCGTTGATGAGCTTGGCGCCGGGCTTGCCGTAACGGACGGTCGGCGCACGGGCCACGATGTTGCCGATGTTCCGAAGCGGCACCCCGGCCTCAAGCAACACCAGCAGCGCGGATTCCGGGTCGGTGGCGATGCCGACGTGATGGCCCAGCGCGCGAAGGTCCGCGTGGATCTGCTGCTGCTCAGGCGATACAACCCCGCCGACCGGGCGCTTGGTCTCGATGAACACCGTGCGCCCGCCCGGGAGAGCCAGCGTCAGGTCAGGCCAGCCCGTCACCACGCCAGACGCCTTGCGCGCCTGGTAGTAACGTGCGCGGGCATGCGGGTTGGCCGACTTCGCCCCGCCGCTTTCGTTCATGGTGGCACTGACCCGGCTCCCCGGCGGCAGCACAAGCTTGAGCCAGGTGAGCAATGCACGCTGGGTTGGCTTCTCAGTGATATGAGCGCGCGGGTTGGCCATTAGCGCCCTTTTGCCTCCAGCGTTTCCAGCTTCCCGGCCGTCCGCAGCCGCGTGACGGCATGGCCCAGCTGCTCGTCCTGCAGCACGTCGGCGGGGTGGTAGCGGCCGGACGCGGTCCATGCGGTCTCACCGCGGCGGCGGAAGGCGACGACGGTCCAGTTGACGGGGAGGTTCATGCTACTGGCTCCGCGAACAGGTTGGGCATTGCGCGCTCAGCCAAACCCCGCCAGTGGTCCCGTTCCGCCGTGACGCCCGCCAGCTCGGCGCGAGCGTGCGCCAGAGCAGCGACAAGCACGGCGACGCTATCGAGGGACACAGTCTCAACGACGCTCACGCTGCCGGCTCCGCGAACAGATCCCGCAGCGGCTTGTCGTAGGCGGCCTGCAGGTCGGGCGTGCGGACGAATAGATCGGCCTGGCGCTGGGCGGCTTCGATGCGGCGACATGCCACATCAAACCAACGCTCATCCTGCTCTACGCCTATGAACGATCGTCCAGCGGTAATGGCAGCGGCGCCGGTTGTCCCACTCCCCAGGAAGAAATCGGCGACGAGGCCGTCGCGCTTAGTGCTGATCTCGATAAGCCAGCGAAATAGAGCTTCTGGCTTCTCTGCCGGATGCCCATTCGGCTTTTGCGACGACCAAGGAAACGCCTTGATGTCTGGCAGGCCGCGATCTGGCACAGCAAAGTCGGGCTGCGCCATCAGTGCCACCATCTCGTAGCTTGGACGCAGCCCCTTTTGACCGCCCGGCCCAATCCACTGCTTGTCCCAAATCAGGACGCTTTCGATGCTCCATCGAGCCTCGCAGACCGCTTTTTGGTAGGTCGCAAACGATCGCCAGTTGAGGCAGGCCCACAGCGCTCCAGTCTGCTTGAGCCGGCTACGACCAAGGCGAATCCACTCTGCGAACCAGTAGCTGCCGTTGCAGATGTCAGCCCATGGCGACAGCTTGCCCATGCCATCCGACTTGGTATTGATCATGTAAGGTGGGTCGCATGCGATCAGGTCGAGAGAATTAGCGGGCAGCTGACCGATGACGTCCAAGGCATCGCCGCAATAAAGCGTGGCGTTGCCTATGATCTCAGACTTCATGGTCGCTCTGCTCATCGTAGTCGCAGCAAGCATCGAGCAGGTTCTTCCATTGCAGCGCCGTCAAGCCATGCACTGCCGCCTGTTCGTCTGCGACCTTCTCGCTGTCGATTGAGCAAGTCGTAACGGTGTTGTCTTGCATCACATCCAGCCTTTCATGCGAGCTAGGCCCCAGCCGACGACGCCCATCCCCAGCAGCGCGAAGCTGGCAGGCTCCGGCGCTGGCACAGGCGCATCCGGCCGCACCACGATCTCGGGTATCGTCACCGTCGTGGTCGGCGGCGTCTGACCCGGCGGGCGAGGCGCGAGGCTGGTGTCGAACTGGGGGAGTGAGACTGCGGGGAAAGCGGCATCTGTGTGGCCGCGATCGGTTACATGGCTGCCTCCTGGGATGGTCAGGCCATAGCCTGACGGGGTTGCTAGACCTCCTGAACCGAAGGCCAGCGGAACCTCTGCCGCAGCGAACCCGCCGCGGACAAACTCAGAAACCATGCCAGCCCCGCCGGCGATGTCGCCGAACCCGCCGCCCGCATACGGCCCCACGCCGTAGATCGCCGGATACGGCACGGGCAGAGCGGCCCACACGGGCGGGACCATCGGCAGCGCCGGGAGTAGCGGCAGCGCCAGGGCTCCAGCGCGGGTGCAGGCGATTAGGCCGCGGACGACCTCGGGGCGGCCGACGCGAGCGTACCAGTGCCAGACGCGCTGGCAGTTGATTGTGGTGAACCTCCAAGCGCCCGGCATGGCTAAAACACACGCTCACGTTCCATGCGGCGCAGACACGCCTCCATGGTCTCGCCCGGCTTCAGGTCATAGGCGCAACCGATGCAACCGCCTTTCCAGGAATTGACGCGCTCACCGACGCCATCGGAGAACGTTACCTCAATACTTGTTCGGCTCATGCGGCACCCCGGCAACCAGGCCGGCAGCCCCTTGCGGGTCCAGGTGCGTCGTTCGGCGTAGATCGTCGCCATACGCTCTTGGATCGAGCCGTCCCGCATCAGGTAGCGGTAGAGGTGCACTTCAACGTGGCGACCATCGGTGAACGGCGGGCTGTATTCGCTCGGCGTTTGCTTTGCCCAACGCCCATCAGCAAGTCGGATTTCCGTTTGGCACCCGTCAAAGCGAAAGGGGATTCGCAGCAGCTTGGTCCGCGCCCCCCAATGCAGGTGCACGTACTCGTGGTCGCCGTCCCGGTTGACGCGCCATGAGAACCCCCAAGACCGCTGCCCATTTGGCGAGCCTTGCGTTTCGTCATAGACCCGAGCCCACCGCATCGGCAGCTTGAAGTAGAAGCGGCCGTAACCCGGGTTGATGCTTAACGACGGCGCACTTTCGCCATCGTCGTTCCACTGGATCAGTTCCAGCCCAAGTCCCCAACCGCCAGACGCTTCTAGCCAATTGAACCTTGCTTCCCAACCTCGCCGGTTGCGTTCGAAGAAGCGGAAGCCGGTCAGCTTTCGAAACAGAGGCCACTCGCGTAGATAGACCGGCTCACGTGCCGGGATGACCGCATCACGCATAACCGCTCTCCGTTCCGTTGATTTTACTCGCTGCCCCTACCGCGCCATGAGCCGTTTGATCCGACGCCGAGCCCGGCGCCCGACGCTGGTCCCCAGCTCGCCGGTCCAGTCCGCTGCGTCGTTCAACTTGTCCGACAGCCAGTTCAGCCAGGTCTCGACGCGCAGCTCGATTTTCGTGGCGAGTTCGTTCATTGGTCCCCCGGACTTCTTCGATGCGGGCCAGCAGCACGGCCCGGAATTCGTCATTGCGCGCAGCCAGCTCGATGGCATGGTCGAGGCACATCGCGCGGCGACGGGCCTGCCAGTCCTGGATGGTGCGGTAGGAACAGGCCACGAGCCTCGCGATGCCCTTGGCGGATCCACGTCCACCAAAGAGCCCGCAGGCCTGTTCTGTGAGGGCGGCAGCGTGGCTCATGCACGCTCCTGCCGTATGTTGATTGATGGACGGCACGTCGCGGCTCCCGCATGTTCCTGGTCATTGACGGTGACCGAGCGGAAGGCGATCAGACCGGTGATGCGACGAGCGACCCCCACGACAAACAGCGCGCAGCCCTGCAAGGCAGCGCACCAGGTCGAGCGGATCGCCGGCATCCCGGCACAGTGGCCAGCGTCACCGCCAGCGGAAGAAAAGGACAGGGCGTGCGAGCGCGAGACTGCACAGCCCTGCCAAGTTTGGCCCCGATCTCCAGCCTGGATCGCTCGGGACAACACAACGGGGCCGGTCCATGGAACCGCCAGGCTGAGGGTATTAGGGCTAGGCATAACGCCGGCCCGAACAGGGTTCACACTTGATGCGGCACTTCGGCGTCTGCTGGAACACCTCGCCGCACGCGATGCAGCGGATCCGGTAGAGCTCGTCGGACAGTCGGGCCTCAACCGAACGCATTGCACGGGGCGGCATCGGCGCGGGCGCAGGCTTAGGAGGCGCTACGGTGCACGGAGCACCGATGATCTCCCGGCGGTGCAGCATGCGGCTGCCAGCCACCTTCTGCAGCGTATGCAGAGAGATGCCATACTGCTTGGCCAGCAGCGCCAAGTCGGCATGCAGCGCGACCATGACCTTGGCCTCAACGCCGATGGTCTCGGCCGCTTGCGTGAACATGTTGTAGTTGACGGTCTTGCCTTTCTTCGCCGCGCTAATGCGCTCGCGGGTCTCTGGCGACAGCGGCTTACCGACGCGCTCAGCCGCCATTCGGCGCAGACGTTCGGCATGCTCCGGCTTTGCCTTGGCGATGGCCTTCATCTTAGCGCGGGCGGCTGGCGTGTGCTTGCGACCGGCGAACGCGC
>Ga0160427_10002417_pt1 | contig 11255 bp, 11 predicted proteins | sample SolpanmetagenomL_FD_108194 | JGI IMG/M metagenome (GOLD analysis project Ga0160427, IMG submission 108194) | Solar panel surface microbial communities from Lawrence Berkeley National Laboratory, California, USA - L | ecosystem: Engineered > Built environment > Solar panel > Unclassified ...
AACAGCCATTAATAACGCCCAACAACGGCCGGGGTTTGAGTAAATAATGGCAATGACCGCCAGGAACAAACCCTCACCAAACGAATTCAGCAGCTACCCAAGGAATCGGACAAACCGCTTATCTTTTGTTTAGAATGGTTCCTCCCCGCCGTTTATGTTGGCTAATGTCAATGGCTTAGCAGATACTCAAGGCCTTGGTTCATCAGCACCGCATCAACATGGGCTCTGGATTCACAGAGATCAATGTAGCCCAGTGCCTGAAGTCTGCGTCCCATCGTTTGGGCTTGGGTCAGAGTTAGCTGGACACCTTTTCGGGCAAGGAGTTGGGTAATTTCCCCTGCCATTTGGGGTTCCCTAAACAGCAGTTTCAAGAGTAAGGAGTCAACTAGGGCTAGCTTCATGGCTTAGTCAATCGCTTTAGTCTATGAACATGATAGATAAAGCAAGGGCTTATCTTTTCTTTACTCATGGTTCATCTTCATTAAAGGAGATATGACCTGCTAACAAGTATTTGGGGAGGTCAATTAAATAGAACTCTCTACTTTTAACTGGCCTACCATTAGGAGAAGCTTACAGAACCACCTCATCGTAACCAAAAAATAGATACTCCCCTCATGCTAAATAAACGCTTAGCCACTAAGGGTTTGTATTTATTTTTAAAGGGCAGATAATACTTTTCTACGCTTGTGGTGTATAGTCAGTAGGATATAATTTACGACCTGTAAGACTCTAAAAATATAAGAAAGACACTCTAGTAAATAAATCCTTTTGAAAGGTTTATAAATCTCATCGATTCTTTAGTACCCTTAACTTTTTAATCAATTTCCCATTTAAATTCACTTATGGAAGGGTATAAACTATGACAATTTCCATATACACTGTGTTAGGCTTCTCAGCCTGATCTACAAATCGATGATAATGGTTTGATCTTCAGAATAGCGTATGCTATCAACTAGGGTTGACATTTAGTATAAGATAAGCGTCTCACTGAACGCCCGTGGCTGTTGTACAACTCGGCTACTCACACCGATTTTCAACATCTGAAATGGCGAATAAAAATTTCTACCATCGACTGCCCGCCTTAGTGGAGAAAAGCACGACAAAGCCCAGAAAAGTGTTTTGAGAAGGCAATGACCATTCTACCTTTAGGGCTATGGCCTGACGAGGAGCATACTTGGTGGTGAACTTCATATACTTCTTCAGGTCGAAGGCCGCATCGGCGGTCCGAAATAACTGCCATGAGCATCACTTTGTGAACGCCAGCTTTACCCCGTACATTAATCTTTCGCAACTCATTGTACGCCACCAAACTACCTAAGACGGGTTCCACCGTCCGCTGACGAAGCCGTTTCATGCGTTTGCCCCGCCGACTTTGCTGGCGCTCCAGGGCTCGTCGGTAGAAGGAATTATAGGCCGTTCGAATAATTTGTCGGCATTGCCGCGGTGGAGGATCACCTCTTGGGTATACAGGTGGGTTTGAGCGGACAAGGTTGGCAGTCCTGATAAGCAGCTCGGTTGATTTTCAGTAAACTGCCATCAGCCTGCGAATCAAAGGGCTTAAAGGGCGGTAGCTGGCCACCGGTACCGCTAAACTGGTCAGCGGGTAGTAGGAGAAACCGTTAACATGTGGCTTGTATTTGCCCAACACTAGTATCCAGCTGCGCGGCGGACCGCATGTGATTTTCCACTACTCCAGCAAGGCGTAATTGCTTCCGTTCGAGTAGTCGCAACGGCGCTCCAGCCGTATCGGCCACTATCTCTTCTAGGTGCTCTTATGCTGCTCATCAAAATTTATGAGTTACCGACTATCTTTTAGCGCTCATTGGTGCAGCTAACAATAGCACTTATCTTCCCATCCAGTTCCTCAACTGCTCGTTCCAACATAACTAGTTCCTCTCTATCCGGATGATAGTAGTCTTCTCCTTTAATCAAATCCATCAAGCCCAGGATTGACGAGACTGGCCTGCGCAACTCATGAGACTGGATGTACGCTATTTTTCTTAAGGATTCGTTTTGTGCGCCCAGTAATCGTTCCCGCTGTATCCGTTCCGTAATGTCAGTGGCATTACAGGATACACCCAGTATTACACCTTCCTCGTTTCTGGCGGGCTCGTAAGTGATATACCAGGACACTCGTTTATCAGGATAAACGATTTCCCGCTCGCTGGTTACCGTTTTTCCCGATAAAGCCACTTGATAATTCTCGACAAAAGTCGGCAAATGAGATTCATGCACATACGCTCTGATATCCATCGCCTCCCGAATCTTAATTCCGTATAAATCATCAATAAACAATTCAAGCGATTTATTAAATGCCAGGATGTCAAAGTCTCTTCCCAGCAGGAGGTGACAGGAGACGGAACTTTCGAAAAATGATCTAAGCTTGATCTCCCCCTGTTTTGCTTTAACAAACTGACTTTTAAGCGCGTTGATGCTGAATTCAAACTCCAGAACTTGTATGACCTGCCTGGCTAATACCCGAAGCAACTGTTTCTGAATGTCAGTAAGCTCTTTTGGCTGCTGATCAATAACGCATAGGCTCCCTAGATTATGACCATCCTGCGTCGTCAGGGGCGCACCGGCGTAAAAGCGGATATTAGGATCACCCGTGACCAGGGGGTTCTGGATAAAGCGCTCGTCCCGCTTAGCATCGGGGACTTCAAAGACATCATACTCCTGAATAGTGTATTGACAGAAAGCATCCTTTTTACTTGTCGTTGGGTGATTGAAGCCCACGTTGAACTTGATGTATTGAGTTTGGTCGTCCAAAAGGGTTATCAGGGCGACTGATGTCTGACATATTTCAGACGCTAACTTGACAATGTCTTCTAGTTCTTTCTTTCTATCGATCTCTAAGGTCAGGAAGCGGTTTACCGCTTTCAAGCGTTCCAGCTGTTGTAAAGGCATATTAATTGACTAAAACTGGTGTAAGGACTTAAATTTATTAAAATAGAACAGCAAATGGTAACTTAAGCACTAATAATAAAGCAATATATGTAACTTTGGAGATTAAATAATCATTTATAGGTAACTTGGTATTATGAAAATAGCCATTGTTGATGATGATCCTATTTTTCAATTTCTAGTAAAGAGGGCGGTCGTAAAAATCGCATCAGCGCATGAGTTACTGCGCTTCGATGACGGCCAACAAGCGTTCGATTACATTGAGTCGTGGCTGTCGCTAAACCAAGCAGCACTTCCTGAGTTGATTCTGCTGGATATTAACATGCCCTACATGAACGGATGGCAATTTCTGGACAGCTATCGAGCTCTGCAAGCCGTAAACTACCATCCTCACATTTATCTGGTCAGTTCGTCTTCCGATCCAGCCGATTTATCGAAATCGCAGACTTATCCTGAATTGAAGGGGTACCTCAAAAAACCGCTGTCCATCCAGCAAATGAGCGATCTATTTACGGCCAAAAGGGACTAGGAGCCCACTGTCATCTCTTATAGGTAAGCATTGATCGTTCTTAAATAAACGATCCTTCGCAATGGTACCGCTCTGCTGAGCAAGATTAGTCAATTAAATGTCCGTTTCTTTGTCCCGTATGCTATGAACTGGGGTTGACCGTTAGTAAAAAATAATCGTCCTATAAAACCCTTTATTTTTCTTACACGGACTCTTTGGAGACAAGTGACAGATTTTACGGCCCGCCGCTGCGGTACGAAACGGCAAAAGCACCCATACGTAGAACCTACTCAAGGTATTATTTCAACGGTCGTTTGTAAAATGCCATAAACTTAAAACATGCTTTCCGCTAACCTGTGGATGTATCGCAAACTCAAGATACTATTAAAAATTAGACGTTGATTTTTGAGATAACAATTTGAGAATGCTAGATAAGCTTATAGGTTGCCTTCGATGATATCAATCATCTGTCCTAGTAAAATGGGCCTTTAACGAGACGATATTCTAAGGCGATATATGCCGTAAATAAGACTAAAAAAGGGACGCGATGGCCGACCGACCCATTGACACTAAGCTCTTCTTCACAAGGGATTAAATCAGCAGAAAGCACTTAAATTAGCGGTTTAACAAAACCCCAGTTTTGTTAAACTTTTCTTCTAGGTTAACATAACGTTTGATTATACAACAGGACGTATGCTACTGGTTTCTGTGTACAGTAAATCAGTAAGCCAATGTATATTAAGAGATTACAACGAAATAAAAAAAGTAGAAAGTCGCTCAACTTTAAGCGACGGATTGTCGAAGTCTATCGAGCTGAAATCGCTCAACCGGCCGATATCCAACGTTATCTGCATATTTCTCTAACCGAGCTACGCCGGTTAAACCGATGGTATTTCAAACACCGATTAGCCCGTCATTTATACCCCTATCGCTGTTACAAAACCATGAAAAAACACAAGCCAACGGCCTATCAGAAAGCGCTTGAAAAGCGATTAGCCGCTACCGAAGCGGAAAATAAAGTACTCAAGCTAAAAGCCGAGGCCTACCAAACGGCCATTCAAATCGCCGAAGAGCAGTTTCAGATTCCAATCCTAAAAAAGTCTGGTACCAAACCATCCAACAACTGACTCGTCGCTATCCCCTAGTGGGCATGGAGCAGTTATGCGGAGTGTTTGGTTTAACCCGTCAAGCCTGGTATGCGGCTACCCGGCGAGCAGAGAAAAAGAGCTTTCAGGCTGAGGTTGTGGTGCAGGAGGTCAAGCGTTTGCGCAAGGTTATTCCCGGCCTGGGTACGGCTAAACTGTGCGTAATGATGGAGGATTTTTTGGCTCGCCATTCTATCAAAATGGGACGAGATAAGCTTCATAAATTGTTGAAAGAAAGGTCGTTATTGATTTGCCGAAAGCACTGCCGAGTCAAAACGACGGACTCTGACCATGGCTTTTATAAGTATCCGAATCAAGTTAAAGATCTTAAACCAGAGCGGCCCAATCAGCTATGGGTGAGTGACTTGACGTATCTGTATGTAGGTCGTGGGTTTGCCTATTTGTCAGTAATTATGGATGGGTATTCTCGAAAAATCGTGGGTTGGTCATTGCACAAAACGTTAGAAGCCAAGGGCCCGTTAACGGCCTTAGAGATGGCCTTGGCCGAGCGTGGAGCCAGCAATCAAGAACTGGTGCATCATTCGGATCGAGGGGTTCAATATTGCTCAGGGGCCTATGTGGCTCGGTTAAAGGGGTCCAGCATAGCCATCAGTATGACCGAGTCAGGCGACCCTAACGAGAATGCCTTAGCCGAACGCGTTTTTCGCTGCCTGAAAGAGGATTTTAGACTACGAGGCTTTGTGAACTTTGCGGTGGCCCAAGCAGCCGTTGAGCGCTCGATTAGGGCCTACAATTCGGTACGCCCCCATGGTTCGTTAAATTATTTAACCCCGAATCGAGCGCATCAAAAGACAGGGTATCACGCCCTGAAATGGTATCCATACAAAAAGGTGCGGTACGGAAATGTGCAATATCAAGTAGATGAGGCCTTTTCTTCCCCTTTGTAACCCTATTTCAGTAGCATACGAACTTGAACTAGCTCAGAGAGCCGCAGCTGATGTGATATAATAAGCCGCTACACAAATGGCTGTGATCAGGCCCACTACAACAGTGGCAGTTTTAGCAACCTGCATTTGACTTGGCCTTAACCATTCTTGACCATACCAGTAATTAAATTTGTTGACCAGCCAGAGTAATCCAAACCACTCTAGATAACTGATTACGCACGACAGAACGTACCAGAGTTTAATGGTTTGACTACTGGCACCTCTATGCCACCGTAACTTATCTGGAATAAGTAAACTGTTAAGTCCTGTGCCATGAAAGAAGAACAATATCCAAAGCAAGACGATTGCGAAAAACAGCAACAGGACTAAGTGCAGTATGGCTTTGGCAATCGTTACTAACATTGATGAGAAGTTTAATTATTCCACTATTGAAAAACAGATTGATGATATCGAAATGTTCTAATAGTTGAATAATATAAAGATAGTTATACAACTGCTCTGAAATAAGTACAAAGTAGGTATAGAGCAATATGTTGTACTCTTTTGGTAGTGAGTTTACCCGTTTACTAACCACTCTTGTTCCAGACGAGCAACGAGTAGAGTTAATTCCTGAAGGGAAGGCGGTTTCGTCAAGAAACGGTTAGCTCCTAACTCCTGTGCTCTTCTTCGATCGGTTTCTGCATCAGAAGTGGTCAAAATGACGATTGGAATTAAGCAATAGGTAGGATGAGTGCGAAGCCGACTAAGCACTTCAAAACCATCCAATAAGGGCATATTCAGATCAAGTATGATTAGAGCTGGTAGAGCCAACGAGTCTTCCAAGTGCTGGAAGAGTTCGACTCCGTTTTCTAAAGCTTGAAGTAAGTAGTTTGGCGTGTATGCGCGAAAAGCTTGTTGGAATAGAAACCGGTCATCTTCATCATCATCGACTAGAATGACCCACTGCTTCTTCAAATCGTTCATAGTACAAGTTATCGGCCTCTCAACAGCTTAGCGTTCGTAAGCGTTCGAGTGCTTGCCTAAAAATAATACTATAAACAGATTTTTGACATGACTTTCATCAGTTGTACTTATTTCAGAGCAGTTGTATAACTACCATTATATAAAGGGAAGAACCTAAGAAACTAAGTAGTAGACAGATACTATACTTATTTAAGAAGTTCAACTTCTCCAAACGAGCGAAGCGCTAACTAATTTATCAGCATCTATAATGCTAATTGAGCCCACTTCCACTAATACCTTGATAGTAATTATCTGACTAAAGCCCTTTCGCTTAAGTTCAGCAATACATATTTCAATATCGTGGTATTGATCGTACACTTGATTGAAGAGATTCGAGGCTTCTTCCATAATCTACGAAGCTAGACCTGTTATATAAGTGCCGTGGCTGTTGCAAAAGTAGATTAGCATAAGGGAAAACTGATCAGGTACTGGCAGGACGATTACCATTCCGCTCTGTTCAACTGAATTGAAGCGCAGATACTTCTTCAGATTGTAGGCCATGGCCGCCACATACATCACTTTAGCTGCGGCTTCCCGGCTACGGGTATTGATTTGACGCAAACCATAGTAGTTGATTAGGCTGCCTAAAACGGGCTCCACCGTTGCCGATCGGATTCGCATCATGCGCTTGCCGAACCGACTCGATAACCGCTTCACCATTCGCTCATATTGGGCTTTGTAATAGGTATGATGCAATCGTTTTTCACTGGCTTTATTTCCTTTACACTGCTCACGAATGGGACAATCTTTGCAATCGGATGCCTTGGCCAGGTAACGTTTTTTGGGATTACCTTGCTTATCGACCAACAACTTGTCAAAGGCTAAGCGTTTCCCTTGACTACAGGTGTAGCTGTCGCTGTTGACGTCATAGTAAAAGCCTGGCCGCTCGTCCTTGTACTTGCCATGGGGCGAAACGAATCCAGTTAATCCTCTGATCTCCAGTTGTTCATAATTCTCCCCGGAACCGTATCCTGCGTCAGCCACTACATTACTTATGGCTACGCCAAACCTTGTCAAACGGTCCCGCGTCGTGTCAACAATGGGCAGTAGGTTGCGACTATCGCGCCGGTCGGCCGAGTTGGCCTGGATATGGGTGATCACATGCTGAGACACATCGACGCTCACACTGGCCATATACGCCAGTTGGCGAGGCTTACCCGTTTTGAACGCAATGCGGGCATCTGGGTCTGTAGGACTATAATGAGTGAGATTACTGAAGAGTTGACCAGCTTTGTTGGGCGCTGCTTTTCGAATATTACTATGAAAGCGGTGGATGTGTTTTACGCGTTCTTCAGAAGCCGTTAGCCGAGGGACGATGTGTTTACCTAATGAAGGAGTAGTCTCAGACGACCAGATGGTAGACTTTCGCTCCAGTCGACTCATCGACGCATTGGCTTTAATGTATGCAGAATCGATCACTTGGGTATGACCACTGACGAGCCCCTTGTGGATACATAAGCCTACGATGTGCGAAAAGCACGTTTCAAAGACAGAAACCGGTATGCGTTGACGGGTTCGTGACAGCGTGCTATGCCAGGGCAAGGGTTGCTCCAGTGCGTAGCCTAAAAACGTGCGGATACCCAAATGCAGGTTCGCCAGTTCCAGGAGCTTCCGATCCGAGGTAATGTTTTCCAGGTGAGCCACCAGTTGCAGCTTAATAAACACGATTGGGTCCAGCGAAGGCCGCCCCATGGTGCTATAAAAAGGCTCAAAAAGCGGCCTAACAAAGCGAAAGTCGACCGCTTGTAGCAGTTGCTGGTAAAAATGGTGAGCGGGCACCAGTTTCACCAGCGAAGTTTGGATCGTGTGATAGCCTAGCATAAGCTCACAACTAATCTATCCTTCAATGAGTTACTTTTGCAACAGCCACTGCCAATATGTTAAGTACTACACAATGTAAGACAAAAATAGGATCTGTCATACATTGTGTATGACATCATTTTACTGGGCTCAAACCGGCCTTCAGTAAATTTTCTAGATGACTATAGCCTTTCGATAAAACATTTAATACTCGGGTGTAAGCATACTTTTCTTCAGGCTTGATTAGAATCGGTTTTGCAACTACTTTTACAACTAAAACTACAACCCTTTTCTATTCTATATTCGCAATATGATTTATACCGTGGGTGGAATCAAAGGTGGAAGCGGCAAGACCACGCTAGCTACTAACTTGGCAGTTTATTTAATACAGCAAGGACGTGACGTAATCTTAGTAGATGCCGATGATCAAGAGTCGGCAACAGATTTTACTTCTTTCCGGCACCAAACATTAGATGGTGAAATAGGGTACACGGCAGTTAAAATAACAGGTCGAGAGTTGAATGCACATGTGATCAGGCTGGCGACAAAATGCGATGATGTTGTCATTGATACAGGAGGCCGGGACACGGTTAGTCAACGTTCAGCTATAACTGTGTCAGATGTATATTTAGTCCCATTTGCTCCCCGCTCATTAGATATATGGACTTTACGAAAAGTAGAAAACCTGATAGCTGAGATAATGCCTTTTAACCCGCGTCTCGTGTGCTTAACCTTTATTAATAAAGCTGATGCTCGAGGAAATTATAAGGAGGACACTTCAGATCTTTTACGAGAATCTACAGTCCTTCAATTCTTAGATACACCAATTGGGAATCGTATCTCATTCGCTAACGCTGCATCATCTGGTTTAGGTGTGGTTGAAAACAAACCCACAGATGAGAAGGCAGTAAATGAAATGAAGGAATTATATGAAGGTATTCATAAAGCTCTGACTAATAAAGGTAAAGAGAATAAAATTACAACTTGACTTACAACTTTTAGTAGTTCTAATATGAGTTGTGAATACTAAACTAGAAATCGAGCATGAACTCAACAAAAAATAAAAGTAAAATAGCTTTACCACCTACAGCTCTCAATAGCCCTGCTATGCTTGAAGTTATTGATAAGGGTGGCACAGTCAAAGAACAGAAGGTTACAAATGCGAAGCAACAGGCAGCTGACGAGGACCCGTTGAAGTCCTTCACGTTTAAAATTTATGAGAGTGAATTAGCCCAGATCAGAGATATACAGGCTCGACTGCCTAAGCGTGATCGTATTTCTATCCATGATTTTGTAGTTGCGGCTGTCAAAGATAAAATTAGTAAGCATCTTAAAAAATAGACAAATTACAACTCTTTCTAGAACAAATATTAGTTGTAGAATCAGTTGTAAAAGTCCTAGTATTAGCGATACAGTCGTGCTATCTGAACCTAGCAAAACCGTTCTAAAACTCGTTTTATTAAGATGTTTTCTGCGCTAAAACCCGTGTTTTTCCGAGGGAAATCATCATTTGTCACTTATAAGAAGGCATTTATAAGGATTATAGCAATGGAAAAGCCATCTTAAGCAAGATCGAAAAACTCCGGTACAAAACTCGTTTTATTCAAGCTTTATTAGTTTAGACCCGATTTTGCAACTGACTTTTTGTGTAAAATCAACCCTAATCATGCCTAAATGGACTTTTCTGTTGAATTATGTCAACCTATAAGTTGAAAGTACTTATGAAAAGAATCCGGTATATAACTCGTTTTATACTGGATTCTTTTGGTTAGGTGTATCATAGTTCCGCTCTAAAGCAGACTGAACCTCCTTCTTCAGGCGTTCCTGAGCTGCCTTACCGACTTTGACAAATACAGCATTGCAGTATTTTAGGCGGTCTTGAATCAGCTCATTAGAGTTGGATTTTATCTGCCATTCATACACTAGTTTGTTAGCAGCTTCAGTTCCAATGTCTTCTAAATAAGTAGCTATATTCTTATCGGTCACTTTCCAAGATCGAAGGTTATTGATCACCCGTAACACGATGACATTGTTAAGCCAAAAATCTGGAATTCTGCCATCTAACTTGCGTTGAATTGTGAATTTGAATCCAGTTACTTTCTTACGCCCTTTAGTGATGCGTTCAGATTCGTATATTGCCTCGTAAGTAAAAGCCAAATTTGTATTAGCCAGTTCTTGTATAGCTTCACTCATAGTATACTTAATGAGGTCAGCGGTTTGCGGATATTTAAGTTTAAGAGTACCGTCCTTATTTTTTTTGTTATTTCCTCTTTTGTCCTTTTCATACCAGCAATCCATTAACTGTCGATACTGTTCGATAGTAGGAGACCAAACACCTGTATCTCGAAAAGCTGATAGAATTTCGAAGAAACGCATTGAATACCAACTTCTTAAGCTCATGTAATTACTGAGCTGATATTTAGTATAATGAGCAACTTTAATGAAATAGGGCTGTAAGGCTGGGTTTAACAGAACCGTGATAATTCCGTTCTTGTAGCCCACTGGCATTTCATAATTAGTTGTGTCAAGTAAATGCCGTACATACCATTCTTTACCATCCAGGCTTTCAAATTCCCACTTTACGTCCGTTAATTCACGTAACGCTGCTTTGATAGGCTTATAGGCTGTATCTTGGGTAATATCTGCATCAGCGATAATATCTCCAATCCTAAACTGATAGTAAGGTCTAAGCGCATATTCATCATCCCGTATTTGATCCATAACTCGGGCCATTATACGTTTGGCAGCCACACTCATTTTGCCCTGTCGAGCAAACGTTACATTCCAATGCTGCTTAATGATTTCGTTATGTTGAGGCTCGTACGTTAGCTCCAAGGGAATCACTAACTGAGTATTGCGTTTGTCCTGTCCAGTCATACAAATAACTATTTCGATGGCAAACTAATAAAAAGAGTTATAAAATACAACTCTTTCTTATACGGTATATATCTCGTTTTATTGGCTGTTTTTCCGGTACACATCTCGTCT
>Ga0160427_10002419_pt1 | contig 11237 bp, 12 predicted proteins | sample SolpanmetagenomL_FD_108194 | JGI IMG/M metagenome (GOLD analysis project Ga0160427, IMG submission 108194) | Solar panel surface microbial communities from Lawrence Berkeley National Laboratory, California, USA - L | ecosystem: Engineered > Built environment > Solar panel > Unclassified ...
CCAGATAAAGGCGAAGAATTGCATTTTTTGCCACGGGGTAAGGGATAAGAAGGTGGTGGTGAAGTTCTTTTTCAGCCAGCGCGGCACGATGGGCAGGTTGAAGCGCAGGCCCAGCCAGAGGTAGCCGTGGCCGAAGGCGAAGACCAGCGCGGCCAGCACCACCTTGTGGAGCTGGGTGGCCGTGAGCGGGGCCGCGTCGGGGAAGTACCAATCGAAGGCCAGCTGGATGGGGTACCAGAGCAGCATGAGCAGCGCGGCCAGGTGCAGCTCGTTGTGGCGTAAAAACCACCCGTAGAGCCGCTGGGGCCGGGTCAGGTGCTGGGGGTCGTGGTGGTGCAGGAAGGCACGCATAGAAAAAAGGGTTAAGTGGGTTTTTGATGTTGCAGTGCTTGCTGCACGGCGATGTATTTGTCGATGGTGTGGTGCGACTCGCGCAGGGCGTGGTTCTCGCTTTTGAGGGCCAGCACGTCGGTGTGCAGGTACTGCACGAGCTGCTTGTAGCCGCTCATTTCCAGGCGCATGTCGTTGACGGCCACGCAGGCCGAATCCACCTTGAGGCCCTGGGCATCCATCTTCTTGTCGATGGCCTCGATGGAGCGCTTCAGCAGCCAGCCGATGAGGCCCAGCAGCGCGGCGCCGCAGAGGCTGAAAATCCAGTTAGTTGCCATTAGCCCAGGAAGCCGTAGGTGGGAGAATCGGGCGCCGAGCGCACCGTGGGGCGTGGGGCCTGCGGGTCGACGTAGGCGCCGGAGTTGAAGTAGGTGGCGAAGCGCGTACCCGAGGCGTACATGTTCAGGTGCCGGCGGGCCTGGGTCAGAAAGACCAAGCCATCCTCGCGGGCCTGGCGCAGCTTGGCGCTCAGCAGTTGGTCGAGACTGGCGTCAGCCTCCTTGCCGTTGGCGTCGTCGGGGCGGTACACGTTCAGCTCCACGGCGCTGCCGTTGAAGCTGAGCCCCACCTCGGGGATGGCCTTGGCTATGACCAGGTGCGCCAGGGCCGGGCGCAGAAAGCGCTCCAACATCACCTGGTTGTCGGACGTGAGCGTGCCGGCCACGAGCTGCGCCTTCAGCTCGCTGAGGTACTCATAGCTGAGCACGGGTTCCAGCTCGAAGCGCTCGACCTTGCGCAGGGTGGCTAGCAGGGCCTGGTAGGTGAGGCGCGAGCCGGCGATATCGTAGTGGCGCGTAAACTCGGCCGCCGAGCTGATGAGCAGCTCGCGGGCCTGCACGGCGGCGGCCGACGTGGCCCAGGCCGGGAAGTCGGCCGCGTGGGCTTCCAGATACTCCAGCACGCTTTCCAGCGCGTTGTAGCCCTTGTTGCGCAGGCTGGCCTTGAGCTGGTCGATTTGCCACTGGAAGGGCCGCGAGCCGCCGCTCACCACGTACACGCCCGCATCGCTGATGAGCAGCTGGTTGAGGGGCAGGTATTCCAGTAGGCCCAGGTTGGCCAGCGCCTCGTGCAACAGCAGCAGCAGCCCGCCGGTGGCACTCGCGGGGTCGTCGAGCGCCGCCTGCACGTCGGCATCGCTGAGCGCGCTCAGCTCGTTGTAGAGCGCCGGCCCCAGCACCGGGCGCAGTTGCTGGCGCTCGGCCACGCGCAGGTCAGGCTCCAGGTTTTCCAACTTGTTGCCGCTGGCCGCTACCCGGACGTGGGCGCAGAATTGGGCAATGGTGCGAATCAGGGTCATTTGGTGGCCTGTTGCGGTGGGGCCGAGGGCGTTTCGGCAATGGCCTCCGTCATCACGAGCGGGGGCAGAAACTTGAAGCGGATGGGCTTGCCCTGCACCGTCCAGTTGTTGTAGCGGGCAATCAGGTTGAGGGGCTCCAGCACCAAATCCATGTGGAACTGAGCGGTGCTGATGAAATTCGAGAACAGCACCCGGGGCTCCGAGCCGCCGCCGGCGCCGCCGCCCATGCCCTTGCCGGGCGAGACGCCCATCAGGGCCGGCGCGTAGCCCACAGCCGTGTAGATGTGCGAGCTGGCCTCCTGCGAGTCCTCGATGTAGATGCCGTCCTTGAGCTTGTCGTCGATGGCCGTGATTTTGAAAGCCGAGAACTCCTTACCCGTTACCTTGTCGGTATAAGTGGTGGACATCACCGTCTTACCGGCCCCGTTGGTACCGCTCATCACGTTGTTGAAGGCCGTTAGCTCCTCCGTGAGCAGGCGCGTGCGCTCCTCCTGCGGCAGGCCATCCCAGTCGCCGTACTTACAATTCCAGTACGCCGAGTGAATCTCGACCAGGTACTTGACCGAGAGCTGGTTTTTGAACAGCATCTTCTTGAACTCAGGAATGGCGGCCGCCACGTCGAGCCAGCCCGAGCGGCGCAACGAGTTCCAGGCCACGAGCTGGTAGAGGGCCTTGTCGGGCGAGGGGATGCTGAGCGGGTAGCAGTAGTGGAAGCTGTCGGTGCGGCTCCGCAGGTTGCCCACCGCGTCGTAGTAGGGGTCGATGAGTGGGATGCGCGTGGTGTACTCCGGGTCGGTGGCCGAGCCGCCGTTGTCCCAGTTGGCGTTGAGGTAGACGTAGTCCACCACGCCGTTCTTGGGCAGCCCGTAGCGGCACCACACCGCATCCTGAAGCGCGATGCCGACGATTTTGAGCCGGTTCTTGCTCAGTATCAGCTCGGGAAAGGCGTTGCCGAAGGTGTTGATGTCCTTCAGGCACTCGAAGGCGTAGCGCGCCACGTTCGAGCCGTCGAGAAAGTCCTCAATCTCCTGCACGTACTGCCCCTCGAACTGCTTGGCCCCGCTCTTATCGACGCCCGTGACGATGCCGTAGGCCAGGCCCTGGCCGTACATGGTGGCCGATTTCTGCTCCAGCACGGCCGGCAGCACCGTGTTCTTTTCCATGTCCTTCACCACGGCCTGCGGAAACAGGTTGTCCTCGCCCCAGGGCGAGATAAGCCCCCCGCCCATCGTTTTGCGCTGGGGGCTGGTGGGCTCGGCCGCCGGCAGGTTGCCGCCGCCCGCGCCGCCACTGGGGCCACTCACGCCGGCGTTGAGCTTGAACATGTGCTCGCCGCCATCGACGTGGCCGAAACGCCCATCCGGGCTAATAACTACTCGCATAAAATCTTCTCCTGCACGTTCCTCCATCCTGCCGACTCCCTAGCCGGCCAGGCACTCCTTACCCTAGCAGTATGCGCTCGCCATTGAAGGCCAGCAGCAACCAGATATGCACCTTGCGGGGCTGCGAGCTGCGGCCCTGCACCAAGTTGCGCGTGGCATTGGCGAAGTGGGCCGGCATCCGGCTCCGCTCCTCCCCTTCCACTGGCGCCAGTGGTGCCAATTCGGCCGCCGGCGTGCGCTTCGTCCGCGAGAGCCGACAATCGACCCACTCGGTTACCTGCCCGCCGGTTTTGCGGCGCCTATCCAGCCTTATAAAGCGTAGCGTGAATGGCTCCTGCGCGGCCTCCATGCGCGCCAGGGCATCCACTAGTTTAATCCCCTCCATGTTCCTCAGCACTAAATCAACGCTGCAAATCTGGCGGCCTACGCTCGCGCAAAAAAGGACAGCAAATGCGTCGGCCGGCCAGCTACAGGAGGCCATTATCACGGCATAATGCCCTGACGCTAGCGCCAGGGCCGTTTTTGGGTCTTTTGAGGTCGTTTCATTCTCATTTTATCACTGAACACCCCAACGTGCACTGTTGGCCACTCGGCAATTGCCGAGGGGGCGCCAGGGGATATACGCCAGGGCTGGGCATGAAAAAACCCCGTTTCCAGCCTGGAAACGGGGTTTTTATGTTTTACAGTTGAAGACCGTGTTACATCTCGCGGCAATTGCCGCTAACCACTTGGCTTAGCTCTTGCATTAGCCAGTACGTTGCGCTTATCCCTAGGCCGTCAGGCACGAGGCTGGCAAGAGGTATGCGGTAGCGGAAGCGAATGACTTTGGGCCGACGTATCATGCTCCTAAGTTAACCGCTAACCATGAGCAGGCCGTGGGCATTGCCCTGAGCCAGGCTCGCGTGCTTGTTGATGGAGAGCAGGTGTAGGTCGATGGTATCGGTGAAGTGGGTGGCCTCCTGGCCAGGCACCGTCTTCTTCTTCTCGCTACTCTTATCCTTCTCGGTCTGCCCCTTGCTACCCAGGCGGATGGGCGTGTTGCCCATTGCCGTGAGCACGTCCTTGCAGCCCTCCACGTTGAAACGCACCTTGAGCTGGCGCGGGTCATTCTCGCCTAGCACCTCGTAAGCCAGGCGGTAACGCTCGGCATAGTCCGGCACGCGGCCCTGGTCGAACACCCGCACGCGCCAGCCCGCCTCGCGCAGGCGGGCAATGAACTGCTCGTTGTAGGTCATGGCGCTGCCCGGCACGCGCTGATTGCCCCACTCGTTGTCCTGGATGAAGTCGAACACCTTGTACTCGTGGTAGGCGTAGTAGCTGGTGAAGAGTAAGGCCAGGTCATCGATGAACTTGGGGTGCGTGACGTAGAAGCCCCGTAGCACGGCGTACTCGCTCACCTCGGCGTGCACCTGGGCCAGGGTCAGGGTGCTGATGCGGCTGCCCCAGTCCACCGCGCCCCGGATGGGTAGGCGCGCCCGGCAGTCGCCATCGAGGCGGGAGTCGCGCTCGCGCAGGCGGTCGATGTCGTAGCCCAGGGTGTCGACGTACTCGTTGGCCGGGCACTGGCGGGCGTGGCGCTTGAGGTCGAGCTTGGGGTAAAAGCCGGCCTCTACCGTCAGGGGGCGCTTATTGAGGATTTCGATGTTGAAGGTGAAGTCCGACAATTCGCGCCGCTGCTGCTCCAAAAAGCCGATGCCCACGTTCGTGAGGTTATCGAACACGTTGGCCTCGGAATAGAGCAGCCCCTTGGGAATAAACAGCTTGCCCTCGCCCCGGGCGCGGTCGTTGGGATAAAAGCGCAGTTGCGTGCTCAGGTGGCGAATATCTAGGTACAGCTCCTCGCGGGTCTTTTTACTACGCGAGTCCACGAACGCCAACTGCAGCTCCACCAGCTGCTCGCGCACGGCGGTGAAGTCATAGCCGTCCTGCTGATAGTATTCGCCGTCGCTGAGCAGCCACTTGCCCTTGTCGCCCCAGGGCATTGAGCTGAAAAGAAACTTGCCGTGGTGCATGCGGGCCTTGGGCCAACGCCCTACGTTGCCCCGGTTCGAGGCGCTCACGTCGGTGGTGAGCTTCTCGCGGTCGAGCAGCAGGGCCTCGTCGGCCAGCCAGCCGTCAATGTTCATGCCGCGCGAGCTGCCCCCACCCCCATCCTGGCTAATCAAGTGAAAGCCGGCCCCAGTGTAAAAGATGATGAAGTGCTTATAGCTCAAGGGCGTCTGAAACGGCTCAGGCCACCCCCAGTTGGAGGGTGGCTTACGGCCCACGAAATAGTGCACGTCCTTGTGGTAGCCGAGCTGGCGCAGGCCATCAATCGTCGAGGGCAGCGTGCGCGTCATCATTTGGGTGTAAGTCGAGCCCAGCAGGCCCCAGCAGCTGCGCGGCATCTCGGTCACGATGCGGTGAATCAGCCAGGCAATCTTGGTGCTCTTGCCCGTGGCCCGGCCCCACACCGAGTTCGAGCTGGACGGCGCCGTGACCACGAAGCGGAGCTGCGGCTTGTTGAAATTAAGCGGCTTGAGGTCAGGATGCGGTTCCATTGGGGTTATCGAGTAGGCGGCCCATTTGCTCGGGCGTGAGGTCGGTATTTTCCATGCTGTCCAGCAGCTGGGCGTAGGTTTCGGGGTCGTCCTGGGCCAACTGGTCGAGGCCGGCCAGCGGGATGGTCTTAGTCTGGCCACCTGGCCCCTGCACCGTCAGATTCACCACGTAGGTGTTGCGGGCGAGCATTTCGGGCGTCAGGGCGTTGTTATCCTTCTCATCCAGGCCCTTGAGCTTCGCCATGCGGGCGATGGCCGTATTCATGGCCTTGAGGTCGGGGTCGGGTAGCTTAAACTCGTTCTTGCGGCCAGCCGCGAGCTGGAACACGCGCATGCTCATGTCGTAGAGGATGTCGCGCACGCCTTCCTTGCTGGTGCGCGTTACGTCGCCGAATAGCTCGGTGGTGTCGCGCAGGCGCCGGTAGGCCGTGGGCTGCGAGATGCCGTAGCGTTCCTGGATGATTTTGACGGCCTGCTGCGGCGAGTGGTACTGCAGCAGCAGCGCGTGGGTGGCCTGGAGCTGCTCGCGCAGCACCAGGTCACTCTTGCTCAGGGCCTCCTCCCCACGTTCTTGCAGGTAGGAGGCCCGGATGCGGTCGAGGGGCGTTTCCGTGCCCCCGACGTAGTTAGGATTGGGGGGCGTAGGCTGCAAGTTGCTCATCGTCCAATTCCTCCCCATTGCGCAGCACCGTGAAGCGCCGCTGGTTGTCCTGCATAAACTTCACCCAGCGGTGCACGTGCACGTCGCAGTAGCGACCGTCTAACTCCACCACGCGCGCCTGGCGGTTGGTTTTCTCGCTCGCAATCAGCAGCGAGCCCGACCCACCGAAGCCGTCGAATACCACGGCCTCGTCCTTGCTGGAGCAGCTCAGCAGGTACTCCAGGATGTCGAGCGGCTTCATCGTGGGGTGCTCCGTATTGCGGCTAGGGCGGTCGAACTGCAGCACCGTGCTCTGCTTGCGGTCGCTGCACCAGGTGTGTGCCGCACCCTCCTTCCAGCCATACAAAATGGGCTCGTGCTGCCAGTGGAAATCCTGACGACCCATCACGAAGCTCTGCTTCACCCACACCAGGCACTCGCTGAGTTTGAGGCCGGCGTCCACCAGGGCCTGGCGGAAATTGGCGCCCTCGCTATCAGCGTGGAACACGTAGATGGGCGCCCCGGCCCGCATGTGGGCGAAGGCGGCCGTGTAGAAATCATAGAGAAACTGATAAAACGACCCGTTGGTCATCTTGTCATTCTCAATCTTAAGGGCCTTCTTGGTTTTACCCTGATAATCTACGTTGTAGGGCGGGTCGGTGAGCGTGAGGTCGGCCAGCACGCCGGCGCCCAGGGCTTTGGCCACCACGTCCATATCCAGGCTCGAGCCGCACACCAGGCGGTGCACCAAGCCGCGGCCCTCGCTGTGAAACTCGTACACGTCACCGGGCACGGTTTCGGCCTGCTCCGGCAGCACCACCTCAAACTCCTGCTCCTCGGCCGGCACCTCCAGCGACGTGGCCAGCGCGCTCAGCGCGTCGAAGGCATTGGCATCGAGGATGGCGGCCAGGTCGAGGTCGCCGAAATTGACCAGCAGGCTCTCGTAGTCCCACTCGCCGGCGGCCACGTTGCTCGTGACGTTGTAGCGCTTGAATTCCTCCTCCGTGAGCTTACGGTTGGGCTCGCGCACGTCAATCAGCTCGTCGCCCCGGCCCAGGTCGAGCAGGATGCGCAGGCGCTGATGGCCGGCCAGCACCACGTTGTCGGCATCGATGACGGGCACCTCTACCAAGCCGAAATACTCCAGGCTCGCCTTCAGGCGGGCGTAACCGGCCTCGCTGAGCTTGCGCGGGTTAAACTCATAAGGCACCAGCTCCCGCACGCGGCGCTGGCCATTGTGCCAATCCAACTTCACTTGTTCTACTTCACTCACGGCTTTAACAGCTTACTCTCCAGTAATTTGATATCCGCCTGCGCCTGCTGGAGGTCGAGGGCACGGGCGGGGTTTTTCTTCAGTTTTGAAACCTGGGGGCGGAGGTTGGCCAGCAGTCGACGGATTTCGCCCTGGTCGCTGACGGCCGCCAGGTTGGGGCCAGGCGCTACCACCGGCGCCACAGTGCCCTGGTAGCTGGCAGTGAGTTGCTCACTGATGACCAGGATGCGCTCGCCGGCCAAGCGCCGCTCTTCGTCAGTGGCCAGCAGCTCCAGCGTGGCGTGCAGGCGGTGGCGCTCGGCGTACCAGCTGCTACGCTGAGCACGCACGGCCTCGTCAACAGGTGCCGGGCTAGCCTCCTGGCCGGCCAGCGGGCCGACGTGTACACGATTCGGCGTTTTATCGACACGTTTGGCCGGTGTGTCGACGACACGTGCACGTGCTCGTGCCGGTGGCGCCACTTCCTGCACCAGGAGCCGCGATAATTCTTCGCGCAGCTTCTGGCGCGTGAAGTCACTAGCTCCACGCCGCAACGCGTTGAGTACTATGCGACTCTTGCCGAGTCTTTCGTATAGGGCTATGCCCTGGGCATACTCCTGCCCGCTTTCCAACCACTCCCGTATCTCCTTCACAATGCAAACCTGGCACTGTATCTTGCTGCGGAAAAGGACAAAAAAAAGCGCCCCGACCACTGGTCGGGGCGCCGAAAAAGCGAGCTTCCTGCTCCTCCAAGCTCCTCCTCACTTGCTCGCTTTTTTCTTTTTTGCCCTGGCGGGCCTGGTGGTGACAGCCACCGGGCTCGCTTCGTTTTCGGGCACTGCCTTGCGCCGCAGCCTCTCGAAGCCCGGCACTGCCACCAACTGCTCGGCCTCGGCCACGCTGATGCGCGTCAGGTCGTAGTCGTGGCCCAGCTGCGAGACGTGCACGCGGGTCACGCCACTAGTCAGCTCAAACAAGGCGGCAACTTCCGGGCGCAGTTTCATTTAAGCAGGCAACAGGTCGATGGTACCCTCGTAGAACTGGTGGCCGTTCTGGTAGGCCTCCGCCTTGAAGGTGGTACCACGGCGGCCACCTGAGAGCTTACCCGAGTCATAGCTACCGACGATTTCAGCCCCCAGGTCTTCGGCGCCCACCTGCTTGACGATGCCGTCCGGCGTTTTTACCAGCATGATGCAGGTGGTGTTTTTGATGGTGCGCATGAACTCGGCCTGCTCCTTGCCGTCGCCGGGGTTGAAAAACTCCAGCGAGGCCTTGTAGCCCCGGCCGTCGCGGTCACCCGTGGGTTCGAGCTTGAGCTGCGCCGTATCCTGGGTCGAGTAGGCTTTCAGGAAGCCATACTTTACCCCCGGCGTATCAGGGTTGTCCTTGAAGGTGTGGCTGCCGTCGATGGTGACCGAGTCGCCCTTGCCAGTCGTCGTTTTGAAGCCGGCAATCTGCTCGAACCAATCCTCCGGCGCGATGTAAATGAGCCCCTTCAGACCGGGCTGGTTGTCTTTGCCCTCGGGGCCGGGCAAGTGGGATAGTGTGGCCATACGTGCGGCTCCTTACCTTAAAATGTGAAACAATGGGTTACAGAGGGCTACTCCGCAACTTCAATTTTGTGCAGGAAGCCTACGCCAGCAGCGACCAACTCCTGCACCAGGGTCTCGTTGTCCTTCAGTGCGTCGGCCTTATAGGATACCTGATTGAATTTGAAGCCCTTTACCAGCACCTTGTAGGCAGCGGTGCCATCCGACACGACCAAGGTGTCGCTTTCGGCCTGGATAGTCGCAGCCAGGTTGACCTTGGCTTGCAGCTCTGCATTCTTGGTTTGCAACTCCTCCGTGAGGGTTTCCGACTCGTTGAGGTCGGCAGCCAAATCCCCCGAGCGCTGGCGCTCGTCGGTGAGTTGCTCCTGCAAGCCCTCAATTTCCTCGTTCGCGTTGACCAGCGCCGCGCTGAGGCCGTCTATGCGCTCGTCACGTTGGGCTAGGCGCTGCTTGAGCACCACGGGGTCATCGGTATCCTCTTCTTCCGGTACTGGCGCCGCTTCAGGAGCGGGCGTGATGGCGACCGAAGCGGCGACCGTGGAAGTTGACTTAGCCGTTGCCTTGACAGCGTCGCCAGCCGTTGTATTATTTTTACCAGCCATGAGTGGCAATTAGTTACAGGTGAAAAAAGTACGCTTACCCTTGTGCGACGTGCCGGCCTGCGCCGCAGCGCTGGGCCGGCCGCCGGCTTAGCCTAGACCAGGTCGAGGTCGTTGGTGAAGACGATTTCAGGAATGATGAAGCCGATGCCCATCGAGAAGTCGGTGAAGAACTTGAGCAGGCGGTCGACGTTCTCCACCTGCACCTTCGTCTGGTTCTGGATGCGCTTGCGCAGCATCACGGCGTTGGCCTTGGGCGTGCACCAAAACTTGTCAGTGGCCTGGTGCGAGGGCAGGCCGGCCAGGGTGATATTCGTGTTGTTGATGGTCAGGCCCAAGGCGCCGCCACCGGTGTTTTTACCATACTTGCGCTCCTGGCCCCGCAGGAAGCGGCGGGCGACAGTCTCCGAGCAGCCGAGAATCATCGGAATACTCCAGTAGGCCTTGTCGATGCCATCGGCCCACTTCTCCATCTGGTCGACAAAGTCGCTGGGGTCGAGGGCCAGCGCCCCAGTGGCGATGGGCTCGATGCGGCCGGTGCTGATGTGGCCGTTGATTGTCTTTTTCAGCCCGTCCAGGCTGGTGCCCGCCGCGCCCGCTACGCCATTGGTCGGCTCCACGCGCACGCCCTGGTAGATTTCGAGCAGTTCGATGTCCTGCTTAATCTGCGGAATCAGGTACGACTCGGTGTACCAGCGCACGAAGGGCCAGGCCTTGCGGTCGATATCCTCGCCGTCGAGGAAACCCAGCCAGCTCGCCTCCAGGTCGTCCGGGTACTCCTGGGCATCAACCTTAATCTTGAACTGCTTAATCTCCACCGGCACGAACGTGACGCTGGCCAGGGGCGTAAACGCCTTCTGGAAGGGCTGCACCACGCGGGTGTAGAGCGACTTGGCCGCCCGCCAGATGGTGTCGTCCGTATTGATGGGCGAGAACATGCCCTCCGTAGAGGTGGCCCGGCGCAGCAGTTCGTAGAGCCGGCTCAGGTTCTGGCCATTGTTGAGGTAGTAGGCCCCAAACTGGGCTTTGATGTCGGCAGTTTCTAAAGCCATCGCTAGTAAGGTAAAATGTTGATAAATGGAAGGATAGGGCGCCCTAGTTGCCGTTGAGCATCTTCTCGTGCAGCGCGTCCACGAGCTTGGCATTATCGTCACCGCCCTCCTCGGCCACGTCGATGCCGGTTTTGCCCGCCGTGGTGGGCAGCACGCCAGCCTGGCCACCGAAGGTCTCGGCATCAGCCTTGTGCTTGTCGCGGTCGGCGGCCAGCGCGGCCACGTCGGTGGCGCCGGCAGCTTCGAGGGCCTCGTGGGCCGCGTTCCAGGCCGTGGCGTCGGTGGTGAGCTGCTCGTGGGCGGCCCGCGTCACCAGGGCGGCGCCCAGGATGCCCTGGGCCTCCAGCTCGTCGTTGGCGGCCGAGACCAGCTCCGGGGTGAGGGCAGCGCCCGAGAGGCCGGCCAGTGCGGCGACGGCCGGAAATTTGTTTTTCCCGAACATGGGGGGTTGGGTTGAAGTGGTGGCAGAAGTGCCGCCGGCGGCGCCGGTGGTGGGGTCGCCTTGCGCGTCGGCCAGCTCCAGGGCTAGCTCCAC
>Ga0160427_10002420_pt1 | contig 11236 bp, 7 predicted proteins | sample SolpanmetagenomL_FD_108194 | JGI IMG/M metagenome (GOLD analysis project Ga0160427, IMG submission 108194) | Solar panel surface microbial communities from Lawrence Berkeley National Laboratory, California, USA - L | ecosystem: Engineered > Built environment > Solar panel > Unclassified ...
CCCCCTGTATCCCTGGCTGCGCCTGCGCCTCACCGATGTGCTGGAGGCCCTGGTCTTTCACATTCAGCGCTACGTGAAGCAGGCCGAGCAGGTAGCCGTAGTTACGGCCACCAAATAAGCCGAATAGCTTTTCCATAAAAAAGAGGGGCTAGCCGAGTGGTACTCGGCTAGCCCCTCTTTTGGGTTTCAAAGCCTGCAGGCTATTCCTGGTAGAGTACCTGCAACATCGTCTGGCCCACGGCTTTCATCGTTTTGCGGTCGATGATGCTCATGTTGTCGGCGGTAGTATGGTGATAGGCTGGAAAGAACTGGCCACCGAAAGGCGGGTGGTCATAGATGTCCACGGTCGGGATACCGGCCTCGTTGATGTACACATGGTCGTCGGTAATAGGGTCCGTATCCTTGTACAGGAAATAATCGGAGTACCCAATTTTAGCGGCCGTAGTCCAGATTTTATCGACCACATTGCGAGCCTTTTGCAGCGAGGTACCCTCGCGGGTAAAGCGGCCGTCTTTAGCCCCTACCATGTCGAGCAGAATGCCATACTCGGCTTTGTAGCCGGGCGGCACCATATTTTTGGCCCAATACCGCGAGCCCAAACACCAGCCGTCGCCGTTACCGGACAGCAGATTTTTCTGACCCTCAAGGCGGTCGGCGTCGAAGCCCCAGTCCTCGGCATCGACCAGAATGACATCGACGCCCACGTTGGGCACCATCTTTTCGGGCTGCCGGCTCAGGGTACGGATTATTTCCATGGCCACGGCCACGGCGCTGGCGCCATCGCTAGCCCCGTCCATCGGCAGGCGGCGCTTGGCCTTGTCGGTTTCGCCATCGGCGAAGGGCCGGGTATCCCAGTGCGCGAACAGGGCCACGCGCCGCGCCGCCGTGGGCTGATACTGGGCAATAATGTTGCGCCCCTTAATCTGAGTGCCGTCAAAGGTCATGGCCTCAAACGGCTGCTCGCGCACGCTTAGCCCAAAGCTTTTTAGCTTAGCCACCAAGTAGTTGCCACAAGCCACGTGCGCCGGCGTATTGGGCACGCGCGGGCCGAAGGCCACCTGCTTAGCCGTGTAGGCGTAGGCCGAGTCGGCATTGAAGGCCGGGGTAGCGGCGGGCACCGCCGCCGCCGGCTGGCTAGCCGTTTCGGCCGGCTTTTCAGACGGGCAGGCCGTGAGAAGGGCTAGGCCGGCAACGGCCAGCAACGAAGCGCGAACGTGTTGAAAACGCATAGAAAACGATTGTCATGCTGAGCCTGCCGAAGCAGCGCGCCCGCATTGATGGATGAGTAAATTAGTGCGCCACGCCGGCGGCAAGCCCGGCGCGACGGCCCGTTGAAACCGCTGTTAATCTTCGCTATACGCCCACTCCACGCCGGTTTTGGTGTCCTTGATGACAATGCCCTGGGTTTTGAGGGCCGTGCGAATCTGGTCTACCTTATCGTAGGCCTTTTCCGACTTGGCTTCCTGGTAGAAGCCCAGCGCGAGGGTCAGCAAGTCTTCAGCGCTGGCGCGGGGCTCGTCGCGCAGGCCCAGGATGTCCGTTACGAGCGCGCGGTAAGCGGCGCTAGCCTCAGCCACAGCCTCGGGGCTTACTTCGGCCAGCGCGACAGGGCTGGTGGCTAGGGTGTTAAAGCGCTTGAGTAGGTCAAACACGGCGGCCAGGGCGCGGGGTGTGTTCAGGTCATCGTTGAGAAACTCGAAGGGCTTCTTGCTTAACGCCAGGAGCTGCTGGCTGTTGGCGGCCAGCTTATCGGCGTCAACGGCGGCGACCTCATCCCCTTTCACCTTTAGCTTGTCCCCGTCCAGCAGGCGCAGGCCGTTCATGAGCTTGCGGAAGCCCTTGCGGGCGGCTTGCAGGGCATCGTCCGAGAGGTCGATGGGCGAGCGGTACTGCGCCTGCAAGAAGAAGAAGCGCAGCGTCATGGGCGAATACGCTTGTGAGAGCGCAGCACTCTGGCCCTGAAACATCTCGCTCAGGGTCACGAAGTTGCCGAGCGACTTGCTCATTTTTTGGCCATTTACGGTCAGCATGTTGTTGTGCAGCCAGAAGCGGGCGCCGGCACTGGGGGTAGCCGAGGCCTCGTTCTGGGCAATCTCGCACTCGTGGTGCGGAAACATGAGGTCCAGCCCACCGCCGTGAATGTCGAACTCGGCACCGAGGTACTTACGGCTCATGGCCGAGCATTCGAGGTGCCAGCCGGGGAAACCTTCGCCCCAGGGCGAGGGCCAGCGCATAATATGCTGGGGGCTAGCGTTTTTCCAAAGGGCAAAGTCGGTGGGCGAGCGCTTTTCGTCCTGCCCGGCCAGCTCGGTGCGGGTGCCGGCCAGCAGCTCCTCCACCACGCGGCCTGAGAGGCGGCCGTAGTTAAGGCCCTCGGCGTTGTACTTGGGCACGTCGAAATACACCGAGCCGTTGGCTTCGTAGGCCAGGCCGCGGCCTAGTATTTCCTCAATCAGCCCGATTTGCTCGGTGATGTGGCCGCTAGCCTGGGGTTCGATGTCGGGCGGCAGGCACCCTAGCGCGCTCATGGCCTGGCGGTAGCGCACGGTGTAGTGCTGAGCCACCTGCATGGGCTCCAGCTTTTGGGCGCGGGCGGCTTTGGCCATTTTGTCCTCGCCCTCGTCGCCATCGCCCACCAGGTGGCCCACGTCGGTGATGTTGCGCACGTACCGGACCTGGTAGCCCAAGTAGCGCAGGTAGCGCGTGAGCACGTCGAACACGATGGGGCCGCGCGCGTTGCCCAGGTGGGCATCGTTGTACACGGTGGGGCCGCAGAGGTAAAGGCCCACCAGCGGCGGGTGCACGGGCGCGAAAGATTCCTTCTTACGGGTCAGCGTGTTATAAAGCGTCAGCGACATGTTATTAAGTAGTCAAAACGCCAGAAGCGCCCGGCCTGATTGGATGGCGCGGGCTCCTGGCGCGGGCGTCGGAGATAACCCAACGGCGAAGGTGCGGCAAAGTTCAGCATCTGGCGCCGAAGTAGCGCTACTTTAGCTGGTACACGGCCTCAACCGGAAAGTGGTCGGAATACGGGATTTCGGTGTGCACCTGGCAGGCCAGCACCCGCCACCGCGGCCCGGCAAACTGCTGGTCGATGCGCAGCAGCGGCGGCAGCCGGCCGTGGTAGGTGTTGCCCGGGCCCCAGCCCACGCTAGCCCAGGCATTCTGGAGCGGGCCGGCCAAGCGGTTATAGGAGTACGAATACGGCAAATCGTTGCAGTCGCCGGCCAGCAGCACGGGGTAGGGCGAGCGCCCGATGTGGGCCACCAGCGTATCGGCCTGCCAGGCGCGGGCCGTGGCGCCGCGCACAAAGCGCCCCAGCAAGCCACGGCCCTTGCGGCGCAGGCCGGTTTTGCTGGAGCCAGCGGTCACAATGTCGTTTTCGTCGATGCTCATGCTTTGCAGGTGCACATTGAAGACGCGCACTGTGTCGCCGGTACCAGGGCCGGCCACGTCAACCCACATCGCGTGGTTCTGGCTAAGGCGGCCAAAGGCAATCTCGCCCCGCCCCACAATGGGCAGGCGCGAAAAAATAGCGATACCGAATTGCGCCCCGGCACTGTTGGTCAGGCTTTTAGAAACAAAGGCTTGCCGGCCGATATCTTCCCCTAGCTTCTCCCCCACCCGAAACAAGTCGCCGTCGCGGGTGCGCGCGCCGGCCGGCTCCTGGTAAAACTCCTGTAAGCACAGCACATCGGCCGGGCTGGCAGCCAGCCAGCTGATGAACTTGGCGGGCGCCGCCGGGTCGGCCTTGCGCAGGTGGGCATACACGTTGAAAATGCGCACATTGGCCGACAGCAGCCGCAGCGAGCGAGGCGCGGGCGGGGCACCTATCGCGGCTAGCCCCCGCCGCCCGGCCCAGTGCAGCGGCAGCCCGCGCTGCACCTGCGGCCAAGCCAAAAGCAGCGCGGCCAGCGGCAGCAGCGCCACGCGGCGGCGGCGCAGCGCCCAGCCCACGGCCAGCAGCGCCGTGAGGGCCAGCCAGCCCGGCACCGTGAGGGCGAGCACCGGCGCCAGGGCCAGCTGCTCGCCCGATAGCCGTTCGGCGGCCATGCTCCCGAGGAGGCCCAGCAGCACAAATAAGGTAAAACGGTAAGCTAGCAGGCGGCGCACGGCGAGGTAGGCACCCATCGGCGGGTACCCGGCACAAAAATACGGCCGGCGGGGCCGCAGGCGGGGTTGGTGCATCTGCGTCGGGCGCTTAGCTTTACTAGGCAGTAGCTCAGCCTGTTTTTTATGCCCAAAAACTTTTACGCCGGTATTCTTTGCTTCCTGACCCTGAGCTTGTCGGCCGGGGCCCAAACTGCGCCCGCTAGCCTGCCCCGCCTAGCCGCCCCGCCCCCCGACACCGAGCGCAGCCTGGAGTTTGTGGCCAACCGCGGCCAGTGGCCGGCGGCCGTGCGCTATGCCGCTGCTGTGCCGGGCGGCCACCTTTACCTCGAGCCGGGTGGCCTGCGCTACGTGTTGCTGCAACCCGTGGAGCATCCCGGCCACCCGGCCGCGGCTAGCCCTCAGTCAGCAACTAGGGCGCTGCCCCCAGCCGACGCTAGCCCGGCAGACGAAGCGCCCATCCGCGGCCATCAGCTGCGGGTGCGCTTTGTGGGGGCCGATGCTGCTACTCCCTTAGCGCCTATTCAGGCGACTGGTGAGGTGCGCAACTATCTGCATGGCAACGACCCCACCCACTGGGCCAGCGCCGTGCCCAGCTACCGGCAGGTGCGCTACCAGGCGCCCTGGCCGGGCGTGGCGGCGCACTTTTATGAGAACGAAACGCAGCACTTGGAATACGATTTTGAGGTGGCGGCCGGGGCCGATGCCAGCCGCGTGCAGCTGCGCTACGAGGGCGCCAGCAGCCTCACCCTCAGCCCCGATGGCCAGCTGCACGTGGGCACCACCGTGGGCGCGCTCACCGAGCTGGCGCCGCACGCCTACCAGCTAGGGCCGGGCGGCCAGCACCAGCCGGTGGCCTGCCGCTACCACCTGCGGGCCGAGGAAAACCTGGTGTCGTTTGAGCTGGGGGCTTACGACCACCGCCGGCCGCTGGTGATTGACCCCACGGTGATTTTCTCGACCTACTCGGGGGCAAAAGGCAGCAACTGGGGCTTTACGGCGACCTACGACGCGGCGGGCAACATGTACTCGGGCGGTATTGTGCTCGACGACTCGTTTGCCCTGCCGAGCTACCCTACTTCGCCGGGCGCGTTTCAAACCACGTTTGCCGCGCTTATCGATATTGCGCTCATCAAATACAACACCAGCGCCAACGGCACGGCGGCGCGGGTGTGGGCCACGTACGTGGGCGGCAGCGGCCACGATTTTCCCAGCAGCCTGGTGGTGAATGCCCAGAACGAGCTGATTGTGCTGGGCAGCACCTCCTCCACCAACTACCCGGTGACGAGTGGCGCCGTGCAGCGTCGCTTTGCGGGCGGGGTGGCCGTCAGCCCCTTCGGCCCCGGCAACGATGGCGTGTACCGGGTGAGCGGCGGCACCGACCTCATCATCACGCGCCTCAATGCGGCGGGCACCGCGCTAGCTGCCTCTACCTACCTGGGCGGCAGCGGCAACGATGGCATTGCGGCCTATAACCCCGCCCTGGCCACCCGCCAGCTGCCCCAAAACTACGGCGACGCGCTGCGCGGCGATGTGCTCACCGATGCGCAGGGCAATATTTACCTGGCCTCGGTGTCGGGCTCGCTCAACTTCCCGGTTACCGCCGGCTTCGGCAGCAGCTACCGCGGCGGCGCCTGCGATGCGGTGGTGGTGAAGCTGCCCCCCGCCCTCGACCAGCTTACCTGGAGCGGCTACCTGGGCGGCAGCGCGGCCGATGCGGCCTATTCCATTCAGCTCGACCCTAGCGGCAATGCCTACGTGGGTGGGGGCACGCTCAGCCCCGGCCTACCCGGCACGGCGGGCGCTTACCAGTCGGCCCCGCAGGGCAATGTCGATGGCTTCGTGGCTCGCATCGCGGCCGATGGCAGCGCTGTGCAGCGCGCTACCTACTTGGGTACCAGTGCCTACGACCAGGCTTTCTTCGTGCAGCTCGGGGCCGATGGCGGGGTATATGTGTTAGGCCAAACTCTGGGCCCCTGGCCCGTGAGCGCCGGCGTGTACAGCAACCCCGGCAGCCGGCAGTTTATTCAAAAGCTCAGCCCCGACCTCGATAAGCGCTTGCTGAGCACGGTGTTCGGCAGCGGGCGCAGCACGATTGACATCTCGCCCACGGCTTTTTTGGTGGACCAGTGCGACCGCATTTACGCCTGCGGCTGGGGCGGCGAGGTCAACGGATTTATCAACCCTGTTTACTCGTATTCGGGCTTCGTGAGCCAGAACGGCTTCACGCACGGCATGCCCACCACGGCCAATGCCGTGCGCACCACGCCCGACAACCCCAGTGCGGGCTCCGACTTTTACCTGGCGCAGTTTGCGCCCGGCCTGGCTAGCCTCAGCTACGGCACCTACTACGGCGACCCTACCCTGGGCTCGGAGGGCGACCACGTGGACGGCGGCACTTCGCGCTTCGACCCGCGCGGCGTGGTGTACGCGGCGGCCTGCTCGTGTTTTAACCGCAACGGCTTTCCGGTGCCTTCGGGCGCTTACACGTACTCGCCCGTCAATGGCGCGCTGGACCTCAGGGGTAGCTACCAGTGCAACAACGCGGCCTTTAAGCTGAATTTTGAGCCTACCAGCGCAGCCGTGGGCAACGACCAAGCGGTGTGCGTGAGCTCGCCGCCCCTGCCGCTGAGCGGCCTGCCCAGCGGCGGCGTCTGGACCGGGCCGGGCGTGTCGGGCTCGGTGGCGGCGGGTTTTGTTTTCACCCCTAGCGCGGCGCTGGCGGGCACGCAGGTGCTTACCTACACGGTGCCGGGCGCCACGGCGGTGTGCACGGCCTCGGCGCAGCTCACCGTAACGGTGGCTAGCCCGGTGGTGGCCGCGGCCACGGCCCAGGCGGCGGTGTGCGCGGGCAGCGGGCCGGTAGCCCTCACGGGTGGCAGCCCGGCGGGCGGCGTCTGGACCGGGCCGGGCGTGTCGGGCTCGGTGGCAGCGGGCTTTGTCTTCACCCCGACCCTGGCGCTGGTGGGGCCGCAGCAGCTGGTGTACACCGTGACGAATACTGCCGCCTGCGGCAGCGGCAGCAGCCGCGCCCCGGTTACCATCACGGTGCTTTCGGCCCCCACCGTGGCGCTGCCGGCCGACACCGTGCTATGCCCCGGCAGCGGGCAGGCGTTCCGGCTGCGGGCCACGCCGGCGGGCGGCGTGTGGAGCGGCGTAGGCGTGTCGGGCGGCAATTTATTTACGCCGCCGGCCCTGCCGGGTACCACCGTGCTCACGTATACCGTGAATGCGGGCATGGCCTGCCCGGTGGTGGCTACGCGGCGCATTACGCTGCTGGCCCAGCCGGTGCTAGCCCCGGTGCTGGTGCCCCAGCCCTGCGTGCCCAGCAATGTGGCGCCGTTGGTCGTGCACTTCCGGCAGCCCGGCGGGCTGCCCGCCGATGCGGTGCTGACCTGGTATTTTGGCGACGACAGCACGGCCGTGACCGGCCCCGACGTAACCCATACCTACCAGCGCGAAGGCACTTTCCGGCCGCGCGTGGTGCTGAGCTACAACCAAAACCGTTGCGGCCAAACCCTGGCCCTGGCGCCGGTAGTGGTGCAGAAAATGTTCGTCCCCAACGTTTTCACGCCCAACGCCGATGGTCAGAACGACCTCTTCACCCCGCGCCTCGGCGGGTGCCCGCCGCGCCTGCAGGTGTTTTCGCGCTGGGGCCAGCTCGTGTACGAGCACGCCGCCTACCAAAATACCTGGGACGGCACCGGGCTGGCCCCCGGCACCTACTACTACCTGCTCAGCCCGCCCGAGGGTGGCCCCGCCATCAAGGGCTGGGTCGAGCTGGTGCGGTGATACCAGGTGAGGAGGTGAAGAAGGCGGGCGTTCTTTGTGCTTCCTTATTCAATTGCTCACCGCTTCATCACCTCCTAATCTAAAAAAATGGATATTTTCATGCAGGCCGCTATCGACGAGGCGCGGCAGGGTCGCCGCGAGGGCGGCATTCCCATCGGCTCGGTGCTGCGGCGCGGCCAGGACATTGTGGGCCGCGGCCACAACAAGCGCGTGCAGGACCTCGACCCCATCGCCCACGGCGAAATGGACGCCCTGCGCAACGCCGGCCGCCAGCGCACCTACCGCGATACGGTGCTGTATACCACGCTCATGCCCTGCTACATGTGCGCGGGCACCATCGTACAGTTCAAAATCCCGAAAGTGGTGGTGGGCGAGGCCCAGACCTTCGGCGAGTCGCTGGAGTTTCTGCAATCGCACGGCGTGGAGGTCGAAATCCTCAACTCGCCTGAGTGCGTGGAGATGATGCGCGAGTTCATCGAAGCCGAGCCTACGCTCTGGAACGAGGACATTATGGAACTGTAAAAACCAACTCCTCTGGCGGCCGCAACGCAAAAGAACGCGGCCCCACCCCGGAATAAAACCAAAAGAATGCCCGGCTGCGCTAAGCGTGGCCGGGCATTCTTTTTTACCTGGCCAGCTAGAGTGGCCCCTACTTGCGCCCTAGCCAGCTTTCGGGGTTGAGGTTGGCCGAGTTGCGCCACACCTGAAACTGCACCTGCGCCGTGCCGTCGGCATCGGTAGCGGCCGAGCCAATGGCCTCGCGGGCGCTCACCTGCTCGCCCTCGTGCACATTCACCGACCGCAGCTTGGCATACACCGTGAAGTATTCGCCGTGCTGAATCATGACGATGGTGTTCATGCCCGGCACCTGGGCCACCGTTAGCACCCGCCCGCCAAACACGGCGCGCACGGCCTCGCCCTGGTTGGTTTGAATATCCACGCCCCGGTTGTCCACCGTGACGTGCCGCAGCACCGGGTGCGGGTGGCGGCCAAAGTGCTGGGCCACAAAGCCGTGGGCCACGGGCCAGGGCAGCCGCCCGCGGTTACCGGCAAAGCCCGACGATACCAAGGCAGTCTCAGGCGTGAGGGCCACGCGGCTGGCGCGGCGGTCGGCGGTGGTTTCTTCGGGCGCGTCGCTTTCGGGGTTGGCGCTGGGGTCGTCGTCGCGGCCCGCGTCGCTAGGGTCGTCGGCGCGCGCCGTGCTGCGGCTGCCCGCGGCGCGGCGGCTGGCGGCGGCCGTGGCGCGGGCGGCAGCGCGGCGGCGGGCCGCAGCTGCTGCTAGCCGGGCGGCGTGGGCGGCGCGGGCTATTTCTTCGCGCACGCGCTGGGCAATGAGGTCATCGAGGCGGGCCACGGCCTGCTGGCGCTGGGTTAGCTCCTGGCGCAGGCCCTGTTCCTGTTGGCTCAGCTGCTGCACTACCTCGTCCTGCTCGGTTTTGAGGCCTAGCAGATTGCGATTTTCGACGAGCTGGGTGGTGAGCAAGCTTTTCTGGCGCTGGCGCTGCTGCGTGAGGCCATCGAGCTCGTGGCTGAGCTGCTGCTGCGCGCCCACAATGCGCAGCGCCTGCTTCTGGCGCTCCTCGGTGTACTGGCGCACGTAGCGCAGGCGCACCACAAACTGGTTGAACGACTCGGAGGCAAACAAAAACATGAGCTGGTTGAAGCCGCTGCTCGTTTTGGAGGCCGCGTACATCAGGTGGCCGTACTCTTCCTTGAGGCGGGCCAACTGCTCCTGGGTGCTCAGCACCTGCTTCACGGTCTGGTGCACGTTGGTTTCGATGCCCTGCAACTGGGTCGAGATGTGCTGAATCTGGCCCTGCTTCACCGTCAGCTTCTCCTTGATGACGTTGAGCTGCCCTAGCGAAACCTGCTTCTTCTGGGTGGTCTGGGTCAGCACCTTACCCGCTTCCTCAATGCGGCTGAGGTTGGCCTGGCGCTCGCGCTCCAGCTGCTCCTTGCTTTTGGCGCGAGCACGTGGGCGGCGAGTGGCTCGCTTGGCGGGCGCCGCCTTTTTCTCTTTCGCCGGGCGGCGGCGCTGGGCGGCGGCGGGCGCGGCCAGCAGCCCTAGCAGCAGCAGGGCCAACAAGAAACGCAGGGTAGAAACGGGCAGAAAAACGGTCACGGGCAAGGCAGGGCGCGGCAAGCAGGCTACCGCCCCGCAAAATAACGCACGAATGGCGGGGCCGGCGGCGCAGGCGCAGCCAATACCCGGCGTCGCCGGGCCGCCCGCTAGCCCGGCATTTTTTCTAAAGTCCTTGCCCCCGCCCCCGGCTTTGGGCCCTGCGGCTAGTGCCAAGGCACTATTTTTCGGTAATGCTGGCTGCGGCAACCGCTGCAAAAGTCTGACCCGCCGCGCTATTCCCTTGCGCAGCCCCGGGCGCGCTGGCACCTTCGCTAACCCGCTTTACTTCAACTGCTGGCACGCCGGGCACTGGGCACCCTAGCCGCAGAAATAGACCTCTTTGCCCTTCCAGCATTCGGATTTATTGCCTGTGCGTGTCGCTTTCTCTTAACCTGCTATTGCCCATGCGCCTATCTTCTCCTCCCCTGCTGCTGGCCGCCCTGCTGGGCCTGAGCCAGTGCCAGAAAAGCGACCCCGGCCCCGCCGACCAGCTGCCCCCCGCCACCCAGACCGGCGCCAACACCTTCGGCTGCCTCGTCAATGGCCAAGTCTGGACTCCAAGGGGCTACAATGGCACGTCTAACTACAGCATTGTATATGATTCAAATCTAAACAATGGCAACTTTGATTTAATGTCTTACCGATATCCTGATGCATCCAATAATTTGCAAAGTATTGCATTAAACATTTTATCAAATGCCAGCCTAGGCAGTCATTCCTTCCAAAATAATTATAACACACAGTCGGGTTTTAATAATACTAAAACAAATTGCTATTGGAGTAGCCGCGACAGTGCCACCACTTACCGCCGAGGCAGCTTAATCATCACCCGCCTGGACCTGAAGGCCGGCATCATCTCGGGCACCTTTGACTTCACCCTCTACCGGCCGGGCTGCGACAGCGTGCGCGTCACGCAAGGCCGCTTCGACAAGAAACTCTAATCCTTTCCTCCCTTCCCACTTAGGAAGACTCCGATTACCCAGATGCCTGTTGCGAGCATATGCACGCCAAGTGCCGGCACTACCCACGGCAGTTAGCCTCAGTCACCACGCCGGTTTTGACCCGGCCAGCCAGCAAAAATGCCCTTGCCACTACCTGGCTAAGGTAGCGGCAAGGGCATTTTTGGTAGGGCACGCAGCTGGCGTGAAGAATAAGGTGCTTATTTCTTCACCTTCGTTTGCCGGGTGTAGCCCTTCGGAATGCTGAAGGGAA
>Ga0160427_10002421_pt1 | contig 11227 bp, 9 predicted proteins | sample SolpanmetagenomL_FD_108194 | JGI IMG/M metagenome (GOLD analysis project Ga0160427, IMG submission 108194) | Solar panel surface microbial communities from Lawrence Berkeley National Laboratory, California, USA - L | ecosystem: Engineered > Built environment > Solar panel > Unclassified ...
GCGCCACGGCATTGCAGACGATGTGCTGGCGGCCGTAATCCGCCGCGATCTGCCGGGTCATGTAGACGAGCCCGGACTTGCTGACGCCATAGGCGAAGTCTTCCGGCGCGGCGATCATGCCGTGCTGCGACGAGATGTTGACGATCCGGCCACGGGCCTCGTTGATGACCGGCTGGCGCAGCATCTGACGCACTGCCGCCCGGGCGCACAGAAACGCACCCTTCAGGTTCACGGCCATCACGGCGTCCCACAGCGCCTCGTCCGTGTCGGCCAGCGGCTTGCCGCCGCGGATGGCAGCGTTATTGACCAGGATGTCGATCGCACCGTTCCGATCCAGCGTGTCAGCGAACAGGGCGTCCACATCGAGCGCTTGAGACACGTCGCAGCGGACAAAGCGCGCGGTGCGTCCCTCGGCCCGGATGACGTCGGTGACCGGCGGACCGCCCTCCACCACCGCCTCGGTGACGTCGGCGATCACGACGCTGGCTCCTTCCTGCGCGAACAGGCGGGCGATGGCCCGGCCGATGCCTGAGGAGCCACCCGTGACGATCGCGGTCTGGCCATTCAATCGCGTCATCCAATCACTCCTTGTCAGGGCTGCTCTGACACTCTGCCATGCCGGAGTGACGCAAACGACCGATGGGACGTGCGCAAGACCACATGCCAGGCGCCAAGCGTCATCCCATCCGAATAAGTGACCATGTCCGGCCCGTCTTATCACGGGCATCCCACGCAGCAGACAGATGTCAGTCGTGAACAAGTGGCGCGCTCTGATGGCTTAAACCCGGCAGCCTATCCGAGCCGAAGCACAATTCCCTACACCTCATCGCCGAATACACTCCCCCGATCCCCGATCCGTCTTCTTCTAATACTTGGCCCCATTCTTTGGGCCGGTGCCGGAACTCCGACAGCCAACCGGTCACCCACCGGCCATCCTGGCAGTATTAGCCTGCTCGGAAGGTTGCGGCGGCATCCGACACAAAGCGGTGCCAGGCTGATGCCTTTGTAACAGAGCTAAAAGGCGGCGGCGGCAATGCAGATGGCCGGGAAGAAGGTATCGGCGCAGCGGTCGTCGCGGGTTAGCGGGTTATGGTTGTTGTTTCCGTGCGGTCCAGCGGGATCGCGCGGTGTCAGGGCATCGTCGTCCGCTGCCAGGACCTTGGTGGCGGAGCCAGGCCCGATCAGGCCGGTCAACAGAGTTCGGCGATCCATGGCGGAAGCGTTACCAGCGATAGGCCAGTGTCGCATAGACAGCCCGCCCGGTCGCGTAGGAGCAGCTGGTGGACCTTACGCAGGCGGCCACATAAGTGCGGTCCGTTAGATTGGTCGCGTTCACCTGCAGCCGCCAGCGCTCCATGTCCACGCGTGCGTTCAGATCGAACATCACTTGGCTGGGCACAGTGAACGTGTTCGGCACTGCACCGGCAGTGGAGCCCGTATACCGAGTGCCGCCCCCGATGGAGACGGTCATGGTGTCAGAAACCGGGATCTTCTTCTCCAGGTAGAGGCTGGCCAGGTGGCTCGGCACCACAACGGGGCGCGAGCCGACCTCGCCCGCCGTATTGCTTCGGGTGATTAGTGGTTCCTGGTAGGTGACAGCGGCGATGACGTTGATCGTGGGCGTGATGCTCCCGGTGGCTTCCAGTTCCACGCCGCGGGTCCGGATCTCTCCGGTCTGCACGGAGAAGCTGGTGTTCACCGGGTCGGGTGTCAGCACGTTCTGCTGCGTCAGGTCGAAGGCGGCGACAGTGAACAGCATGTTCAGTCCACCGGGCTTGTACTTGACGCCGACCTCCACCTGGTCGCCGGTCTGCGGCGCGAAGCCGGCACCCTGCCGGTCCACGCCCGTCTGTGGCTGGAACGAGGTGCCATAGGTGGCATAGGGCGAGATGCCGATGGGCGATGCGTAAAGCAGACCGAGCCGGTAGGTGAACTGCTCTGGATTGTTCTTCGTGGTCGCCCGGGTCAGGTTGTTGGTGAGGTTACCGGTGACGAAGTCCTCGCGTCCCGTCAGGGTCAGCCGGACGTCGCCGAGGCTGACTTGGTCCTGGGCATAGAAGCCCGCCTGGTTCTGTGTCTGGTTGGTACTTGTGTTGGTGGCGGCGGCCGGGAGGGTGACAGCCCGGTACACGGGGGCATAAAGATCCAGGGGCGGCGCGGTGCCCTGCCCGCGGCGAATGTTCACGTACTGCGATGAGAAGTCCACGCCGGTCAGCAGGTCATGCCGGAGGGGCCCCGTGTTGAAACGGACTTCGGATTGATTGTCCACCGAGAGATTGTTGAAGCTGTTCTCCTGCCGCTGCGCCTGCCGGGTCAGCGTGCGTCCGTCGGCCTGAACGCCGGTTGTGGTGACGGTGCGATAGCTCAGATCCTCGTGGGCAAAGCGCAGGTTTTGCCGCAGGGTCCAGTTCTCCGTCGCCCGGTGCTCGATCAACCAGCCGGCCGAGACCTGGCGCTTGGAATAGAGGTCGTAGTCCTTGTCGCCGTTGTTGAAGTCACGGGCTACCTGGCCAAACCTGTTGTAGAGCACCGTGCCGGCTGCAGGCAGAAACTGGGCGGTCGAGCCGGCATCGATCTGCGTGTAGCCGCCCAGCAGCGTGACGGTGGTCCGTTCGCCTATCCACTTTAGCGAGGGAGCCACGTAGATGCGGTTGTTCAGGATGTTGTCGAACTCGGTGCCCGAGTTGCGCAGCAGAGTGTTGATCCGCCACAGCAGCGAGCCGTCCTGGACCAGCTTGCCACCGACATCGGCCATACCCTGAACGCGGCCAAAGGAGCCGCCCTGCGCTGCGACCTCGTTCACCTGGTTAGGTTGCGGCACCTTGCTGACCGCGTTCAGGATGCCGCCGAGCTGGCCCGAGCCGTAAAGCGCGGAGCTAGTGCCCCGCAGCACCTCGAGCCGCTCCAGTCCGTAAGGCTCGATGTCGAAGGTCTGGGCCGCGGCTGCCAGGGGCAGGCGCAGCCCATCCAGGTAGGTGTCGGGCGAGAAGCCGCGGATGGTGCCGGCGAAGCCTCGGGGATCGTCCCGGCCGCCGTAATCCGAGACGCCGGCTGTGTAGCGCACGGCCTCGGCGATGCTGCGGGCGTTCAGCGTGGTCAGCCGGTCGTTGCTGATCACCGTGACGGCCTGCGGTGTTTCGATGAGATCGGTGGACGTCTTGGTGGCCGAGGCGCTCCGCTTGGCCAGGAAGCCGTTCACCGGACCAGTGGCGCTTTCGCCTTCCGCGCCGACCTCGACAACAGGCAACTGCAGGACATCATCCGACGGTTCCCGGACAACGGGGGGCGTCGCCAGCTCCGCAGCTGCGACAGGAGTGCCAAGCAGCGTCGCAAGGCCGACTGCAACGGAAGTGGCCGTGCGGACATATCTAGCCACGGTGTTCTCGGTCATCGTTCGTCCAAGTTCGGGAAAACCGGGAATGACGATATTAAGAATGAGTTGCAACTTCTAACGGGGTGAACAATCCTTAATGTTGCTTGCGAGCGACACCGCTCCTGGAAATTGGATGAACCAGCGGGGTGGTCCCGGTTCTTTGGGCAGTTGTTGACGCGGACGCTGAAGCGGGTCAGCAGGATAATGAACCTGCACGCGCTGCCTTATAGCGAGAGATCGCCATCCTGGCCGGGCCGCTGGCGGAAACCATTGGGTGCGTGAACGCTTGATCTATCCTGGCTGGGTAAGGGCAAGTGACATGGAGTGCGAACGGCGCACTCCAGGGCGGCACCGACGTGAGCGGAAGACCATGCCGCTGCCACAAAGGAGTTCTATGCTTCGCTGAGCGATATCGGAGGTTCAACTAGTGACTGACAGCTTGTCCGCCATCCACCACCTCATCGATGACACGGCTGGAACGCCGAACGGCGAGGTCGACCACATCTATCGGAGTTCGAATGGCGACCTCTGGCAGCTGATCCGAGCATCGGGCTGCGGCCACTTGGTTCGTCACACGCCGGATCTCTCGTCAGGCGGAGCAGTGTCGGAGACATCGGTCGAAGAGTTCCTGGCGGTCAACGCATCCGGTCCGGAACACGAAGCGCTTCGCCTGCTGTTGAAGGAGAGCGCCACAGCCTAGCTGTCTCGGCATGAGCCTGCCGGGACCGTTTCGAACATCAGACATCAGACTCCCTCAACCCTTGAGAGCGCCCGCCGCATGACGATCGCCTAAGGCCTGGTTGGCGGGCGCCTCCAGCATTTGGTGATGTCCCAGCCTGCCGACGTGCCGTGGATCGACCTGTTTTGACCCCACGCGGGAGAAGGAGCAGGAGGTCGGGGCAATGCTTGGATTAAGCGTGCCGACCCGGCTGAAGATCGCGGAGATCAAAGATCTCCGCCCGACTCTGTCAGGAGGGCGACGCGCTGGTGATGACGGCCGTCGTGATCACCGGCGTCGCCGAAGGACGACCGTCACGCGCGCCCGTGACGTTCGTGCTGACGCCCACGCACCTGGTGTCGGTGCGCTACGCCAATCCGGTTCTCCCGCGTTTTGCGTGGATCATGCCGCTAGCAGAACGCGTCGGCGCAGCAGGTTGAAGCTGGCGCGTCCGTAGGTTTGCCGTTTCAGCAGCTTGAGACGGTTCACCTGCCCCTCGGCCTGACCGCTGCTCCAGGGCTCGGTCAGAGCGGCGCGCACCGCGGCCCCGTCCACCTCCAGCCCAATGGCGAATGTCGCAACAGCGCCGATGCCGCATGCCCGCGCCTCGGCCAGCCAGGCATCCAGTTCGGTTACAGGTTTTGTAGGAGCGACGCAGCTTGCTCGGCCACGCAGGCCGCAGGCGCGCACCAGGGCGGTGAACCGGCGCGCCAGGTTGGCTGCAACCGCGGCGTCCCGGTCCTGCTCGACACGCCTGACCACGGCCGCGGCGGTGACGTCCAGCGCCGCCACAGGCTGGACCAGCAACCATGCGAGCTGCCGCGCCGTGGGCAACGGCGATGCCCTGCCGCGGCCCATGGCGGTCTCGGCATCATGGAGGTCCTCCACCCTGCGCCTCCCGACCTTGGCCGGTACCGTCCGGCGCTCTGCCAGCCAGCGGTGGACCTGCTTGTTGCCGCCCGCGAAGCCCATGGCGCGCAGCTCGCGCCACAGCACCATGCCGTTCTCGCATCCCTCGGCCAGCCGTCGTTCCAGGTGGGGCAGATGTGGATCCAGGATGCTCGGAGCTGGCCCGTGCGGGAGGCGGGCGGGGAAGCTTTCGGCGTAGGCGAACTTGCGCACCGTCCCGCGGGCTAGACCCATGGCGCGCGCGATGGCCATCAGCGGCTCGCCTGCCAGGTGCCGGCGGCGCACCTCCTCGTAGCGTACTGCCAGCGCCCGTGCCGTTCTGCCCGCGCCGCCCGGTCCGGGCCAGTGCGGCGGAACGCCTGGTCACGGCGGGGTGGGACCGCCGTGCCTCCTGCATAGGCCGGGGCCAGACGCCGGAGCCGTGCGTGGACGGTGTGCAGCCAGCGCTCCAGCGCCTGGCGCATATTGGCCAGCAGGTGCCACCTGTCCGCCACCTGCACCGCTTGAGGGGCGCCGATGGCGACGGCACGGGCATACTCGGTGGAGCGGTCGCGGGCGACGACCTCCACCCCGGGCCGTTGCCGCAGCCACTCGGCAGTCGTGGCACTCGTGCGGTCGGGTAGCAGGTCGGCCACGCGGCGGCGCTCCAGGTCCACCACGACCGTGCCGTAGGTCCGGCCCTTGCGGATGGCCCAGTCATCCACGGCCACAACACGGGGCGCGTCTATCTTGGGCAGGGGCATGCACCGGATCAGGCGCAGCACCGTGTCGGCACTGGTCGGCATGGCCAGGTGCCGCAACAGCCTCGCCCTCGCCTGACCGCCCAGCGCGACGCCGATCTGGGCCTGCGTAGTGGCAAGGCGGCAGGTCCGACGTGCATGGGGCAGCACCAGTTCCGGCAATCGCTCGGCGAAGGTGCGCCGGGTGCAGCGCGGGTTGCGGCAGTAGAACCGTCGCACCTGCAAGCTGACGCTGCCCCAACGTCCCAGGGACGGCAGGTCGGACGGATGGCGGCGGTAGCGGCTGTGCACGGCACGGCTGGCACGACCGCATGCTGGGCAGCGGCCACCAGGACGGGTGCCGCGGACGTCAACATGGAGCTGATCGGGGTCAGGTGAGGCCATCGCGTCAATGCGGCAGCCTGGCATGGGACAAAGCTTGCTCATGCCTCTCTGTGTGGGCGCGAGCAGCGACCATCCCAAACATCACTCCTGCTAGCGGCATGATCCACGCAAAATGCGGGAGAACCACGAAAACGGGTCAATCTCAATCCAGTATTACCGGGAGACACCGACCGAATGGGTGCCACTCTTAAAAATGCCGGCGTCGTCGATTATCCAGCCGCGGATGGGGCCTCGCTGCTCGACAATCGGTAAAACACGGGCGCGGACGGCGGCCAAGAGCGCCTCATCGAACCAATCGGCCTTGGCCACAAATGATGCAGTGACTGATGAGCGGCTCGAACGCGAGTGGGTTGGACACAGGCCGCCATCGGCTCCACGCTTTTGCAAGCGCCAGGCAGGACTATTTCCCTGCAGTAGGGACAGGATGGCGCTGCCCGGTCAGCGTGCCCGAACGAGCGGGTCAGTGCCTCGACATAGACGGCAAGCCGTGATTCGCTCCCGAGCGTGTCTGGTGAAGAACCCACGATTCGCCACTGCGGTCATGAGTCCGGTCGCTTGCCCAACACATCTGCATCATACAAGGTGCTTATGACGCAGTAAGATGAACAACCTGACACGCGACCCGACTCGTCGAAAGAGCCAAAAACGAACTCCTATCTCATGAAAAAGACATCAGTTTGGCGCTAGACACTCTTCAACGTAGAAGAGCCGGGTAGATCCCGAATGGATTTTTTGTAGATGGGTAAGATATCAGTAAGCTTAGGTAACATGCTGCGGCTACTTTTTGGAGAGGTTCGCTCTGGCGATCTTCGCCGGCGTCGGTTGCTTGCGGTGATTCAGGGTGCCGTGACCAGTTTGGGCGGCAAATTGGTCGGCGTGCTCGTTAGCTTTCTATCTGTGCCATTGACGATTGGCTACTTGGGCTCAGAGCGTTATGGTGCGTGGATTACCATGGCATCACTGCTTGCCTGGTTGCAGCTCACAGACTTTGGTGTGGGAAATGGGCTGACCACGGCGGTATCGACTGCATACGGACAAGACCGGCCAGACCTCGTGCGCAAACACGTTGCAAATGCTATGGCCATGCTGACAGTGGTTGCTGCATTAACAGGGGTGATAGCTACCGTTGTCTGGCCTTTCATCAATTGGAACAGTCTTTTTGGCTTAACCGATCCATCAGCACAGGCAGAGATCGGCCCCGCCGTGGCCGTCGCGCTTGTGATCTTTCTGCTGCAATTTCCTCTAAGCGTGCCCAATCGAATATATGGTGCCACACAAGAAGGGCGAATTGGAAATTACTGGGTAATAATTGGAAGCATCCTAAGTCTTGCTTCTCTTCTTATGGTTTCACAAACTAAAGGCGGATTGGTCCTACTCGTATTGGCTATTTCTGGCACATGGCTGCTTGTCAATATCGTCAATGCCATCTGGCTTTTTGGATGGCACAAGCCAGATCTAGCACCGAGTTTACGCGATATTGATCTACCTGCATTGCGCGCACTCTGTGACATTGGAGGAAAATTCTTTTTAATTCAGATCATGGCATTAGTAACCATGCAAACCGATACGTTAGTAATCAGTCACTTCCTGGGCGCAGCTCAGGTTCCGTCTTATAGTCTGACTTACAGGTTATTTAATTACACTACATTGCCGCAGTCAATTGTTTTCTCCTATCTTTGGGCAGCTTACAGCGAGGCGATCGCTCGAAATGATACTGCTTGGGTGCGCCGCACCTTCCACATAAATCTAGCCGCGGGATTAGGGTTTACGACGCTAGCGATGATTGTCCTTGTATGGATTGCGCAGCCTTTCGTGCATTGGTGGAGTGGCGGACGGGTAACCCCACCATCCAATTTAGTACATTGGATGGCAGCATGGAGCCTGATCAGCGCCTGTACGTCTTCCATGGCTTGTCTGCTTGCTGCGGCCGCCCACCTCAAGGCACAAACAATATATTCCGCATTCGCGACAGTCGCTAATATCGTGCTTTCAGTTATGTTGGTTGAACGTTGGGGAGTAGCAGGCGTGATCGCTGGAACCGTGATAGCTTATCTAGTATTTGTTTGTGGCCCAATGGTAATCGATTGCGAGTTCTTGTTAAAGCGACTCACTCGCCAGAATCTTAGCCGCGCCGGATGAAGATCGCGGTCTGGCATAACTTGCCTAGTGGCGGCGGCAGCCGCGCACTTTTTGATCATGTGAGGGGGTTAATCAACCGCGGACACACCGTGGAGGTTTGGTGCCCACCCACAGCCAACCGCGACTTTGCACCCCTAGGCACCCTGGTGAAAGAGCATGTGGTTCCGCTTGCTCTGCCTGTAGCGTCGACTCTGACGGAAAAGCTACAGTTACGACTCAAAGTCCACCGCGAATTAGCAGCGATGGAGGAACATTGCGCCCGCTGCGCCTCAGAAATAGACAAGGGCGGTTTTGACGTAGTGTTCGTCAATACCTGCATGTTCTTCCGAATGTCGCCGATTGCTCGCTTCACCACTCTGCCATCTATACTCTACCTTCAGGAACCGTATCGCTGGCTGTTTGAAGCACTGCCGCGTTTAAAGTGGGTAGCTAAAGCGCACACCGGAGCGGCCTCCCTGCGTCCCTCACGGTTACGTAGCACTTTTTTAGATTGGAAAGATATTCGTAATAGCCGACTCCAGGCGAGACATGAAGTAGAAAATGCCGCTTCATTTACCCAGATCCTGGTAAATTCTTACTTTAGTCGTGAAAGCGTCATTCGGGCTTATGGACGGGACGCCGATGTCTGCTATCTCGGGATTGATTCCAACCACTTTACGGATCACGGTCGGACACATGGTGGTGATGTCGTTGGTCTTGGTTCGATCACGCCAGAGAAGAACATCCGTTTAGTTATTGAAGCCCTTGCGCTAATTCCGGACCAAAGACCCCGCTTAGTCTGGATGGGTAATATGGCTTTGCCAGACTACCACGATGAGATGATAGCTTTAGCAGCAGATTTGAATGTTAAGCTCGACATAAAAGTGGGCAGCTTAGCTGATGAAGTCGTTGATACATTAAATCAAGCAATGGTCATGGTCTATGCTCCCCGGTTGGAACCTTTCGGTCTTGCACCGCTGGAAGCTAATGCCTGTGGTGTTCCAGTTGTGGCCGTGCATGAGGGCGGAGTTCGAGAGACTATAGAAGACGGGGTCAACGGTCTACTCGTGCCTCGTCGTGCAGCTGAAATCGCCAAAGCAGTGATTCGTATCCGGGACGAGCCAGATTTAGCAAATCGACTTCGACGAGATGGTCGGCGGCGAGTCGAAATGGCCTGGTCTCTTGATGCTGCGACTGATCGCCTGGAACATCATCTACAATCGGTAATTTAGTGGCAACTGCTGCCCCCCATAGTCGCGTGTTGAATCCTAGCCATGTACAACTTGTTAGCGGGCGAGGACCAGCAGGATCGGTCGATGGTCCGACGTGCCGCGATCGAGCAAATCGGCTGAGATCGGGCGCATGCCGCGGGTGACGCGGCGGTCCAGGCACCATGGAACAATATCCCGCGCCATGGGGTCGCGGTTCTGTGGCCGACGACGGAAAAGCCGCGCGCGAGCACGGGCCCGATCGAGTGAAGTCGCCTCCGCCACGTCGATGGCAAGCCGTGAACGGACGAAGTGGGCGAGCTGCCGTCAGCTTGCCCACTGGCCATGGTCGAGGTGCACAGTGGCCAGCGTGTAACCGAGGATCATGGCCACCGGCGCGATCCGTTGCGCCGCTGGCTTCAGCACAGGGGAGGGAGGTTCCAGTTTCCAGCTGAAGGCCGGTCACTATGCACACATTGTCAAAGGGTGCAGCGACCATACCGCCAGCCCGTGCCGCTATCCCTTCATTTCAAGCCGCCGATAAGAACTTCAGAGAGCAGCGGGAAGCGCGTCTGGGTCTTTCCACACCTCCTGAAACATCGCCACGCCTACGCCGTGCCGCCTTACGAGGCGACGTGGACAAAGGCGCCTCACGCAGCGCGCCTGAGATGACTCAAGGCTGCCTCCTAGTCGGAGGTGCTGGTGCTACGGGGTTTGCTGACGAACGCGGAGTGCGCCGTCTTCGAGCCCTTTGTGGTAGAGACCAGTCCCTTTCGCGACCGTCCACCCGGCGGTTACCGCCGGGTGCCAGGTGCGGTGTTTTGGGTCGCACGCACGGGCATTTCTTGGCGCCACCTGCCGCCTGAGCTGGGCACCTGGAACTCCGTCCACCGATAGTATCGGCGCTGGAGCACGTCGGGCCTGTGGGATGTGCTGCTGCAAGCCTTGGCTGATACCGACGCCTTGCAGATGATCGAGAGCACCATTGTCCGAGCCCACCACTGCGCGACGGGCGCAAAAGGGGAACTCACCGCCAGGGTCTTCGGCGCTCGCGCTGTGGCTTCTCGATCAAGATCCATCTGCGCACCAACGCCTATGGCTTACCGACCGGCCCGCCGCTGACGCCGGGCGAGGCGTACGACAGCACCGCCGATGCCGAGCTGATGGACGAGCGCGATAGCGATCCCGGTATTCTGCTCGCCGACCGCGGCTACGGCAGCGATGCCATTCGCCAGGATGTCTGCCACCGTGGCGGCAAGCCGGAGATCGCCACCAAGCGCAATCGACGCGTTCAGCACAGCGTTCAGCGACCGGTCCATGCTCTGATAACCGTAGCGAACGCTGCCTCAACCGCCTGAAGAACTACCGCCGCGCTGACACTCGCCACGATCACACCGCCAGCAGCTTCCTCGGCTTCGTCCAACTCGCCACCATCAGGCTGTCGTAGTTTTCCAGTGCCCGTGTGGCACGGCTGCCCGGCAGCGTTGCCCGCAGGGCGCCCGCCCGCGCAACCGCGCCATCTTGATGCTGGCGCCGTCGGGCGCTGCGCTCGGACCAATGGCGCTTGTGCCCCAACCGTCGATGAACACCAGCCGTGCAGGATCGAGGTCAGGCTGCGCGTCGAACCAGGCGTGTCGCCTGCGCGCCACGTCCGGCCGCTCCTGCTCGGCGGCGTGCGCGGCTTTTTTTGAGCGTGATCCGGTGACGAACCAAATGGTGGTGCACGGTGCTGATCGCGAAGCCAGCGCCGTGCTCGCGCCGGAGCAGGGTGACCAGC
>Ga0160427_10002422_pt1 | contig 11226 bp, 8 predicted proteins | sample SolpanmetagenomL_FD_108194 | JGI IMG/M metagenome (GOLD analysis project Ga0160427, IMG submission 108194) | Solar panel surface microbial communities from Lawrence Berkeley National Laboratory, California, USA - L | ecosystem: Engineered > Built environment > Solar panel > Unclassified ...
TAGGAAGTAGTAATTTTGGAACACTCAGCAGTACTATACAATTCACGGGCAGTGCTGTGGATACCATGTTGAATCTTAGCATATGGTCCAGCATCTCCTTTCCTATAAGTACAAGTTTTGAATCACCTCAGGCTACTTCGGTGCCCACCAGTACGCTTGAAAGCTTGGCTTCGACAGGTCTCGTCACATTGACGTCTGATGAACCAGTTATCTCAAATGCTACGATTTCGACCACATTACCTATAGAAACATCACCAGGCAACACTGGAGGCAGTGACCCCTTCTTGAGTGATGCCACCTACTATGATCCAGGTAAGCATATGTTAACTCAGTCAGCTTATCATGACTGATCAGCCCAGGCCTTGGTAGTTGTGGCATCACGAACACAGCTTCAGATTTGATAGCGGCCCTAAGCCATAGCTTGTTCGATTCAACTGGGACGTCGAATCCTAATAACAATCCCTTTTGTGGACGCAGAATTGTCATCATGAATGTACAAAAGACTAGAAGAGACTTTTCTCAAAAGACCAACAACTCTTACAACTTCCTGGGCGTCGTTTCTTCTAGACATAAGAAAGTATCAACAACAAGCGCTAAATTATTCGATTTAAGTGTAACAAACTATACCACTATCAGAATGGCAGCTGGAATCGAGAGTAATGACGAAAAACACGAGGGGTATTCGGAAATGTCTTAGCAAGACGATATAAGGAAAGAAGAACATGATCTGTTGTATAAGGACATACTCCTTAGTAAAAGATCAGAGGTGACTATCACAGTGGTCGACCGGTGTTCAACTTGTGCACAGTACGACCTTGATCTATCACCAGCTGCCTTCGACATTCTTGCAGATGAGAGTAGAGGTCGAATACTAATTCAGTGGAGATGGGCCGATTAGACATTCAATTTCCTGAAAGACGCATGTTTCGTCTTCGTAGCCATGGCACTGGAGTGTATACTGGTTTCGATAGCTGGGCACCAAATATGTCCGATATGAATAGACTACACCAGAGAATATTTCTACTATGGAAGCCCCTTGTTATTCACTTTTCTACAATGTTGCTGAATACGATGATCAAAATGTTTCTTGTTTGCATAGAGTTTCTACATCTCTTGCTCCAATGTTTGTCAAACTTTGTACAGTCAAGACAGTGCTCTTGAATGTTTGATTTGGGAAACACCAACAACTCGGCATAAAGCCTAACAAAAGCAAGAGAGAGTATTCGGTCGTCGGTTGAGTGTCGGCATCTTTTGCTACCCCGGATTCGTTCACTCACGTTTCATAGATTAAATGGTCGTGTTTCCACCTTCCAAATTCCTACGCATCCCCGCATACATTTTACATGCAAAAAAATAATGAAATGCCCGTTATGATAATATTGGCCTTTTCGTCTGATGTGCTCCTTACTTGCTTCATGTTTTTGCTGCTTAGGCAATTTGTGCTGATGGGAAGACATGGCTAAAGGTTCAATCAGTCCTTTTTGTTGTTGTTTTTGGCATCTGATTGTGATAGCAATGCGCTAGTAGATTAAAAAAAAAGATGTTCCATTTCTCCCCTCCCCCCAAGAAGTTCAAACACTTTTAATTGACTGACTGACACCTTATTTTCTTACCTCGGAAGCAGCAGCTTTGTCTGTGTGTGTCGCCTGCAACGGTTCTTCAGATGTATGTCCCATGCATGCATTCATCTTCACGAGCCCTTCCCCCATGTTCACATAAGAGGAGACAATTACTTCTAGCTTGCTTCCTCCATCCTCAGAAAACCCTTCTCACTCTCAAATTCTTATTTGTTTATTCAGAGTCTTTCCTTCAGTAACATTTTTGACAACCGCCAGTCCTTCGCATTACATCTCTCATATCCTCTACACAAATAATAACATCATCATGTCGGACAATGTTGCTCACGCTGTCGCTGGTAAGTTCTACCTCCCCTCACTGATATCTCAACCCCCGGAACCCAACTATGGGTTTCTTTTGTCAAAGATGAATAGCAAACTAATTTTGTGATATAGGTGCCGGTAATTATCCCTCATCATTCAATGACAATGTCAGAGAACATGGTTAACATGACGATTTTTAGCCGGAGGTGTTGCCTCTATGGTGCTCACATACCCATTGATCACACTTTCAACCCGATCACAGGTTCGTATTCACCTCGGCCTAAATCCTGAAACATCATCTAACATCCTTGTTTTCGAACGGAATAGGTTGAAGCGAAACGTGCTGAGTCCTCTGTCGCCGATGCCGTACGCAAGATTATTGCCCGTGAGGGTGTTTCTGGTCTATACTCTGGACTCGAGTCCGCTCTATTTGGAATCAGTGTTACCAACTTTGTGTACTACTACTGTAAGTTTACTTCTACGCCGTCATGATCCGAGTGAAGAGAACACGCGTGTGTGTGTGTGTGTGTATGTGCTAACTGAGTTGATTAGGGTACGAATGGTCAAGGGGAGTTTTCGAGAATGCCAACATCAAGAGAGGTCTTGGACGAAGGCTAGGCACTTTCGAGAGTATGGCTGCTGGAGCACTTGCTGGTTCCGCAACTGTCCTAATCACCAACCCAATCTGGGTCGTCAACACACGAATGACTGCGCGTAAACGAGAGGCTCTACCAACTGCTGGAGCAGAGGTCCCTAAGAAGACACAAGCACCCACCACATGGGCGACCCTAACAGAGCTTGTCAAAGAGGAGGGCTTTGCTGCTCTCTTTGCTGGTGTCCTTCCAGCTCTGGTTCTTGTTATCAACCCAATCTTGCAATACACCATCTTCGAGCAATTGAAGAACATCATTGAGAGACGACGAAAGTCAAGACTTGCACCAACTGATGCTTTCCTTCTTGGTGCTCTTGGAAAGTTGTTTGCTACTGGCATTACATATCCATACAGTATGTTCCACATCTAATTGTCATCAACACAGTTCTATGTGGATTGGGATGTTAACACAAGGTTCTTCGTAGTCACTGTCAAGTCCCGAATGCACGTTGCTGAGAAGCATGAGAAGAAACTCGGCTTAGTTGAGGGTCTCACCACGATTGTTGACCAGGAGGGTTATGCTGGCCTATACAAGGGTAAGCCATAATATGCAAAACTATATATTATTCTGACTCATATTCTAATCTTGTGTTTGCTTGCAGGTATCGGCCCTAAACTTGTTCAATCAGTCATCACCGCTGCCTTCCTATTTGCATTCAAGGATGCATTCTATGCGATGACTATCAAGGCCAGAGCCAGAGCTAAGGCTATCAAGGCTTAAACTTATGCATATAGTATGCATAATCTGAGCTTTTACAGATAAGGATCTCCGAACAAGAAGGAGAAGAAGAAGATGCGATGTTCGCCATTATAGTACTTTAGTTTTTTAACAACCAAACACAATTAAAGTCATGAGGGACTATGTAAGATAAGTTGAAAGTTGCGATTTTGTTATAACGTATTTTATCGTTTTATATGCATCTTTAGCTAGAACTAATGTACATTTTTTTCCTATTCTGTTGTGAGATATTGACAGTATAAGTATTTATAAATCGATAGACTAGATTTACTACAATCTCATTATCGTTTTATTTCATCTATCACTATCGAATCCTTGATACTTCTTGAAATATGAGTACTTAGTACTTCTTCCGTCCATACAGAATTTCCCATTCTCACAGAAGCAGTTACTAGTCGAATATGAACATATATACACATCATAAAAATGGTTGAGCGCTATGACAACAGAATCATCATATCACCCTCATGAATCTTATATAACTTTAACATATACTTACATAAATACCTAAGTCCCCTTGTGTTTATGGCTGGATGTTCAAACTACATTGGCTCTACAAGTAGTACGGAGTCATATTGCTAGCTGAAGCACATCTACATAGACGGCCACATTGTAAGTTTGGACAAAGACGGTTCTTCAGTTGATCCCCTATTGCTTCTCGCATATCACAATGGTGTATTGTGTTTATGTGCCATCAGTTCTTTAACACATATACCATCATGTGCATAAAAATGATTTTTTTATCAATCAGTATTATACCAGTCACCTAACCTGTTCAGAGACAACTTCTCACAATTGTTGACACGAATTGCTTCTTACAAGATATTTAACATAAAGTAATGTATTGTATCTGTATATATTTCCCATGGCGACATATGAGTGTTCAATTTCTCAGGCGTATGCACAACATTAACACCATTGCAGAGCCTATCAATTCATTCGCATATGCATGAATATATGACCCGCCTTGCACAACCATGTTGCAAAATGTATAGCATCAAAGAACTACACAGACAAACTGTGAGGAGTACTGTACATGTGTGCGGCTATTCATGAGATTTGATTTGCTTCCATATAAAATTATAAAATGTATCAAGTGACTCGACCTCCTGATACACATATTCAACGAACAAATGGTAATTTAAATTCCCTACCCAGGTCTCATTTGATTTTCGACTAATCAAGATTGATTTCAAAAGATTATAAGCTTAAAATTACACTTGCATTTCTCCACAAAAGCTTACGAAGCTGACGAAGATAAGATATCGTAGATATCATAGATATCGTCGAGTTTAATTTTAATAAGGAGATTAAGGTTTTTCTCTTTCTCAAGCATGAGCTTGGGACATGACCTCAAATGTCTAAGACAGTTTCCATGGATTCAAACACAGTAGACAGATGGGAAAAAAATGGGTCAGCTGGAGAGATCAAAAATCAGACGAAATAAGACAATTTGTCCCCATCCAGGTTTCATGTTTCTGAATCTGTATACAAACTGTAAGGAGAAACAATAATAAATCGTAAAGCTATTATAGTTTCTTCTGCGCGTCTCCAACCGTATTCCAAAAAAGATTGAGAAAAAAATTGTTCGAGGCTGAGGAAGGAGGGAGGCATTGTGAGATTTGAGTTTTTTTGTTTACAAGAAGAAAGCTTAAGGAAGGACCTCCTATTTTTGTGAGCGCGTGGACCGCCCCAAGCTCCTACTTGCCTGCCTCCCTGTCTAGTAGACGCTTCTCGGCAGGTGTATGTTTCTGTGCACAAACGAGTTGCCTAAAGTTTCATGATTTGTGCACGAAAAAGAAGGAAAAAACGATTGAAGCTGGTACACCTAGGTACGTATTGATAATAGTGCGCTATTATGTTGAGTTCTCGTTTCTGTATACCATACGTACTAGAATACAAGTTTGGTTGAATGAATTGCGGGAAAAAAACATCCATACAATAATCCCTACCGTTTCTCTACAAGTTACCTGCTTATCGTCCATTGAGGAGAAATGAAAAACGGAAAATCAGAAAAGTTGCCGTATGTGATGATGTAGGTAGGTATTTGTGATGTATCGATGGACATTCAACGAAGGGAGGTCGTGCACGGTAAAGGGGCTAATCCATCAACAAACAGCACATCTTTCACCAACTCTGGTTTACTTGACATCATGAATGGAGAAAGCTTTGGGCATCACCTCCAAGTAAGGATGTAGAGCAATTTGTTAGCATTCAATTCCAACTCCGCGATTACACCTTTATTTGCGAGACCATTGAGAGCACAGCTTGTTTCGTTGTACGTCACGAAATCGATATCAAATTTGCTTTTAGGGCTTTCTCGTGTGGTCCTGGTTTCCCGTTGGCGATAATCTCATCTTGCAAGCTTTTTTTTGGTGATGCAATTTCGGCTAGTGTTTTGACACAATATATTTCAAGGGTCTCTCCCTCACTTCGTCAGTTGTCCACCGCTCATCACTAGGCTGCTCAAGAGGAGCTGTTTGTTACCTGAGACAGAGAGAGAGAGATGATAGGTACCCGGATCTAAGCCTGTTTGTTTGCTTCGTAAGTTCGCCAACCGAGAACGCATTATTATCATTATTATTGTTGTGAGCAAAAGCCAAAAGAAAAAAAGGGGCCATCTACTCCATATACTGTACATCCACGTTGCCGGACTTCGTCACTTTGTGCTCCCCTCCAAAAGACGATACAAAAAAGCCAAGCTTCCAAGAAACCCGGATTATGGGCTAATGCAACTAATGCAGGTACATATAACAAAACAAAAAACAAAAGAGGAGAGCTTGCACGTTTGGAGAAATGCTATGCGCTGACCGAAAAAGTCGGGTATTCTTCCGAATGGATTTACAGAGTCTCGACTGCTGCACCTTGGAAAGCTAACAAAAAGAGAGGAAGAAGAAATAATACACAGAATTAACTTAGCCACATCATTCTTATTATTGTTTTCCCACACATCTTGCTCCTCGAGATTGGATCGCAAGCGATGTTGCAGACGATCACCCACCTTGATGGCCGAGGATATCGTGGCACCTTTTTTCTTTCTTCCTCTCTTTCCATAGGAACTTCCATCCGATCCGGCGATTTATTCAATAGCCTCATCACTTATATTCTGATATGATGGCTTGAAATAACCTTTTAGTAGAGAGGAGATTACTTGCAATGACTCCGAATTTGGCCTTATGTCTAGTGCTATGCTACTCCACAATGGCATAATATAATGGAAGCCAATATTTGTCCTCATATTTTTTGCAAGCAAGCAAGCACGATATTTCAAGACGACATTCAATATGTATCTAGCCATCTACTTGTTATGGACGAGAATACGATTTTATTTGTATGGAGAGGGTGTCGGCCTTCCTGCATAGTCGAGCTCAGGAACAATGCCCTGAGACGGATAAATCTGTTGGCGTTTCAGGTTGAACAAGCCGTACCTGGTACAATCACTTATTTTCACTCATCTCATGCCATATTCGTGCGGGTTGAGCTGCACAGGCCAGGTACTGTGGGCACTGTACGATGTGTTTGTAAAAATGCAAGTAACACTATGCATGCATCTCACGAAGAAAGAGAGAGAGAGAGGGTAAAAAAATATAAAACCCCTGCATGGAACAATGGTATCCGAAGCGTATGTATTCTTTAATACTTGCTTCCCCGGGAAAGTCGCAGTGTTAGGACATCTAATACTTCTGCCGCCCCCTTAACATTGTCTTTTATTTTTCCTTTTTTGCTGTTTTTGAGTGTGGGTTCCATGCTTAAGCTCGTTCTGGTATCGGTACCAAGCAAGAATAACAATAATGCACCTATTCAACGAAGTGCATCTCCCTGAGACACACTCCTATCCAATAGATCATCCTTTCTGCAATTTAGCTGCCACAATCTGATTCCCACAGCACCCGCCTGTGGAGTCTCACTGTTCCCATTCGACTGCTGTCTGTTTTAGAGTTACTTGATTCTATAAGAGTCCACGATGCCCATTTCCATGTTGACGTTTTCTTGTTTGGCCTTTTCTACTGGATCTTGTCACCAACAATCTACACCGTTGTGTTGAATCTTTCTTGTTTCTGTCTCTACCTCTCCTTCACCGCACTTCACTCATTCAGTGCTGCTAGTTGACATTCATTCCTTTATCGCAAAAACATCAATCATTCAATTCAATTCACTTCACAAAGACAACCGTCGACCGGTACAAGTACATCAGTTTAAAACAAATTAAAATCAAATATCAAAAAAGAAAACGGGAAGTTTGACGGTCTCCGACAATCATATATCACAATCCTCAAAGCTTGATTTTATAAGACTAGCTCCTGTAGACTTCGTCTATCTTATTTAACCAACTCTCACATCAATATCAATCCCATAAATCATCAACATGCATTCTCTTTCCGCCATCGCATTGTTGTTGCTTGCAGGCAACTCCATCGCTGCTCCATTGCAAGAGCGACAAGTCCAAGTTGAGGTTGTCGACGTAACGTAAGTTCATTCCTATCAACCCATTCATATATACATATATATACAGACATTAAAACAAATAACATCGCTGACATGTTCAATAACAGTGTTACTGCATATGCTACCGTAACTGTTCCTTATGAAGCAACACCAATTGCAACTACTTCTTCTACCTCCACCAAGAGAAGAACTCACCGCCCAAGACCTACCACCTCAGCAGCCGCCGTCGATTCCAATGTTGTCTACGTGACAATGACCTACGTAGATGGCGTGCCAGTCCAAGCCACTCCTGTTGCTTCAGATCCTGCTGTTGTGACTATCACTAGCACCCCAGAGCCAGTTTACGTTGCTCCAACTACTCCGCCAGCATACAGTGCTCCAGATGTAGTCCCCTCCTCCGCTCCAGCTGCACCATCTCCATCTTCAGCTCCATCTACCAGTGATCCTGTTGCTCAAGCCATTGTTGACAAGCACAACGTATACCGTGCCAACCACAATGCTTCTCCATTGACCTGGGATGATAGCCTAGCCGCTTATGCCGCTGACCACATGCCAGAGTGTGTCATGCAACACACTCCAGGTGGTATCCACGGAGAGAATCTTTCCTTCGGTTATGCCGACCCTGTCCAAGCTGTTCACGATTGGTACAACGAGGGTAACCAATACGACTACAACAACCCAACGTTCGGAGTAAGTTTTAAATCATTGTATACCTGGAATAATTTTTTGTGCATTCATGCTAATATCATCCTTAGGAGAACACTGGTCACTTCACTCAAGTCGTATGGAAGGGAACCTCCAGCATCGGTTGCCATATCAACACTCAATGCAACTACATGAAGTGTGAATACAGCGCTCCAGGCAATTACTTGGGAGAATTTGCAGAGAATGTGTCCCCACCAATCACCAACATGTACACGTAAATCAAATCCGTCCTCTTAGACATTTACAAATATAGATACATGCACTGGTTTACGTTTACACATGTGACAATCACATTTTCTTGATCAAATCATCTCTCAAAGCCACTGAGTGGACGGGGAGGGAGAAGAGCACTGGTTATGGTACGCCGGATTCGTCAGATAACATGCTTCTTAGAAGATACTTCTGTCTTCTTTCTTTCAATTCTTATTTTGTCTTTCTATTCTTTATTTCTCTCTTTCAGGTAACGAGCCTCAATCGATTTTTTGAACCTTTTTTTCGTTCTTCTTCTTTGAAAGAACTGCTATTTCTTGTGCAGGAAATTCACATAGTTTTATTTCACACGATGAAATGATTACTTCCTTTTTTTTTCTATCCATATAAACAAACATTTACCTTACCTTCTCTGTACATTTATTGTGTTTCTTTCAGCCCTCTTTTTTCTTGCATTGGCTTTGTAAGCCACCATGCAAGCCTCAATAAGATCTATGGAGTATATGGTCATTATCTTTTTCCATGTTAAATTTATGTATGATAACGTCACTTTCATGAAAATGGGAGAAGGGAAACATTGAAGAAAAGGAGTCAATTTAAGATTGCTGGAACAATCTCGTTTAAGCAAAAACAATCCTTTTTCTCCTCGATCACAATAATATGATTCATTTCCTCATATGCATATTGCGCGTCACTTGACAGGAATCAACAAGGCTTTATGACTTTATAAGATTGAATACGGGCAAAGTATCAGTTGTTATTGTTTATCATCTTGTCTTGGAATTACTTTTGATCTCACAATTCTAAGTAAATGTGACGCTGTCGGCACGATACACATCTGTGTATATCTTTGTTGACACGTTTTCTATCGTCCATGATATACATTCTCCTCATAAGGCTCAGCCATAGATACTCAAATATGTTGCGCAAATAAAATTCCCATATCATCACTTATACTCCGTTTCGTCATTATTTGTGGGTGATAAAGCAATCTCTGCTCTATTGCGGAGAAAAACGTGTCTTTGGTTTGATATCTTTTTTGTCATATCCTTAACCAAGCACATACATATAATCTACGAAGCAAGTACCTTTGACCATATGTACCGTTACATTTTGAACAGGGAACACTTTCGGGTATGCTTCTTCCTCTCCATACCTTCCCGACTGAGCTGAGACCATTGAACAAAAATGAATACAAAATTTATACCATGAACAACACATACTTACTTGGTAGGCACTTAAGGAAGTATTTCCCAGGGATGAAGCTTAGATGCCAACTAGTATTTAAAAGTATTCATTGTACTGTAGCAGTTTAGTAATCACTATTACTTGGATGGGATTATCGGAATTATATCATAATCTGTTTCATCTGATGTATGTATGTATGTATGTACTTAAGTATGTAAGTATTTTGGGGGGGTTGAAATTCATCCATCTAATATTTCCCATCATCCCCATCCCAGCTAGCTTCAGGCAATTCATCAACCAATTTACATATTTCCACTCCCACTCACTTATCGATAAACCCCACCATCCCTCTCTCTCTATTGAAGAGACTCTTCTACTAGCTGCTACATATCAACCAATTACCTCTTCAAACAATTCGCACAGAACAACCGGCCAGTTGGATCTAATCTACGGTTACCGTCTATAGAGTGCCCAAATCAACATCATCGCTGTCGCACCGCCTGAGAAGGTCAGGTCAAATTAGATAGTTGACCATGGCTTCTCTGGCACAAGATCCAGTCACTTCTGATGGGCCCGCAAAACTTGTCAACCAACTTGCGAAAAGTCGCAGTCCTTATGTTCGTACATATCTCAATTTAAAAAGAACAAGAGCACATATAGAAGAACATCAATTCTGATAATCAGTCCAAACACAGGTTCGAGGTCATGCCGATAATGCGACTGCGTGGCAACTATGGAACGACGATACATTGGCGCTTGCCAAGCGGGAGAACAAATTGATATTTCTAAGCATAGGATATGCTGCTTGTCATTGTAATGCCCACCCCAAAAAATATATATTATTTTTTAGACTAAGAGGGATAGAGAGGAACATCTCTAAACAATGCTATTCAGACTGAAGCTAATTCACTTCAACAGGGTGTCATGTAGGCATAACTCGTTCAGTCTCTTTATAGACTCCGCTGATTTTAGAGAGAGGTTATGGAACGAGAAAGTTTTCAAGACGTCCACGTTGCCAAAGTTCTCAACAAACATTTTATACCAGTAAAGGTTGATCGGGAAGAACGACCAGACATTGACAAATTATACATGAACTATGTTTGTACAATCATTCCCAAACTCGCACCTGTGATTATCTGACAACCGTTTTTAGGTATCAGCTACAACTGGTTCTGGTGGTTGGCCACTGAATGTATTCTTGACACCTGAGTTACAACCAGTATTTGGAGGCACATATTGGCCAGGGCCCAGTGCATTAGACGGATCATTGATGAAAGATCAAATAGGCTTCTTGGAAATCTTGGAGAAGATGAGCACAGTGTAGGTAGCGATTGATTAAAGTGGTGAAGTTTGTTAATGGTCTTAGGTGGACAGAGCAAGAAGAAAAATGTCTAGCATCAGCTAAA
>Ga0160427_10002424_pt1 | contig 11221 bp, 13 predicted proteins | sample SolpanmetagenomL_FD_108194 | JGI IMG/M metagenome (GOLD analysis project Ga0160427, IMG submission 108194) | Solar panel surface microbial communities from Lawrence Berkeley National Laboratory, California, USA - L | ecosystem: Engineered > Built environment > Solar panel > Unclassified ...
ACTTCAAGGCCCCGAAGAGTGCCGCGCCGTGGCTGATTCATCAGTAGGGCCGTGCCGCATCAAGATCGGGACGTGCACGTACCTCTTCGACGAACACAATGCGGAATTCGCCCGTCGACTGCGCACGCAGCACAACCTGGCCAGAACGAAGCCCCTGGCCGTCGCGCAGGAAATGTACCGCCGGCTCACCGGCCGGCCCCCGATTCGCAATGAGATCCTGATGCACCTCAACGGCGATTCGCGCGACTTTCGCTTCTCGAACCTGGTGCCCACCACCCGCCAGGCGCACTGCCGCGAGAACTTCGCGCAGCGCAGCCGTCAACCCCGCGAAGATGCCGGGCTGAGCGTCACAGCCAGTGGGCGCGTGCGCGCACGCCTCTACCAGGGCGGCAAGACCGTCGAACTCGGCCTGCACCCGGACCGGAATGCGGCCCTTGACGCAAAGCGCACCTACCTCAAGACCCTCAAGGAGACCGATGACCAGATGGCCTGCCCACCTCATGACCTTCACGCTGCCGGGCCTGCTGATGACCGCCGGCCTGAGCAGCTGCGCGGCGTCGAACAAAGATGACGCGTACGTGGTGCTCTCCCGCTTTGACCCGGACGTCACCACCCTGACCATCGAATCGGCACGCAATGCCGCGCAGTACGCCAAGAGCACCGTTGAGATCACGCCAGGCAAGTACTGTCAGACCTTCGTGCAGCCCCTCTTCAAGGGTGACGCCACCGGACGCACCGAGTTGAGTCTGCTCGGCCAGAAAGGCTACATGCTCGCCTCGCGCTTCACGTACAAGGAGCTGGTGCGCCGGCATCTGGAGTTCGGCAAGTACCAGACCAAAGGCCACGCGCTGATCTTGTCGTCGTACGCCGGAACCGAGCGGATCATGGCGCTCAGCAGCGCCACCGGCAAGCAGCTCAACATCTGGGGAGAGCTGCCGCTGAACACCGGCAGCTGCGCCAGCGGTGTCCTGAAAGACGCGGCGCTGCGAAGCGAACTGGACCGCGCCCTCAAAGAACAAAACCGGGACTACCCCTGGGAGTAAGCGGGACGGACCGTCAGACGGTCCACTTCAGCCGGGGCGTCAACGGCAAAGACCCTCACCCGGCGTGAAGCGCCGGGGAGGCCGCCGCCGAGCGTCACCAGCGAACCTCCCCTGGGTCACGCTCCACATCAACCATTCATCCTCTCAGCCATCCGCCGCCACTGGGGATGGATTTTCTATGCCGCCGAGGAGCAACCGTGACCACCACCACCCGCAAATTCACCATCGACGCCGACACCGCCATTCACCACCTGATCGTCTCGCAGGCCGGCAGCATCAGCAAAGCGCTGCTCGAAACGATCATGAACAGCATCGACGCCGGCGCAACCAAGGTTGAGTTGAAGCTCGACCTGCACGGCTACGTCGTCAAGGACAACGGCCGGGGCTTTGACAGCGAAGACGAAATCGTGCAATGCTTCGGTCACTTCGCCTTCGATCACACCACCCCCGAACAGCGTGGTAGACGGCAGTTCGGGAGATTCGGGGTGGGTCGCGGGCAGCAATTTGCGTGGGCCTCGACGGTGTACCGCTCGAGGCGCTTCACGCTCGACATCGACACCCAGAAGCGCGGGCTGAATTACGACCTGACCATCCACCAGACCGACCATCCCGGCACCTGCATCACCGGCACCTTCCGCACGCCGCTGACCCTGAACGCCCTCGAGCAGACCGAGCGCGAAATCGTCCAGATGATCCGCTACTCGAACGTGCTGATCAAACTCAACGGCAAGGCCATCAGCAAGAATCCCGCCGACGAAAGCTGGGACCTCGAAACCCCCGAGGCGTACTACCGCTTCCGGGATAGCTACAGCATGGCGATCTACAATATTGGCATGTTCGTGCGTGATTTTCCCGCGCACCACGTCGGCGTCGGCGGCGTCGTCGTCACCAAACCAAACCACCCACTGACCCTCAACATCGCGCGCAACGACGTGCTGGTCAGCGAATGCCCGGTGTGGAAGGAAATCACCGCCGTGTGCCGCAAGCAGGCCAGAGCCAACACCAAACGCTCGCGCCTGAGCGAAACCGATTACCAGAACATCATCGGTGACCTCAAAAACAACCAGGCCGACCGGGCGGTGCTCGATGAACTCAAGCTGTTCGTCGACCTCAAGGGCCGCAGCTACACCGCCTATGAATTCATTCAGGCCGCCCGCAACCGCCAGTCCACCGTGCTGCTGCACAACGAGAAGCGCCAGCGGCTGCTCGAGAACATCCACGCCAACAAAGACGCCTTCGTGCTGCACCCCAGAACGCTCAGCCGCCTGGACAAAGCCACCGGCAGCGAAAGCGGCATCGAGCAGATTCAGCAGACCTGCTTGCTGATCCTCAAGGCCCTGAACGCGGCCAGGGGCTACCTCGATATCTTCAATCACCTGCACTTCCTCCCTGAGATTCCCAAAGCGCTCAGCGAGAACGCCGATACCTACACGGTGCTGCCCACCGCGCCCGAGCATCTGCTGGCCGCCGTGAAAGCCGTCAACACGGTCTTGCCGGACATCAACAGCACCACCAACCGCTTCATTCTCGAACGCGGCCTCAAAACAGCCCCCATCAACCACACCGTCAAAGTCGGGGTCAGTGACGCGGCCAACTTCTGGATTCACCTCAACAGCCTGGTCATCGAGCAGCGCGTCCTCGAAAACGGCCTGAGGAGCACGGAAGCCTGGAACCGCCTGCTGCTCGAAATTGCCCGGGCAGTGCTGAACCTCAAACTCGACCCGACCCGCGAAACCGCCGAGGAGAACCACGAGCTCGAACGTCACCTGATGTACAGCGCCGACTTCACTGGGGTTTGGGGCGGGATGCCCGTGACTTCAGTCGTGGGAGGGATAGCCCCAACCGCCCGCAAGGGCGGCAAAGCTGAGGCTTGTGGATTATCACTAGCATATTTGACTCTTATGTGATACTATTGAGGGGTGAAGGTTACGTTGACCGCCAAGTTGAAGCTCACCCATGACGCGACCCAGAAGGCCGCGCTCGACCGGGTGACTTTGGCGTACCGGGACGCGCTCAACTACACGTCGGGCGTGGCGTTTGAATTGGGGAAGTCCAGCAACGCGGCCAAAATCCAGAAGGAAGCCTACGCGACCATCCGGGAGCGCTTCGGGCTGGGTTCGCAGATGGCTTGCAGTGTTCCCCGCTATGTCGGGGCGGCCTACAAAACCCAATGGACCAAGCTCAAAGACCACCTGAAGAAGCAGGCTTTTCGTGCTGAGCAGGGTAAGAAGACCAGACCGTTCAAAGGACTGGACACCGCTCCGAAGTTCGTTTCCCGCACGCTGACCTACCAGTACAACAAAGACTATTCCTTCAAAAAGGATGGTCAGGTCAGCGTGCTGACGCTGGACGGGCGATTGGTGTTGAGCTACCAGGGCTACCAGAAGCATCTGGATTACATCCAAGCGGGCGCTGAAATCGGAGCGGGCAAGCTCTGGTACGACAAACCGAAAAAGCAGTATTACCTGCTGGTCAGCTTTGAAGTGAGCCTGCCCGATGCTCAACCCACCGACCATAAAAACATCGTCGGCGTGGATGTGGGGCAGCGTTTCCATGCCGTAACCACCGATACCCATAACCGAAGCCAGTTCTTTTCTGGCAAGGAAACCAACCAGAAGAAGAATGGATTTACCCGTGTTCGCCAGTCTTTGCAGCGTAAAGGCACCCGTTCCGCGACCCGCAGACTCGTTCTGCTGTCGGGGCGGGAAAGACGGTTCATCGCTGCCCGCAATCATTCCCTCGCTTCCCAGATTCTCAAGATGTACCCCCAGGCCGTCATTGGTCTGGAGAACCTGAAAGACATCCGCACCCGCATTGAAGGGCGCAGCAATCCCAAAGCCAGTAAGAAGGCCCGGAGAGCCCGTCGTCGGCGCAGTCAATGGAGCTTTGCTGACTTGCAGACCTTCATCGCCTACAAAGCCCCCTTGCGGGGCAGCATGGCGATTCGGGTGGACGCCAACTACACGTCGCAGATGTGTATCAAGTGCGGTCACACCAGCAAAGCCAATCGCCCCAACAGTGGGTTGATGTTTGTCTGCGAGAGTTGCGAGTATCAGGTGCATTCAGACCTCTTGGGCGCGAGAAATATCAATATGCGAACGTTGGCTGTCCGGCAAGACTGGGCGGCTATGGGGTACTTGTCAGTTACCCCTGATGTGTCGGGCAGTGAAGCCAAAGCGGTACGCCTGCAAAGGTACGCCGAGTTGCGGTGGAGTCCAGACACAAGCCTGCGACTTTAGTCGCGGGTTATTGACCTTGCTGAAATGGAACGTTACGTCACTGCAAGCCATGCGCCTGGCCGCCGGGAAAAGAGAAACGAAACTCAAGCCCGGCATGCGCCAGGACCTCGACCAGCTCTTCGCGGCGCTCAGCGTCATCGCCAGCCCTGATCCGGGGGACACGGCGGTCCTCAGCGCCTGACGCCCCCACCTCTCCCCTCCCCTACCGACCTCCCCATACGCTGCTCGAAGCCCTGCATCAGGTGCTTAAACCGGACGCGGCGCAGGCGCAGGCGAATGCCGATTTCAGGCGCTGGCGCGACGAGCGACGCGGCTGAGGGCCGTCAACACCGGACGTCCAAGCCGGGCATGCGAAAACGAGCGAAGGGCTCTCACCCCAGATCTGGGGAGGGCCGGACCGTATGCCTTTCAAAAAAAGTCTGATGATGCTTGCTGTCCTGAGTGCCGCCGTCCTCCTGATTGCCCTGAGCGGCGCGGCCCAGAATGCCGAACTCGGCAGCGTGGGGCTGGTGGGGCTGTGCCTGCTGATGCATTTCGCTGTTCCGGCCCGGCAGGCGCACAACGCCCCGGCGATTGCGTGCCTGCTCGTGGGATTGATCGCCCTGCGGCTCACCGGCACCCTCAGTCCCAGCCAGGGCCGCAGCATGCTGGAGATGCTGGCGCTGTACCAGTGGAGCAGCCTGGTCATGCGGGGCGTTCACCTGAACTGGATGACCAAACAACGAATTGCACAGTTCAACCAATTCAGTAAGCAAAACCAGCAATCATAAAGTAATTCGACCTTTTGTAATCAAGTATCCCCGCTTTCTTAAAAGTAGTCTGCCCTGGCGTTCGCTGGGGTATGCTGTTTTTAAGGAGCGCGGATACTGAGATGACACCCATCAGATCATCACGTCCCAACCCGCTGTACCAGCAGCTGCGAACCAGCACGCCGGTCACCGCCGCACGCCCCCTGGAGCGCTCGGAACCCAACCCGAACCTGCTCACGCAACGCAGGCGACAACACCAGCCACTCCCGCTCACCACCGAAGAGACGCTGCCCATCACCCAGGACCCGCGCGAAGATCTGAACACCGACACGTACCAACCCACCGAGCGTGACCTGGAACGTGCCCTGGCAGACATGAGCCTCGAAGACTGGCAGGGCACACCCACACCCGCAGCCGCCCCGCCAGACCAAAACGCCAGCCGCAATCATGACACGGCCACCACGTCTGTTCCAGCAGCCGCAGACCCACCCGCCAGTGTCCCCTGCTCCACCCAGGAACAGCGGTACGACGCCGTGAGCAGCGAAGTCCGGCAGGCGTACGGACCACTCGCCTACAGCATCTACCTCGATGTGCAGCTTGATCTGATCACCGTCACCGAAGCGTTCACGCAGCTTCCACAGAAAGTCAACCGCCTGCGGTCGACCCTCTACGTCTACGACCGCCAGTGCCGTCCGCTCAACACCGACACCCCGGAGGTCAGCCTTTCCTGGATCGATGAGATTCACGAACTGCTCGGCTCGGGCGCTTGGCTGCTGGCTTCCCGACCCCACACCGGCAGATCCACCGGGCGCTGACGGTGCATGTCCATTCCCACACAGCGGGCCGCTTCCGGCAGCGCAGGACACCGCCGACAGATCTTCACCCTGGCCACCGCCAGGGAACAGCCGGACAGCATGACATCCTCCTCTTCCACACGCAACCTCCACCAGCAGTACCAGGCCCTCAGTCAGCAGGTACGGGAACTCTACGGTCCGAGCGCCAACCACATCAGCCTGACCTCCCAGCTCAATCACCAGCGTCTGACCATGGGCCTGATCGTCGGAGACGCCTGGGGAACCCTGCTCGATACCCCACTCGATTTTGAGACGGTGCAGCTGCTGATGGAGCGGCTGTTTGAACTCAACGGCCCCGGCAACTGGCTTCTTGCCGACCCCAACCGTGACGGCGCATTCACCGAACCACCCGAAGAAACCGAACCCATGCCGTGGCCCGCATGACTGCACTGCGCCTTGAGCCCAGCAGCATTTCAGTGACCGAACTTATCACTGAATCCGGAGAGCATCACCAGGCAAATCCAGTGACCGAACTTATCACTGAATCCGGAGAGCATCACCAGGCAAATCCAGTGACCGAACTTATCACTGAATCCGGAGAGCATCACCAGGCAAATCCAGTGACCGAACTTATCACTGAATCTAGAGAGCAGCACCGGACAAATCCAGTGACCGAACTTATCACTGAATCTAGAGAGCAGCACCGGACAAATCCAGTGACCGAACTTATCACTGAATCTAGAGAGCAGCACCGGGCAAATCCAGTGACCGAACTTATCACTGAATCTGAAAACGAAACATTTGAGGACCTTGAGGAGCTCAGCAGACAGATCGGAATCACCTGGGTTCAGCTGATCAACGCGGCCTCAGGGACATCTTTCATTCACCAGGAGTCACCAACATGAGCCTTAAAACGCGCCGCGCCCGACCAGGAGAATCACCGAAACCCTTCCCGACGGTGGTCGTTCATCTCACCAGCGACGGGGTGATCGAAACCGTCACCGCAGACCGACCCATGAGTGTGATTGAAGTGGATTGCGTCAACATCGGGGATGAGCAAGCTGCGCAAGTCCAAACCAGCAACCGGGCCAGCGTCCAGCTGATGGAGATCGTCAAAGGTCAACCTGAACAGACCGAGAACTACCGGCAACTGGCCCTGCGAGCGGGAACGCGACGATCAGCGCAAGTCGGGCCGTGGGAAGGAAAGCGTGTGGCAGCCACCCGTAGCCTGAGCCACAGCCCGACGGTGGTCGTGCGGCTCACCAGCTGCGGACGAATGGAAGCCGTCACGAGTGACCGGGCCGTCAACGTGATCCTGGTGGACTACCTGCTCGGCGCACAGCAGACCTTACCGGGGCGGGTCCAGATGCCCGACGGTGACATGGCGGTGGTGCAGTGGGCGGTTATCAACGTTCCCAACCCTGAACTGATTCGGCGCTACCGCGAGGCGGCCTCTTGAACGCGTGGGCAGACGCGAACACACCGCTCCTGTCGGCGGGTCCCACGCCGCTGGACCTGGCCCTCGCGGAGCGTGACGCGGGCGCACTGTTCGTGGTCAACCACTCCGGCGGCAAGGACAGCCAGGCGCTGCTAATCAAGGTGCGAGAGGTCGTCCCGGCACATCAGGTCATCGTGATTCACGCGACGCTGGGGGAGAGCGAGTGGCCCGGCGCGCTGGAACACGCCCAGCAGCACGCGGAGGCGGCGGGCGTGCCGTTCCTGGTGGCGAAGGCGGACAAGTCGTTTCTGGAGATGGTGGCCAAGCGGTTTGCGGACCGGCCTGAGGTCGTCAGCTGGCCAGGCTCATTGTCGAGAACCTGCCAGTCCGATTTAAAACGTTCCCCGATCGAGAAGGCAATTCGCCGGTACACCAAGACGCACGGCTTTACCCGCGTGGTCAACTGCATGGGCTTACGTGCCGCTGAGAGCAGTAAACGCTCCAAGATCCAGCCCTGGCGACGTAACGACAAGCAGAGCATCGCGGCAAGAGAATGGTTCGACTGGCTACCCATTCACGCCTTCACCACCGCCGAAGTCCTTGGAACGGTCCGGGAGGCAGGGCAGCAACTGCATCATGCGTATGCCTTGGGAAATGAGCGACTTTCATGTGTTTTCTGCATCTTTAGCAGCGCAAAAGACGCCCGAAACGGGGCCCTGCACAACCCGGAACTGTACGCCCGTTACGTCGAAATGGAGCGCCGCACCGGCTACACCATGCACGTGAACCGTAAAAGTCTACCAGAACTGACAGGCATATCCGTGTAAAGCACCCGCCCACCCAAGCTGAAAACAACCACCGATCCCCGTGCACCTGGCTGATGCCGCAGCCGCAGCGGGGCAAAAAACCATGCCGCCTGAACGCAGGTGGCCGAGCAGAACCCTCAACACCGCAGCTCAGGAGACAGCCGACATGACAAGATTTGAAGCCACCACCCCGCAGGCCTCACCGGGCGGACGCAGAGCCGCATCCAGGATCCCGAAAGCACCCGGCAAAACGCAGACGCTGAAACCCGGGCCGAGCAACTCGTACGCCCCGCTCTTCCCGTACCTCGCCGCGCACCGGAACGCTGGGCTCCTTGCAGAGGGGGAGCTGGTGATCGATAATTTCGCTGGCGCGGGCGGTGCGAGTAGCGGAATGGAGCGCGCCCTGGGTCGGCCAGTGGACCACGCCATTAACCACTCGGAGGTTGCGGTCGGGCAGCACCGCAAAAATCACCCTTATACCCACCACAGCATCGAGGACGTCTGGCAGGTGCATCCGCTCGACATCACCAGGGGGCAAAAGGTCGCACTGGGGTGGTTTTCTCCGACGTGCACACACTTTAGCGTCGCCAAGGGTGCGGGCTTACTGGACCGCAAGATTCGCGGATTGGCCTGGGTGGCCCTGCGCTGGGCAGCGCTCGCCAGGCCGCGGGTCATCATTCTCGAGAACGTTTTTGAGTTTTCCACGTGGGGAAAGCTATTACCGGATGGGCGGCCCGATCCAGCTCAAAAAGGCCGCACCTTCAACACATTCATCAATGCCCTGCGCTACCAGGGCTACGTGGTGGAGTGGCGCGTCCTGCGCGCCTGCGATTATGGCACACCCACCATTCGAAAGCGCTTGTTTTTAATTGCCCGGCGTGACGGTCTCCCGACTGTCTGGCCTGAACCCACCCACGCGAAACCGACCGATCCCAGGGTGAAGGCAGGACTGCTTCAGCCCTGGCGCAGCGCCGCTTCGTGCATCGACTGGAGCCTGCCGTGCCCCAGCATCTTCAACCGCAAAAAGCCGCTGGTTCCGGCGACCATGAAGCGCATCGCTCGCGGCATCGAGCGGTTCGTATTGAACACGCCCGAGCCGTTCATCGTGACGTGCAACCACGGTGGCGAGGGCTTCCGGGGACAGGACCTGAGCGAACCCATGAAGACGATCACGGCGGCCTATGACGCGCACGGGGTGGTGCAGCCGGTGCTGGCGCCCTGCGTGCTGGACCGCCACCGCAATCACACGGCCCGCAACGCGGCGGATCCACTCAGCACCATCACGACGACCCACAACAAAAACGAGCTGCTGCTCCCGGTCCTTGCACCCTGCATCCTGAACAAGCAGCACCAGGCTCCGGCCCGCAGTGCCGAGGAGCCGCTCAGCACCGTGACCACCAACCACAACAAGAACGAGCTTCTGGCCGGGTATCTGGTGCCGCGTTACAGCGAGCGCCCGGGGCAGGCGAGCCGAACGGTCAGCGTCGAATTGCCCTCACCGACGGTGGTCACGACCGGAAACGGCAGTCGTCTGGCCGTCGCTTCGCTGATCAAGCACTACGGCGGCAACTACGCGGGTGCGGGCATCCCGGTGAGCGGACCGCTGGACACCGTGACGACCATCGATCATCACGCGCTCCTGACGGGCCACCTGGCGGCTTACTACAGCAGCAACGGGCAGGGCGACCCTGGTCAAGCGGCGCTGGAGCCGTTGCGGACCGTACCGACCGTGGACCGCTTCGCGCCGACGGTGGCCACCTTGATGCGTCAGTTCGGCACCAGCTCTGCTGCGGATGTGGCCGGGCCGCTCGGGGCGATCACGTCCGTCGGGAAAACCAGCGTGATCACCGTGGAGTGTCAGTACACGCTCGCAGAGCCTCTCCGGGCCAGCGCCAATCAGGTGTACGACCTGATGCTTCAGTACGCGCCGCAGAGTCTCGAGGGCCACGCTGATCACGCCGAGCGGCTGGTCCTGGTGACCATCGGATCTGAAACTTTTATTCTTGTCTCAATAGGAATGAGAATGATGAGTCCAAGAGAATTGGCTTTATGCCAGGGGTTCAGCGAAGACTACGTCCTTGACCGCACCGCCGAGGGCAAACCGATCAGCAAAGCCGCCCAGGTGCGCGCCATCGGCAACAGCGTCTGCCCGCAGATGGCCGAAGTGCTCACCCGGGCCAACCTGAGCGCCGTCCTCGAACAGGCGGCCGACTGATGGACAGCGTGTCCACAGCAGCGGAGCAAGCCAAAGAGCAGCTCAGCGAGTACGGCTACACCCCCGACTCCCTCGACGGCATGCAGCTCCAGGAACTCCAGCGACTCCATCAGCTCCACAAAGAATTCGATCAAGTGGAATTCAACCTCAAGTGGTATCAGGGCACCGGCCCCTGCTACGAGATGCTCCACGACCTGCTCACCGACGTTCCCCTCGCAGAAGCCCGCCGCCAACTGCGCAAGCTGGCCCGGCAAGGCAACCCATGACGGCCGTGACCGCAGAAGGCCCGGTTCTGCGCTGGCCCGGTGCGAAATGGCGAATCGCCCCGTGGGTCACCGCGCATCTGCCGGCCCACGACGCGTACATCGAACCCTTCTTCGGCAGCGGAGCGGTGTTCTTCAACAAAGAACCCTCCCGGGTGGAGATCATCAACGACCTCGACAGGCACGTCGTCGGGCTTTTCCGGGTGCTGCGCGAGCAATCAGCGGCGCTGGGTGAACAGCTCGCCCTGACGCCCTGGTCGCAGGGGGAATACGAGGACGCCCACGCCGCCCTGCAACGCGACGACCTGACGGACCTGGAGCGCGCCCGCTGCCTGCTCACCGTGACCTGGCAGCAACTCGGACGCAAGCCCCTGCGCCAGCGCAGCACCTGGCGCATGCGGTCCCTCGCGGAGCAGTCGCCGATCACCACCTGGCACAAACTGCCTGAACGCGTGTACGCGGCCGCCGAGCGGCTGGCTGGAACCCAGATCGCCCGGATGCCCGCCGTGAAGCTCATCGAGCAGATGAACGACCGCAGCGCCCTGATTTACGCCGACCCGCCATGTGCGGCGTGAAAGCCGCCTGCTGTGAGCGGTAACCCGTAAGACGGTTACCTGGACCAGTGCTCAGGTCCATTCCCAATCTTCCCGTGCGGCCCGAGTAATCAGACCGTG
>Ga0160427_10002425_pt1 | contig 11221 bp, 9 predicted proteins | sample SolpanmetagenomL_FD_108194 | JGI IMG/M metagenome (GOLD analysis project Ga0160427, IMG submission 108194) | Solar panel surface microbial communities from Lawrence Berkeley National Laboratory, California, USA - L | ecosystem: Engineered > Built environment > Solar panel > Unclassified ...
AGAATAATAAAAAGTAAAAAAATTTAATATAGTAAGAAATTAGATCTTTAACTAAATTAATATATAAATTTACTTAGAAAGCTAAATTTTTAGTATATTTTTTATTAAAAGTAACTTACTTACTCTAGATAACTTACTACCCTATAAAGACTAGTATTTTAAAAATTTTAATATAAAATTTTATTAAAATTTTATTAAAATTTTATACTATTTTAAAAAAGCTTATTAAGTATAATAAAAAACTTTAGATTATTTAATTAAGTAATCTATCTATCTAAAATCTATTTTTTTAAGTTATCTAGTTTAAATTAAGATAGAAACTTAAAATCTAAATAGTATAGGTTAACCTAGTCTAACCTACCTATTTTTAAACACTAGTTTAAATCAAGGTAGAAACCTAAAACCTAAATAGCGCGGGTTAACCCGGCCTAACCCACCTATTTTTAAACGCTATATAAGGTATCAGAGGTTCGTTACTTTAATTAATACCGACACCCTGCTAGTAGGTTTATATAGCATCATTCATTCCTCCCCTGACCTTTAAAGTCTAACAGAAGAATAAAGGCAACCCGTAGAATAATGATCACGATCAAAAGGCTAAATAAAACACAGTAGGCTTATTGAAAGCGTCGAAGGAAATGAACCAGTTAAAGATAAGGATGTAGTAGAAGAGACAGACCTCCTTCAATACACAGTGATAGAGACACCAAAGCAAGACAAATTAGTTCATCCACTCGGACATATCAAAGAGAATAAATGTGTAGATGGAAAAGACTTTATTAAATCCAAAGTGACAATGACAGGAAAAAATGTCAAAGTGGTTCATCCAGCACGTCCCTCTTTGTCTCTACCAGCAAACGCTCCACTCGATATATCCCGCATCACGTATGACGCTGAAGAAGTTTTGTAATTTGACATACGACTCCTTATGACTGAGAAATGCTTCAGTGAACACCGTTGCACCAGAATAATATCAAAGACAATGTGCCAGTTTCGGATGTACTGGAGAGTATTGTCAGATGGACAAGTTCCGTGAACATGGTTGCAAAGTACAATACCTTTGAGACTTGGAATCAAAGGACGGGAAGCATTCGAACGGTGCAGTCTACTTGTGATTTCCCTGCAGAATCAAACAAAAATTTGAAGTTGTCATTTCAGCATATAATTCAGTAGTTGTTTATTATGCATCTCAAAATGGTAAGTAACGTTATCTTTTCCCCTTCTTTAATTTGGATCATACTCAACTGATCTTTCTATTTAAGGTAACCTGTTGTTCGTGTTTGACGAACAAGATGTGACTTGGCAGGCATTTATAAGCTAACGCACAACAGGAGCCTTCTCATACCACGAAATCCTGTTCTCAACGTTGCCAGTCGAAATGATAGATTACTTGCGCGCGTCAAAGTGTCAAGACTATCATGAGGGTATTAAAATACCATACGCCAGTCAAGGCCTGTTCATGAGACTTTTATTTGTTAACAAACCGTACTGCCAAAATCCACCTCTTATGCCACTGCAACGTGCAATTTATTTTAGAAGGTTGGAGCGTAGATCGGTGATAAACGACCTGTTTATTAGACTTTACAGGGATCGGCTATAAGTCTGCAAAGGTAAGTAGCATGACTTGGATCAATTAGAACAGAATAACGAACCTTTTTAAGGCCCTTTCGTCAAGTTCCAAACGCTGGACAGAATAAGATTAACATAGTTCAATGTATTAGTTTTCTACAAGCTAAGAACAAGCTTACTAAAATTAACTTGACATACGCGGACATTAACAATTTCCTTGATAAGCATCACTTAGATAGAGTCTCCACAGATTCTATGAACTATAAGAGGTCATTAGGCCAAACTAAACACCCTCTGATAAACAAACCAGTTTCTCACAAGAACCTAGAGGATGCTTACAGAAATCTCTTTGTATACAATAAAGCTGAGACTTAGATCCAAAAAATTGAGCTTTGTTTTCAAAATAAACAAATAAAACTCTCCAAAGAATTTGTTGCGCAATATGGGCTTTAAGTGCAACTAGAAGCATTTCGTCAACAAAAGCAGTGGCATCTTGATGTTAGTAATCAAAAGAATATAAGATGTACGGTCAGCGATACATCAAATTTATCATCAAACAAAATATCGATTTCCAATGATGATGGCATCGATACTGACAACTAGTACAAGGATACGAAACAACACCAGGAGGTAGGTTCCAGAAACAAAAAAAAAGCAGGAAAAATTGAGACATGTGTAGGAACTCAAGCAGGTAAGATTTATGGGTTCTGGGATGGTCTATCAAATATATAGATGTATGGAATTACCATTCATCTCAGGGAGCTTCATTGTAAATACTTATGTATTATGAATACAAAGTGACCATTAAAAACTTCAAGTGTCTTAAAGTTCTTGAGAACGCATAGGTATGATATCTGGTTGATCTCAACATTGCCATAAAGAAAAATGGTTCTTTCTTTTATAAAATTCGGCAGAAAAGACAAAGAAAAAATAAAGCATTCTCATGACCGAATATGGCAAAATAACGGAAAAAATTCGCTAAAAAACGACACAACAAAGTCAAAAACCAAACAAAAAAACAGCAAAATGACAAAAACGCCATGTTATCATAACTTTCTACAATCCAAACTTAGTAGTACCTTTGTTGATTTGATATTGGCTGGTATTTCAGTGCAAAAATTGTTTCAAGAGCATCATTTACCATATAATCTTCGAGCACGGCGCCAAATCTATTGGTTTGAAAGAAGAAAGATTAGTTTTTTCATTTACGTCCACATTGGGCTTAATGATCTCTCATCCATGAAGCAAACGAGTGACCGGAGTGACATACCCATAACATTTAACTCGCGGTACAAGGTCTAATTTCAACGCAATGAAATCACGATTCGTGAGTTCCAAAAACCGAGGATGATTTTGTATGACAGACCAAGCACTGTCAAATTTGTAAGAAAAGAACCATACGTTAGTTATACGTGTTGCAACGAAAAGAACCTTGGAGGTATTTACGATCCCAATTCACCTTATAAGCAGGCGAGATAGGAATGAGATTTCCACTTACATAATAGGTGTGATTTCACCAATAGCAGTAAGTTTAGGAGACAAATTTAATAATGTGTTGAGGTCATCTGCAGGGATATCATAAGTCTTGGATCCCCAGGGAATATCTGGACGATCGAGGACGTGTGATTCAGGTGGACAGGATGCCATCATAGCATGACCAGAGAATGTGGGCCCCTCTATGTCATCTGTGGATTGTTTGACAAGGTCCTGTATGTGTTCCATACACGGTCGTTCGAGTCTGTAGATAAAAAACACAATATATTAGTCCCTGAGTGAATTCTATATGGCCAAGGACATAATGGTGAGGGAAAGATCAAAATGTAAAAGGAAAGGGAAGAAATACGCTAAAACAAAATCAATGCCAATTGCATGGTAATTTAGTAGTTCAGGGAGGATGGAAGCAGGTGCGCCAAAATCACTGCCACCATAACTTGATGATGGAGGATTCTGTATTGAGAGTGATTGAGCAGCTTGACTCCGGTCCGGCGATGTGAGTTGAAACTGTGAGAACTGATCTGACAGTTGAACAGACAAACGTTGGTTCATTGTTGGCGCCGGTGCAAGTTGATTAGAGTTATCCATAGATACAGGAGGCCAGATGATACTATGGAGTGCGAGTTGCTCTTTCATCAACCGGTTCTCGTCGGCGAACGCTATCTTTTCTTGTGTAACAACTGCAAAAGCTTCCTTGAGTCGCATGACTTCTAGCTCTAATTGTTTCAGATATGTCTCCTTGCGCTCGCGATGAGTTCTCTGAGCCTGTCTGTATTGATCGAGAACGAATTAGAATATGTGAACGTAAAAAAAAGCCACAATAAAGATTGACTCCAAGCCACTTGTTTGATTGTTTGACAATAAAAGAGTGGTGGATACAAGGCTCTTCCTTAGCAAAATATGCCTTGCTAAATAAGAAACCTGTGAATAAATACAAGCTGGAGACTCTTGGATATGTAAAGGATATGAACGAGGATCATTAGAAGATATACCTATTTAATTCCTATAAGAATTGGAAACGGATGTATCAGCTTTGAACGAACCTGTGATTATGGTTGTATCAAATTATGACAAATACCCCCCAGACATAAGCGACATCTTTCCTTAAACGAAATGTTTATACAAATTGTCTAACAGATATTTGGAAACTTTAGACGAATACGGAATAAAAGAAAATTTACCTGTCTTCGTGTTTGAGCTGGCTTTGCGTCTGGTTTTGGGCCTCTTCTTTTCGCTGGTTGTCCGTCTAATCGTTTTTTGATCTAATTGTTAGAAATAACTCTTTGACCAAAACATATTTAGAAAACCTATTTGAGATTTATCTGCAACGTCGATCCAACATATCAAATCATGTCGCAACATTTCAGATCGTGGCTGAAACCCTTCAGCTGAACTTGTGCAGGACAGCGAGATTTGTTGTTGGATAATTCAAAAGGCAGTGCAAATCTCTATGAATGCTGAAGTAACTTTAGTAGAAATGCTTGCATACCTCTAGTAGTCCGACCGGTTAATCCTTTCAGAAATCCAAATCCCGATGATTTTGAATGTGCTTCATCTCCTACAGAACCTTCAGAACCATCACCGACATCACCAATAGATTCGGGTGGAGTCAGCGGGCGTAATTCTTGATTGTATTGCAACATGTTTGTTATTTGAGTTTTGTTTTATTTCTTATTATCGAATAAAGAGCGTTTTTTTGCTCTCTACGAAGGGAATCGAGAGGTTTGCTGACAGTGTCGAGGAGAAGCAATTATTTGATGTATGGGAAGATGACGGTTGTGCAGCAGAACAATGGTGTTGGGGGAAAAGAAAGAAAGAAAGAGTCTTTGGAATTTTGATACAGCAAACAAAGATCAAGAAGGCCAAATGAAAGGAGTTTAATATATACCTCGACCAGAACTGAATGGTGAACCACCTTCTGGTGACCCCTCCCTTGGAGACGGCGACGACAGGATATCGTCAAAAGTAGACATTTGTAAGGCGGTAGTTCTAGGCTGTTGTATAGCTCGCCCGCAATGTATTAAACGGGACAGTTTTAGCCCGCGAGCGTTGAGCCTCTATACACGGCAACGAACAGTATAGCACACAGAGCAACAGCAGAACGGGAGACTGTCCCTTCCAAGGACAAAGTATCGGGACGAGGCTGAGGCGATCGACGCCCCTGGGAGCGAAGTGTTACTTGTCTTTCTGGTTGTATGAAGAAAACAATCCCTCTTGTGGTTAGACGTTATACAATCTCTTTTTCTTCTTTTTGGTCTGTGGGAAATCTTTTGGTGTTTTGTAGAAGAAAATCAGTGGTGTGTCCGTCTTCCCTCGTGGCTACGATAAGATATATTCGGAACTTGCGAAAGTAATGATGTGCACAAGGTCAGGGTGTCTTGGAACATATTTAATCCAAAAATACTTGGTTGCCATTAGTTAGGGTTCAAAGAAGAAGGCCAGCTGCAGCACTGTGTTCTAATGAAGCAGGATCCATCTATATCTGTGCGCAAAGAATTCTACTAGAAGCCGGAGGCAGTGCATGATCTTTCCACCACGAAATGAAACTTCTATTAATATTTAGAAGAGGAGCACCCCCAGGTTACCCTCATTATTTTTGTCATCTTAGTGAGAGAGTGTGTAAATGTAAGTAAGTTAAATGTGTGTGTCAAGGTTGATCAACTGATGGATGAGTAAGTATTTGGAATTTATCGACACTTTGGGAAGACTTTGACAAACGGAGGACGGAAGTGCCTGTTTTTCGATTGCCTTCTCCCGTATTGCCAAATTAGCCCTCCGTGGAACCAGTTACTTTGCTTACTCACTTATTCACTTACTCAATCACTCAGCATTCACGCTCTGTAATCAATTACTTATGCATATTTTCAATGGCTAACGCGTTATGTGAGGCGCTGTTGAAACAGGTACAATTTGTTAATGAGCCCGAAATCTCTTGAGAGAAACTGAGCCTCTAGATCTTGGCGCTTATTCTTCAAACTTCATTGGCATAATGCTTCGCCTTTGCGATTCTACTAATGTATAACATTGGCGTTATTGATTCTGCGGATAAGTTGGCCAGACAAAATCAAGGCGTTTCACCGGAATTAACCAAAGTTGTGACTATAGAGTTGGGCGTCTCAGCTCAAAATAGAAATACGGGGATGCCTTGCTAGGTCAAATTCTGAGTTGATGTCAGTCCACAGACCTAAGTTTTCTCCGTTATCACTATAGCATCACTTTGATATATTGAAACTCGCCAATATGTTTGCATGTGCATATACTCTGAGAATAAGTACTTAAAATACAATTCAAAAATTATCGTTGAGATTTTATAATTTAGAAGTATATTTATTCCACATATGTATCCATCCGCTTCTATTTTTTTCAATGCTGCATTGTTTTACACGGACCATGATCTGTGGTTAAAGTGAGAACATAGGAGATTGTCATAATCCGCTCATTCCTAATCTTTCAAATTCCACCAACAAATCTTTGAGTTGTGTCATATCAGTTTCATCGTATCGCTCAAACGGCCGAAACTTGACATTTTGTTCCTCTTCATCTCCCGTTTGCTCTTGTTTGATTGTGACGTCGTCGTCGTTTACATCTCCATTGCTGCCATTATTGATATCAACCATGCTATCAGCGGCAGCAGCAGCAGCAGCAGCATTACTACTGCTACTACTGGTAGTGGACATGTTTCTGGTCCGGTCGTCGTTAGTTGAGCTTGAGTTTGCTCTAGATTTTGAGATGGTGTTGGGTATTTCGACAGACTCCAGGGCAAGGAGCGCTAATAACCTGTGTAGTGAAAGGAAATATAGTCAGATCAGTAAATATGACAGCCACTTTCAAATTATTTGGTTTCTTCTTTGGTTTGTTTCTCATCATACAACCGATTTGAGTGAAAGCACAAAAAGATCTGCAGAGGAAAAAACAAGGGAAAGAAAGTTTTAGGAAGGGTGAAAGAGAGGGACAGACCAGAACTCATGAGCGTATCTATAAAATCCAACATTACACCACGTCTCGTTTCGACTGAGTGTCTCACTTTGGGGCTCAATCATACCCAATGCATCGTATTGTGGTAGAGAAAACTTCCGGTCCCAAGATACTCTCCAGTTGATCAGGGCTCGGCGGATATGCGAATGTGGTCCGTCGAGGTAGGTCATTGAGCTTTGTTGATGAAACACAAGATTGTGAAATGCTTATATGTTTACTCAGCATGTCATCTCAAGTGAAGAATGAATGGTTGGAGAAAGGATAAAAGAGAAGAAAAGGAAGCTACAGAGATGCATACCAATTACCAAAACAAACAAGTTTTGTATTGTCATGCTTGCGAATAATTCTCTAGTTGCCTCATCAAATTCACCATGGCATAACTTTTGGACAAGTTTGGGAAGAGTGAGACTTGTCGTTTCTGTACTCTTCCGCATTATCGGGGTGATTTGCTTGTAGCACTCTTCCTTTGTTGGCGCTTCGAAGCAGGCCTCTGAGCACGTCAAGTCGATCGCAGCTTCCTGTACTACCATACGAGGTGGAGTGTTCTATGGTGCAACGAAGTTAAGTAATGTTATGAGTTGTTCTTTATCCAATAAGCTGCCCTTTGATCTTACATTGAAAATGACAAAGGCACAATCAAACATGTATATCCAGGTGAACGTCCTGGGTGCCATACTCAGTATCTCCGTCACAATTAATCTAATTGCATACACACATACCTGATCAGTTCTTCTGTGGTAACGAAAGTGGCCCAATCAAAGTTGTCCAGATCTTGCCGGATGTTCGCTCCATGTCTACCGCTTGCAAAATTCATTTCTCGTGCAACCTACAATCGCCTTGTTAAATTTCCATGCTATATCATCACATGAAGACAAAAAAGATCTGGTTTTTTTCAGATTGAACTTACAGCGATCAAGGTACTATATCGTCTCCGTCGCACTCTCTGTTTAGCCGTATTATTGCCCTCCCAATTCTGCGCAATGCATATGCAGTATGCAGCCTGCAAAGATCGCAATCTTTGTCGCGTTTCCTGTAACGACAATCCTGCAACACCATGTTCAAGATCGTCTTCCAGCAAAGGATCATCGAATGCCATTTCCTCAGCTAAATCAAGCCATGATCGTGCTTTTATTGCATCCTCCTCTGATTCGAAGAAAGCACCCAGGAGGGCGATACTGCAGAGTAGAGAGGCTGATTCATTGATAGGGTTGTATGTGGATGGATGGATCATCGGAGCATGAAGATGCCAATGTGACCAGAATCGTGCCAAATATCTTTCTAGGTTTATAGGGGAAAAGAATTCTAGGCATTCTGCACTCCGAGTTGCCGTAAACAGCTTTATCTCGTATGCGGATGGCTGCACAGAGTTACTCTCTAACCGTGCTGATTTAACAGCAGCGGTCATTCTCAACTTGTCCCATATATCTTGTGTTTTTCCGTGTAATGGATGAGAAGAATATTCGGGAGCTTGAAGTGTATTATAAGGGATCTTAGGATAGTATGTGTTGGGAGGAACTGTATTGTATGGAGCAAAATCAAGGTATTGTCCATCTGTATCGTTCCATTGCAAGGGAGCATCTAGTGACTGGGTATATGGTGCAAGGTTTGCAAGATCAGGGTAGGGTATATTTAAACTTGATTGGAAACTGCCATATGTTGGGAAAGAGCTAGAGCCTGAAGTTTCATTAAGACCAAAGTTTGCAGGTTCCATCGAAGTATTTGAAGAAGTTGCATGAATATCCACAAAATGGATCACTCGTGGACGAAGGGGAGGTTGAGTACGAGTATTGTAGCGAAAATTGAAGGTACTTCTGAAATTTGTGGATTTTGTGAAATTTCTTATGTAATCCATTGTACCTAAGGATAGTTCAGAAACAGGAGGCTGAGAGTGCCCATCATTTTCGGAAACTGCTGACATTCTCTGATTTGTATGTGTATGCTTGAGCTCTTCTATATCCATCGTGTAAAGTGATTCATGATCATTATCAGGATAGAGCATCGCATTGGATGCTAAAGGCGCTTGGCTCACAGACGTTCCCCGCAATGATGATGGTTGAACAGGAATGGCAGCTAACCGCTCGTAAGTGCATTCTATACGCTTACTTCATAAAATATCAGTATTGTCGATGAGGAGCGAACAAAAAGACAGACTACTACAAACATGTATGATCCTGACACATCAATTGTCATAAAGTGAGTCTGTACAATGGCGTTCGAAAAGACTTACTTGATGCACGTACTGCACGGTAGCTGCGAATCGCAAGCTCTTTTACCTACAGCACAACTGTCGCATGCTTGTCTTGGTTTCCCGCGGTTTGAGCGATCAGGGATATCGGCCTTTAGTGCGAGTCTTGCACGACACGACTTGTAGTGCTTTCGAAGAACATCTCTACATGTAATTAGTCTCATTATCATGGTATAAAGGTCAGACTCAGCAATGCAGCAGTTGATATTCTGATCCATTTTAGGCACGATTTGATAGATAAGTTGCAACTATTACCACCTGATAACATACCTTCGATTGAATGTCAATTGACAAAATGTGCATTGGTGGGGTCTGTCTCCAGCATCTATTGATCCGATAAAGCGTCATTATTGAATTTATGAGGACCAGAAAACCACGGTTCGTGTGCTTCCACGACCAAACCCATCAATGTCCGTTTCTGCACAATCTTGGAGAGTGTGAAGTTTCAACAAATTCAATCTTCTGAGTAGATCCTTGATCTAGCTAAACCGAACCATGCATAGAAACGGTTACTCTTTAGACAGGCCTAACCATTATTGAGCTGATGAAATCATGTTGGTACCTCAATGTCATGTGGTGGATTGATATTACCAATATAGAGATGTCAAGGCTGAAGTTGGTAGAACAAAGGATTGAGCGAAGAAAAAGGAAAGAAAAGAGCCCATCAGGAACACAATTGACGATCAAGCGACTTACGTGCTGCATAATGCCTCCGGAGGTGTTCTACCCTCCGAAATTCTGACCCACAGAGAACACAAGCTGTTGTCGAAGCTGGTGCTGGATGTGCTAACGATGCAGACGGTGTTGTTGTTGTTGTTGTTGTTGTTGTTGTTGATGATGATATAGCTTGCGAGATATTGCCGCTTGGCAAGGCCATACTTACTCTACTTTCTCGAATGGGGGAAATCCGCTGCAATCCACAAGAGCATCCACTGTGTTGGGAATTTATTTATTTTATTTAATGGAGATTGCCAATTGATCGACTAATTGATTGATCGATTGATTGATTGATTGATTTGATTGCAAAGCAAATGGGATGTCGGATCCGGAGCAAAGGCAAGCGGGGCCATTGAGCGTTATAGCATACACGCTTTCTTGGTGTTATTCTGGTTTAGGCATAACCTGTAACAAGACCAATCAACGGTGTGGGGGACTGGCGATGAGCAATTAAGTAAGTCAGTACTAAATATGTAAGTATGTAAGTAAGTAACTGAGCATTAAAAGAAGTGGCAGCAGCAGCTAGGGCCATTTATAAAAAGACCCTGGAGCGACGAACCATGATGACAATGGACGGCGCTCGTTAAAGTGATCCTGCACTGGCCTTGAAACTCGTTCCTCTTGACCATATATACATATTGCAAACACGCGGGGGATGCATGGAAAGCAAGTATGACCATGATTTATAATTCATTATTCATCCTTTATCATTAGAATTTATGGTTATTGATTGGCCTTTGCTGATGCCGCTTTATACGGAATTGTGAATGCATGTATACATCTCAGGGCAAGATGTACGCTACTAGGTATTCGTTGTGTTGACGTGAAGTCTCAATTGTCTTGGTGCGTATGACCATGGGCCGGCCACTTTAGATTTACCCTTCGATCGAGCACTGAGAACAAACAAGTACTGCGGATCGGACCGACAAAACAGTGGCCCAAATGACCACAAATCTTGAAACACAGAAATTAACCTTGATTATTGGAAACGTCTTCCTGCTGATATTTAACAAGTAAGGACTGTACGGTCGATGCTATGTGATGCCGTTTATCACAGTATATACATATAAGGCATTGGTTTCACAAATTATCGTAATTAGATGTTTGGCTTGAGTTAGCGTCTGTAGTTTGACATTTTGATCTTAACGTTCGCATACCTGTAGTTAGCTAAACCAAATTCTGATGCACAAAGTAAAAAACACCGAGTATATTCTTCTTAAA
>Ga0160427_10002426_pt1 | contig 11217 bp, 8 predicted proteins | sample SolpanmetagenomL_FD_108194 | JGI IMG/M metagenome (GOLD analysis project Ga0160427, IMG submission 108194) | Solar panel surface microbial communities from Lawrence Berkeley National Laboratory, California, USA - L | ecosystem: Engineered > Built environment > Solar panel > Unclassified ...
ATCATTAATATATTTCGTACTAATAATTTCCTACAAATCGACACGCGTATTGATTTTAAACTTGATTTAAGATGCGTGAGAATAAGTTACGACTGAGTACCGCGCGATCGGCTCTCTATACCAGCATCAATTGCAACAAACCAAGCCTAGCCATACATTAGGGCTGCCCATGCCAAGTGAGCCAGCATCTAGACGCGTGAAGCTCATAAGTTTCCGTGAGGATTGCGACGGGACTGCCGCCGTCGAATTCGCGATGATTGGCGGCCTGCTTACATTCCTGCTTATGGGCGTGATGCAGATTGGCTTCTACATCTACACCGCAGCCGCCTTGGAATATGCCGTCGCTCAGGCGACGCGCCAAGTGATGACCGGAAGCGCAAGCGCCGGCTCGATGACCGCAGACCAGTTCCGCTCCGGCGTACTCTGTCCGCTTCTTCCGGTCAGCATGTCATGCGCGCGGGTGATCACCAACATCAACACGGTCCCCGAAGCTGCTTCTCCAGGCGGTTTCTACCAATATGTGAACAGCAACGCGTCTTGGATTATCCCGCCAGCGATGGACAACACCAAGACCAATTTCTGTACCGGCGCCGGCGGCTCGGTCGTCTACGCGCAGGTCTACTATGCTATGCCGATATATTTTCCTGTTCTGTTCAAAGGCGTATCTGGCAGCTGGCAGGGTAATTCTGCCTACTTCGTTGGCGCTTTCGCGGCCTTCCGCAATGAGCCGTTCCAGGCCAGCTCGAACAGCGGTTGCTGACGCCATGCGGCTGCCCATCATCAGCAATCGAGCTTTCAGACCGGATGCAAGCGGTGTTGCCGCCGTCGAGTTCGCCCTCTGCGCCCCGATCATGATGCTTCTGTTGCTCGTCGGGTTCGACACGGCCCGGTATATCGTGGCGGCTCGCCGCCTCGCAGTCGTCGCGGCGACCATCGGACAGATGCTCTCGGTCTCCACGACCGGGCAGGTCGCCGCCGCGGATCTACAGTTCTACGAAGATTCCACCGTGGCCATCTTCCCGCAGGTCCTACAGGACTCCTATCAGCAAGGACTGACGTGGAGCAAAGACATCGGCATGACCGTGTCGACCGTTAATTTCACGGGTACGTCGCCAAGCTACCAGGGTCTCGTGAACTGGACGGTCGGCACGAACCTGCGGCCCTGCAATGTACCGATGATAGCGACCCCAGACAGCGCGTCACCATCGCCAACGACCCTGCCCACCGACGTATTCGGTTCAGGATCCCTGATCGTCGTCGACCTCTCGTTCAGGTTTCGTCCGACGATCGCTACGAAGCTGATGAATCCGCTCCTGATCGTGCGCTCGTTCTATGTCCAGCCGCGCTACGTGCCGTCGCTGGTCTACTCGGGCTCAGGTTCTGCAAACGCCAAGCAATGCTGAGGTACGTCGTGAGCAGCCTGCACGCCCTCAAGAGGTTCTACAGAGACACGACCGCGACGTCGGCCATAATCTTCGCCCTCAGCGCGATCCCGGCGATGGGCATGATCGGCATCGGCATCGATTATCTCACCGCTCTGGCCAACAAGGCGCGTCTCGATACAGCCGCTGACGCCGCCGCGATCGCCGCCATCGTGACCGCGCAGAACTACATCAGCGCCAACGCCTCGAAGCAGTCGGATCCGGCGCTGACCAACAACGCGATGGCGGCCGGACAGGCGCAGGCCACGAAGGTCTTCTACGCCAATGCCGGCGTGGCGAGCACGCGTGTCTCGGCAATCGCCGCATCCGCCATGCAGCGCAGTAGCCAAACCTTGACCGCGACGGTTACCTACACGGGCGCTCAATCCACCGCCTTCGGCAAGATGTTTCACGTGCCGACATTTCCCCTCCGCGGGAAAGCCGCGTCCAGCCTGACCATGGGCATGTACCTCGACTTCTACCTCGCGCTCGACATGTCAGGCTCTATGGGCCTGCCGACCAGCACGGCCGGTCAGAAGCAACTCATGGCGGTCAATCCAGATGATCGGTCAGACTACCCGAACGGTTGCCAGTTCGCCTGCCATTTCCCGGGCAACCAAGGCTATCAGACCGCGCGGAGCAACAACATCACACTTCGGGTCGACTCGGTCGGCAAGGCTGTCCAGAACCTAATCCAAACCGCTATGTCAACGCAGACGCTGCAGAACCAATACCGGATCGGCATCTACCCGTTCATCGTCAACCTCATCCAGGCGGCTGCGTTGTCCTCGAACTTCTCCCAGGCTACGCAAGTCGCCGGAGCGCTCGGCGACACCTACCTCGACAACGGAACCTCGACAACGATCGGCGCGGCCCTCGGGTCTGGTGGTACGCATTTCACCAATATGGGGCAGCAGCTTGCAAACTATATGCCGAGCTCGCCCGGTAATGGGACTTCAGCGTCATCGCCCAAACCGTTCGTGTTTCTCGTCACCGACGGCGTGGACAACGAACAGACCTACACGTCGAGCGCTGGCTGGAACGGTGGTTCGACCCCGCAGCAGCCGAACATCAACTCCTACTGCCAGTACGCGCAGCAGCAAGGCATCACGATCTCGATCCTCTACATACCATATCAGCCCATCTACAATCCCGATACGAGCTTTGCCGGCAACGAGGACGGCAAGGTCAACGCGGTGATCCCAAGTGTTGCGAGCACCCTCCAGAATTGTGCATCACCTGGGTTCTTCTTCACGGCGAACTCGGACGCCGACATCAACTCGGCCATGCAGGCGATGTTCGCCCAAGCGCAGCGGGCCGCACGGCTCACACAATGATAGGCAACCTTCGGCCATCTCCGGCAGCAATTAAAACGAAGCCTTCGCCGAGACTGGCGGACCTACCACAGGACTCCACCATGTCGCGTTCGAGCTCGGTTATGCGCCCCTTGCCTGCTCTTTGCCTCCAGCTCCGTATGGTGATGCGGCTGCTGCAAGCGTACAGGAGCGACAGCCGCGGCGTCACCGCCGTGATCTTCGCGCTCAGTTCCATGGTTCTGATAGGCATGGTCGGTGCAGGGATCGATTACGGTCGCCTGAACGTTTTGCGTAGCCAAGCTCAGTCAGCCACCGATGCCGGCGTCATCGCGGGCGGAAACACGCTCAAGCTTGCCCATCAGGACACGCAGTCGGTGACTGGGGTTATCGAGCGGACCATTCGGGCTAACGCCAGGTTCAATCCCGGCGCGGCCGCCACGATCCAAATCAGCATCAGCTCGGATCGGTCGACCGTCACCGCCTCCGTGCAGGAGACGGTTCCGCTCGTATTCGGCAAGGTATTCGGCTTCAAGGCAGGCGCGATCAGCGTGCACTCTCAGGCCACGTTGGTGGGCAAGACACGGCTGTGCGTTCTTGTGCTCGACCCAGCCTCGAAGGGGGCGCTAACCGTGCAGAACAATGCTTCAATCACGGCCTCACAGTGCTCCGTGTACTCCGACTCGTCTGACCCGAACGGGTTCATGATGAAGGACCAAGCCTCAATCAACGCGACCAGCATCTGCTCGGCGGGGGGCAGCCAAGTCAGCACGAAGGCGTCCGGCTGGACGACGCCGAAGACCGGCTGCCCCGCTCTGGCCGACCCGCTGGCGTCGAACCCGCCACCGACCTCATCGGGTTGCACGTACACCAACGTGAACGTCACCGTCGCTCAGACGCTGAACCCTGGGACGTACTGCAATGGATTGCACATTGCATCTGGTGCAATCGCCACGCTGTCGCCGGGCGTCTACATCATCGACTCCGGCCCTCTCAACGTCGACAACAACGCAACCCTAACGGGTTCGTATGTCGGCATCTTCCTCAAAAACCAGCAAGCCACGCTCAATTTTGCTCCGCAGAGCGTGATCGACCTGTCGGCGCCGAAGTCTGGGCAGATGGCCGGCCTGCTCATCTTTGAGGACCCGACTGCGCCGATCGGGCGTGAGCACAAGATTTCCAGCGGCAACGCCCGCCAGCTCTTGGGGACGATCTACATCCCGCAGGGCAAACTTACCGTCGACGCCCAGGGCTCGGTCGCGGACTTGTCTGCTTATACGGTGATTGTCGCGCGCCAGCTCAACGTGGCCAACACCGCCGACCTGACCATGAACGCGATGTACGCGCAGAGCGATGTGCCGGTGCCCAAAGGCGTCGGGGACATCGGCGGGAACATTCTGATCACTCAGTGACTGTGGGTGCCTCATCGAATTGCGTTCAGCGCATGGACTCACCACCTCGGTTATTCGACCGTTTCTCCGACATCCGAAGGCCGCAACTATCGACCCGATCCGGTCCCGCTCAGTATCGCCGCGGCTTCTCAAAAGCAGTCATAGGCCAACCACCGTTCGATGTCAGCGCGGGATGAAGATCGATGCTGGGAATCTTATGCGATGTCCGATAAGCAGACTTAGTCGCACAATCGACGGCTTTACCGACGTTTGAAGCCCCCGATACGCCTTCCCTACAGGGTGAGCAGACGGCGCCTACCATTCCTTTGAAACGTCGGACAAGGCTTCCCGATCCAGTGTTCTCCGGCTCAAGGAATTGTGCTTTGCTCGTCGGGTTAGTGGCACTCGTCAGTGATCAGCCCAAACGTAGCGAACCTCTAGCCGATGCCCTGCGAGGCATCGCGGAGTGCGTGATGGTTGCGGGCGACGTTCAGTGGGCGCAGTTTTCTGCTGTCTCGGCGGTCGTCACCGACCTCGATCTGACCCGGGCCGCTGCCATCCGCTGTCTGATCAGCCTGCGACTGCAACCCTGGCCCAAGACCCCGCCGCTTCTGTGCGTGTCTCACCGCCTCTCCAACAAGGCTCTACGTCAGGCGCAGGCCCTGGGTGCCAGCGCTTGCCTGCCCTTCTACGCTGAACCGCACGTCGTGGTCACAGCCCTCCTCAATCTGCTCAACCCTGGCCAGGGCAATCTCAACGCGAGCGTGCGCCAGTGCGCCGCCCGCGCAGGAGCGGCGCTCGACAAGGCGTTCCTCGCCGCCGGAAGATCGAGCCGCGTCGACCTGGAGGCCGTCGACGCTTGCGTCGACCCGCTTCTGTCGGCCTTGCAGGAAGGCGGCTTGGCACGTTGGCTCAACGCCATCCAAGCACACAACAACGTACCTTATCAGCATTCGCTCGTGGTCGCGGGGCTCGCCGCTCAGTTCTCAGCACAGATCGGTTTCCCTGAGGTTCAGCGCCGCCGGCTTGTGCGCGCGGCGCTGGTGCACGACATCGGCAAGGCGCAGATCCCGCGCGCGCTGCTCCAGAAGCGCGACCCGCTGGAACCGGATGAGGCTGTCCTCATGCGCACCCACGTCGTGCGGGGCTACGAGATCCTGCGGGGTAGCCGTGGCGCGGAGCCGGCGATGTTGGACGCAGTGCGCCACCATCACGAACTCCTCGACGGATCAGGTTACCCGGACGGGTTGCAGGGCGAGGCGATCAGCGATGTGGTTCGATTCCTGACAATCAGCGACATCTACGCGGTTTTGACAGCGCGCCACTCCTACAAGCCAGCCAGGACGCCGGACGAGGCGATCGCGGTGCTTGAGGGCATGAGCGGAAAGGTTGAGCCGGGTTTTGTGCAGGCGTTTGGAAAGGCAGTCGCGCGAGCCGCCTGACCGACCGATCAGCGCGGGCTTGCCTTTGTTCCCGGCTGAGCGCCTGCACGACTGAGTGGCAGGGAGCCGACACGTACCAGGGCATCGCCAGCCGCGTCTTTGGTCAACGCGTTCAGGAGGTATGGCCGGCGCAGGCCGAAAGCGTGATGGAGCGCGAGCGCGATGTCACGGCCGCTAAACGGCATCTTGAGCACGAACTCCACCCCAACGTGGCGAGCAGCTTGGGCGACAGATTTAGGATCTTGGCTGGTGAGGAGCACAATCTGTGTTGGCAGCCGCAGGGGCTGCAATTGACAGGCGAGTTCGAGACCGTCGAGATCCGGTAGGCTCGTGTCGAGAAAAGCCAGCGGGTAAGAGGCTATCTGTAGAAGCTTGCGGGCGTGCCGGCCGCTGTCCGTCTCCGCGACGGTGAGATTGAAGCCACTGCGCGCCAATACGCACTGGATCGCACGGCGTCCAACCTCTGAGGCAGAGGCGACGAGCACGGCGGTGTTTTGCTGACGCCTCTGATTGGCGCGCAGCAGCGCATCGATGTGTGCAGGATCGAGCGGCAGCCTCAAGACCTCGTAGGCCCCGAGTTTCTCCGCAATCTCGTGCCATTGAGGGAAGGCGCGCGGGGCCGTGAAGATCAGGCAGGGCAAATGCCCGCCAGATCTGCGCGCCAGCGCAACCGCTTCTGGTCCGCTCATCTGATCGAGTTGCGCGCTGACGAAGGCGAGAAGCGGACGGCGATCACGGACGACATCGACAAATTCCGGTCCGCTGGCCACCTCGCTGATGATTGTGGTGGGATCGAAGCGTCGGACGAGACCGGCCAAGACGCCTCGGCGCGCCGCATCGCCGTCCGCGATCAGCACGAGTGGTGCGGCCACAGGTTGCGAATTTGCGGCACTCATCGTGACAACTTTCGAGTCAGGCATGATCACGCAGCCGCCTTCGCGCTGGACGCGCTCACCACCGGTTGAAATGCCCGCACAAGGTCGCCGTCCAGGCGCCCGGCCATGCTTTCTAGGATGGTGTAAGCCTTCGTGCTGTCCATCGGTGGTTTGTAGGACCGCCGCTCGATCAGCGCTCCGTAGATGTCGCACACCGTCACTAAACGGACGAGGTCCGGGATCTCGCAGCTCTTCAGCTTGTCCGGATAGCCGGAACCGTCCAGCATCTCATGGTGCGAGCGCACCACCGCCAGCATGATCGGGTCAAAGCCGCGGCCCGCCAGCATCGCATGGCCGTGTGCAGGATGCGTGCGCATCACCTGCATCTCGCCGTCGTCGAGCTTGCCCGGCTTGTTCAGGATGGCTGGCGGGATCTTCGTCTTGCCGACATCGTGCAGCAGCGCCGCCTTGGCGAGGCGGTGGCGATCAGCCGGACACAACCCGAGCGAACTGGAGAAGGCTGCGGCGAGCCCCGCCACGAGCAGGCAGTGCTGATGGGTCACGTCGTCGAAGCGCTGTACCGCCTGAACCCAGCCGTGGATGCCAGTCTCGGTGATCGCGCGCGCGACGAGGTCGGTTCCGGTCTCGGCCAGCGCTGGGGTAACTGCACGGCCTGAGAAGAAGGTGTCGGTGAGGAACTGCTTGGCCTCGGCTGCATGCTTCTGGGCTACGACCGGGATCGGCTTAGGTTGCCCGCTCAACCGAGCGACCGCGTCAGCGAGGCCGTGCAGCGCCTTCGCTGCCGCCAGCGTCTCAGTCGCGCCGAGGATGTGCGCCTGCGCCTCGCCGCGCGCCGAGTGGCCGTGCACGAGGAAGAGGTAGGGCACGCCCTCGCCACGCACTCGATCGAGCCGCTGCTTGAGGCGCACGAGAGCGCCAGAGTCCAGGTACTTCACGTCGCTGATAATCAGGCGCTCACCGCTACATTCCGGCATATCGCCGTAGAGGTCATGAATGGTACAGGTGCCGAGTTCAGCGAGGCCGCGGGCGAGGGGCTCGGCCCGGCTTGGCTCGTCGCTGATCAGGAGGAAGTCGCCCACGGGCGGGGATCCTTGTCTCTGGGCTTCATAGTAGCGGCGATCTGGGTTAGTCCGAGAAACGTACGCCCAGTAAGCCTTTGGTCCGCCGCACGACGGTGCAAGAGCGATCAACGGCGGCATGAGGCGCGACGAGGCGGATTGTCTCGGGAGTGCCACCGGTGTCATCGACTTCGATGAGGGCGACAATATCTGAGCAATCGCGAACCAAGCAGTCGACTGTCTTGACCTGATGCTCTACGCGAAGCTCACCCATCCGGTAAACCTATAGCCGCTTGGCCAAGCGCTGTTCCGAGTCCATAGGATGACACTCCGTTCTCTACAACGGAGTCAGCTTGCAGCGCGACCATCACAGGTCCGCGAAGCTGAACTACCTTTGCTACGTATGATGAAGACATTGGCAATAAAACGCTGCTGCCGATCTGCTTTGACCGCGTCTAGGCCGATAAGAAAACATGCGATCCACGTCGCGCTCGGGTAAGAGCGTAGATCCGTGACTGGCTATCACGAAGATGGGGCACAAAGCTGCATCCGCTGAACCTATGGCTGATTAGTTAAGGGATCGGCCTCTACAATTCCAACATCGGTGCAATGTTCGCGATCTGGGCTGAGGGCACAGTGATTTCACCTGGATCCGATCGAGCCGGAAACGCCACCGAGGTAGACGACCGCGGCGCTCAGCGCCTCGCCGAGATCGCTGCCCAGTTCGGCCAGTGGCACGTCAACGTAGCCGACCGCACGATCCACTGGTCAGAGGGCGTCGCCTCCATCTTCGGCACTCCCATGCCAGATCGCGGCTTTCTGCCGCTCGATGAGCACCTGAACTTCTACCATCTGGACGAACGCGAGGCTGTCCGCACCCGCATCGATGCCGTGATCCAGGGAACAGAGCCGAGCCTGTGCGACGGCTACAAAGGACAAGCTCGCATCGTCCGGCCTGATGGCGAGGAGCGCACCGTCATCATCCGCGGCGTGCCTAAGCGCAACGCCACGGGCGCGGTGACAGCCATCGTCGGCATTCTCCTCGATGTTACCGAACAGGCGCACGTGCAGGAGCAGTTGCGCGAGACCAGCGAACTCCTGCGCACAACCCTGGAGAACATGGATCAGGGTCTGATCCTGTACGGCGCCGACCTGCGGGTGCGTCTGCACAATCAGCGCGCGCGGGACCTTCTCGACCTGCCCGACACCGTGCTGTGTGAGGGCAGCCCGTATAGCGCCATCAACGCTCATCAGGTCGCCCGCGGCGAGTACCAGACCAGCCCCGAAAGCTTGATGGGCGCTCTCGACGCGGCTGAACTCGCCAGCTTACCCGACGTGTACGAGCGGGTGCGGCCGAACGGCACGAGCCTGGAGGTGCGCGTCGTGCGGCTGCCGGACGGCGGCTATGTGCGCACCTACAGCGACACGACACGTCGAGCCGAGAGCGAGCGCGCGTTCCTGGCCAGCGAGGCTCGCCTGCGTGCGAGCGAGGAACGCCTCGCGCACGCGCTCGACAGCGGCAGTGACGGGCTTTGGGACTGGAACTTGGTGACCGGCGAGGCGTGGTTTTCCGATTGCTGGTTCCGGATGATCGGCTATGAGCCGGGCGAGTTGAGGCCGCATCTCGGCTTCTGGTCCCAGGTCGCACACCCCAAGGATGGCGAGCGCGCTGCAAACGCGATGCGTGATCACCTGCGCGGACTCACGGCGAACTATGAATGCGAGCACCGGCTCTTGACCAAGAGCGGTAGTCACATCTGGGTCCTAACACGCGGCAAGGTAGTCTCTCGCGACACGTCCGGCCGGGCGCTTCGTATTGTGGGTACGCAGATCGACATCACGCGGCGCAAAGAGGCCGAGCAGCAGGTGGCCCATATGGCCACGCATGACGGCATGACCGGATTGCCCAACCGGGCGCTCTTTCGCGATCGGCTCGATCAAGCACTCGCGGCAGCACGACGCCACGGCGACGGCTTCGCGCTGCTGGTCTGTGACCTGGACGGCTTCAAGGGCGTGAACGACACACTCGGTCACTTGGCCGGTGATGCGGTTCTCCAGGTCGTAGCCGAGCGGCTGCGGGGCATGATGCGCGAAAGCGACACGGTTGCGCGGCTGGGCGGAGACGAGTTCGCGATTATCGTCGCCCGACTGGATGGCTTGCAGAGCGCCGAGGTCATCGCTCGCCGCGTGATCCAGTCCTTGAAGCAGCCGATCGAGCTTGACGGGCGTCGGGTGAGCGTCGGCGTCAGCATCGGCATCGCGCTGGCGCCGCAGGATGGCGCCGATGCCCAAAGCTTGTTCAACCACGCCGACATCGCGCTCTACAGCGCAAAAGCCTCAGCGCAGAGCGAGTGCTGCTTCTATGATCCCGGCATGGGCGTGGCCAACGCTGTACGGGGTGAGCGCGAACAGGCGTTACGCGACGCGCTCTGGCGCGACGAGTTCACGTTGCACTACCAGCCGATTGTGACTGCCGTCGACGGGGCAGTCTGCGGGTTTGAGGCGCTGCTGCGCTGGAAGAGTCCAGCACGCGGGATGATCTCACCGGCTGAGTTCATCCCGCTGGCCGAGGAGACGATCCTGATCGTCACGCTCGGCGAGTGGGCGCTGCGCGCGGCCTGCCGTGAGGCCGCTTCATGGCCGGAAGCCCTGCGCGTGTCGGTGAACGTCTCGGCCGTGCAGTTTCAGCAGCCCGGACTGGAGCAGGCCGTCCTGGGGGCGCTGCTCACGTCGGGGCTGGCGCCGTATCGGCTTGAGCTTGAGATCACCGAGAGCGTGCTGATGCAGGACAGCGAGGCGGTGATCGCCTGTCTACAACGGCTGAAGACGCTCGGCGTCCGCATTGCTCTGGATGATTTCGGCACCGGCTTTTCCTCGTTGAGCTACCTGCGGCGTTTCCCGTTCGACAAGATCAAGATCGACCGCTCGTTCATTCGCGATATCGCCGATCCGGACACGGCTGCTATTGTGAGTGCGATCGTCGGCATCGCTGCGCGACGCGGCGCGATCGTCACGGCGGAAGGCGTGGAGACGCCGGAGCAACTCGAACACGTCCGCCAAGTGGGCTGCGCCGAGGTGCAGGGCTTCCTTTACAGCTATCCCCTGACCGCAGCTGCGGCTCAGGAGTTTGCGCGCGCGCAGCGAGGCAGGCAGGCGGCCTGATTGCTTTCGGATGAGCGGCGTCCGGCTGATGGTGTTGGCCGTTGAGCATCCGGAACTTGCGCCTGTCAGGGGTGCGCGCGTCGACGAAGCCGTACGACCAGACGTCGTTGGGATACTCCGGGCGGAGCCGGAGGGAGGAGCCATCTCCGTTCCAAAACTGTCCCCGCTTGAGCTGCTTGGCCGGCTCCTTCAGCCCCTCCTGCCGCCAGAGGCGCTCGACCCGATGATGCACCGCTATGATGCGCGCCCTACGCATTTGTCGGCTAAACGACCGTCTCCCTGGCAACCGTTGACCATGCATGTTGGGGCCGCCACAATCGCCGAAAGCCTGGCAGAAAACCGTGTCGGCTATTCAAACGTCGCCATAACGATCTCTCCGACGCGAGGGCGAGGATTCTGCGACGTCCGGTTCGAAGCATCGTGCAATCGAAAGCAGACCGGCAGCTTCTGGCCAGCTCCGGTTGCCTTGGCGGGCACATCTGAACGGCCGGTTTGGGTGGAAAGCCGCCGGTCCGCTTCCGGGCAGCGATACAT
>Ga0160427_10002429_pt1 | contig 11214 bp, 8 predicted proteins | sample SolpanmetagenomL_FD_108194 | JGI IMG/M metagenome (GOLD analysis project Ga0160427, IMG submission 108194) | Solar panel surface microbial communities from Lawrence Berkeley National Laboratory, California, USA - L | ecosystem: Engineered > Built environment > Solar panel > Unclassified ...
AATGCAATGTAACCGTTAAAACCCAGAAGCTACGTTTTGTAGCTTGTGTTACCGGACAGGCATATTTGTGTCTAGAATGGTCAAAAACGGACCAGTCATCATGTTCTTATAAAAGACACGAAATTCCAACTTGTCTAAGGCATTTTCTCGTATGCAGACTTTGTAGTAGGCCTATTGGCAATTCTTTCGACATATGCACCAAGTAGTGGATAGTTTGTAAATTCGAGTTGTGCCATGCCTAAGCAGTGTTAGCAAGAGCAAAGAGATGCAGAACCAAAATAAATAGGTCGTCAAGGGCTTCATACCATGAATCTTGAGCCAAGGGTAGTTTGCCATATCAGCAATAGTATATCTGTCTGTGACAATATACTCAAATCCCTTTGCCTTCTGTCGTTCCAGCTGCTTCTCAAGAACTCCGTAGATACGATAAGTCTCATCTTGGTAGCGTTTGGTTACAGAGGCAGGCGCCTTTTCACCACTAGCATTCTCGAAGTAGTGTATGAACCAATTAACTTGTCCCTGACTTGGACCCAAGCCTGAAAGTTGAAATGACAACCACTGCATGACATCCGTCTTCTCGTCAACGTTGCGTCCGAAGAATGCTCCTGTCTTGTCGTAGTGTTCGGCGAGATAAAAAAGGATAGCACCAGACTCCCAAACGATGCGATTGTTGTTGTTTGGATCCCTAATTGCGGGAACGCGCCCATTTGGGTTCAAAGCAACAAACTCGGGCGACTTGACACCCTTTTCACCAAATTCCAATGCTTTAACGTTGTACTTGATATTCAATTCTTCGCAGAGAAGTGCTACTTTAGGAGGATTTGGGCCTATAATATCGTTAGGAAAAGAATATTCAATTTGTGTAAGTAAACTCACCTGGGCCATTGTGCACGTAAAGGTCGATTGCTTGCGATGCCATTTTGTGTCTTGTTGAAATGTGCTTTTTTAATTGTTTGCTTGGTTGATTGTTGGATCTAAACTGGTACGTAGAAATGATGGGACCTTCAATTTGGAAGATGCAGTGCAAGTCATCTAAGTACAAATTGAAAGGCTATCTTTTTGGTTCCATAGGGTACCATGTGGGGTAAACTTTGAATAGACACGTCATATTGTCTATCGCAAGATCCAGAGGTACTGTACTGGTTTCGTCATATGGTGAATTAGATGGAGTATCCGTATGCCCGTATTGCCGCGGCCAACAATATACACACGAAGGATATTGCAAATCGTAGAATTTTTTTGATGTTGTATTCAGATGGGGCTTCACCGCAAAGGAATCGGGTTGGTCGAAAAAACTAGACGATGATGAAATGATCGACGACTTGATTGCTTCAGAATTGCATTCTTTAACACCCAGTCCTTGCAATTATATTACCCATCAGTGAAATTGATACGCTTGACGAAGACGTATGATTGATCAATTGTTTAGTGTGATTACAACCGAACATAATATAATCAGAATTTACGTTTCGAAAAAATCGGAAGTCATCAAAGTTCAGAAATTCAATTCATAAGGCCTGAAAATCCAGTCAGTAGTTATTGTTAATGGTCCGTGGCTGGCTTTAGGTAGGAATCTTGTTGGTACCTACTGAGTATTTATATGCATGTCAGTCGCAAAAAGTCTCGCAAAACGTCGAATTGATAAAATTTTTGTTTGTCCATCTTTGAATTCTGGGTCTCAACCAGCAATATATTTGTAAAATACTAAATCTAAAATTTCACAAATATTTTACTAGTAATTATAAAGATAGACCGGTGATTCTAAGGAAATAGTAAAATATCAGTTTCTGACCAGAAGAACTAATAATACACTGGCAAAAAGAGTGCAAAATACCAGGGTCCAAGATTCACTAGCATGGATAAGAGTGACAAAATCCAAAATCATGGTAATCAATCATAAACTCATATATTTATCCCTTATCTCAATTGCAATATGTTGGAAGAACAGGAAACATTCCAAGATCAAGATCTGATTCTCATGCGTTTCTAATTCTCAATCTTAATATATTGATGGTGTAAGCCTCATGTCATACGTCTAATATTCCACCGCCAAAGCTCCATTCACACAATACAAAGTCTGGATACATCCATCAAAAATTTATTTCTATGCCTTAACTCATATTCCCAGCGGCTAGAACCGACGACTGACAAAATAACAAGCATATATTGATTACTAGCGCAAAATAGATTTGCAGAGATCTTATACACCACCTTCGACGACACTCCCATGCGTGTGAGTAGCGCTTGGTGATGAATTAGAGGTCTTTTGATCAGCTGATGAAGTATGCGATACCATCTTGAAAAACCGTGCTGAACTGGGACTATCTGGATCCTGCATGTTGAAGAACTTCGGGAAATAATGAACGAAAAACGAACGTAGAGCTCTGGCGCAAGTACAAAAGATGCCTAGATTGAGCTCGGTCCTGTAGAACGATGCATCCTCAAGATTAGCACGAATTACATTCAGGAATCCAAAGTTTGCCGGATTACACCTACATTGTCGTCATTCCAATGGGCAGAAGGTGTGAAGTTCCAGTACCACTACTAAAGTCCGCAGAATATATGGATGCAAATCGTGAAGCACTTGATAGGCAAGCGCTGCAATACACTTCAGTCAGAATCTTTATTATTGAAGAAGAAAAAGGATTCCGTATAACGTACACTAAACCTACTACCAGCACACCCGTTCCGACAGAACGCTCAAGTCCAGTTGAGAGCTTCATGACGATACGAATGGGAATCAACCTGACATGAGTTAGTACGAATTTGAAAGTAGGTTAAAAATTCTTACCACAAGATTACGTCCGTGCCCAGATTCAAACCAGCAGTGATGATGCTTGTATACGATATGATCAAAGCTTGTCTTTCAGAGCAGACAGAGACTAGAATATACTTGTAGTTGTCGATTATTGACCCACACACAAACAATGTGTTGAAGAAGAAAGCTGCTGCACTACACAAACAGATGGCAGTTGTGATACCAATAACCCATCTCAGTGAGCGAATACTGACTGCGACTATCTTGTAGTAGAGTAATAGTAGCGACGCCTTGATAAAGAAAAGAGCCCAGCTATAAATCAGGTCTCGGGCCTCGCTCAACTGCAATTCATTAGTCTCTGCTTTGGCATTTTCTTCATATGATTTTATATGATATGACTTACAACACTATAAGTAATATAGCCATTCCACGTAACGTCATACACCATCAGATGTTTGATATTTGGATTCGAGGACACTATCAACATTAGCATCTGGCGTCATAGGGGCAACCTGATACTCCTTACAATAAATAATGAACACGTTCAGTACCATGGTCATGGCCTGTATTCAAATGGGTCAGATTTCTCAGGGCAAGAAGAATTACAGATCCCAGGATACTCACATAGCCCGCCAAGAGCAGCCATTGGTGTATTGAAAGACGCCAACTTCTTGACACAATGTATTTTGTGTAAAAAGATAAAGCGATGATAATTGTAGAAAAGACACAGAAAAATATAGCAAGAGGGAAGGCCGATGTATTGTATATAGGATGTGGTAATGTCGGTCCCAATTGCTCAAGACTTGACACTGCGTCAGGGATATCGCCACCAAGACAGTCTGATAGCAAAGATACTTCATCAATTGAGCATCCAAGAAAATTAGCGATGTCTATATCGCTTGCATTGATAGATCCCAGAAAGTTGTCGAGTTTGTCAACCAACACGAGCAAATTCGTATCTTGATACTTTGGTGCTGCAGCTGCGATGCATAAGGTTGCATACTGCGCAAACTGAACATCAGATAAGTTGGCTGACATTGATACGATATTCAGAATCCTCCTGGGCGCCTCTAGCAGTTGGCTTATACGACCGTAAGATGCCCTTACAACGTGGGTGCATACAGAGGCTAGGTACGAGATACATGGTAAATATGGGGGAGTCGTCGAGCAAGTCAGTTATATATTGGAATCGTGCTTATGACTTCCAAGGTGAGAGAATTGGACCCTTTCTTGCTGAATTATAACGCTTTAGTTAAGATGTGTCTGAGACACGAATACCAATCCATCCCGTCAACGTAGACAAACCCGAGATTTGAAGATCAGGTCTTCATGAAGACAAGAACAATTTCAAATCCGGATGGGGTTACTTGAAATGGATGTGTACTAGACCCAGTCCCTGTGTTGTGTGGATGCTGCAAAGCCTAGCGTGATAATCGATAAAGAGGATGATATTCGCGAAGCGAAATTAGCATCTTCTTCCAAGACACAGTTAAATACTCTGCCTTCATTTGGAAACTTGGTGGTAAATATCGTGGAGATGGTTATAGGACAATATGCCGCACTACCCGATTAACGCGTTCTACCAAGATAGGTGTACGAATATCGGACCTGGATGATAGACTTGTATAGTTCTAAGTGGAAAGCTTTGGACTACATAGTCGGCGATTGTATCCAATCGGTGTTGACACCACTTTTGTCAGGCCATCTTATCAGGATGTTATCATATATGGTCCTGTAGTAATGGCAAACCGGATCTATAATGGTGCCAATCTATTGGCAAAGACGTAGCCACATTCCAAGCCATCAGCCTAGAACAAGAATATCATCTTGAGTATGCAGTAGAATTGACCTGTATTCACAATTATTAGTCAGTCTCGTTAGCACCATCAGCAGATTATATCTCTGATTTCGGTCCAGGAGCAGCAAGCACATAGAAACACATATTCATTCATATTTCTCTGTTTATATCTTTGTACAAAGCCTCTACTCCACAATGTCCAGTGGGTACAGCCCCGGCTGTGGATCGTGAGGAGAGTTCTGGTTTTAGTGTGCTACACGCGTGTCCCTGAAGATCAAACGGAAATGCTTAAACCACTTCCACGCTTTGTCGAATCCATGTTTTGCTAAATTTAAGGGCTAAACCGCGAACTAAAATTCGGCCCGCTCACAATAAATGAAAAAGATAGACAAGACTGTGTCGAAAGTCTAAATTGTTCCTACCTACACCTCAAAAGTCCGCTTTTGGTATCGTGGTTCTTGTGTCATCAAGGACTAATCTGTTGTGGTATGGCCATTTATTTCGTTCGCGACTTGGACATGTGTCTCGAAACTAGTTTCTGTTGTATATCTGCTCACATAAGCCTGAAGCTTATCTTGAGACATATGATTCCGGTCAGTTTAATTCCGCCTGCAAACTGTATGATAGGCATATCCGCTAACGTTGTAACTAGCGTATGTGTCGAGACTTAAGACAGAAACGATTGTTTGAAAGCACGTATATATTATTGGTTATCGATAGATTTCTTTTAAAGTGTGTCCGCATAAACATGTATCGATATCCCTCGCAGTCGATATTGACTGTATTGCCTAAATGTATATTTCTCGATCAATATACCATCTGAACCAAACGAATTCAACATTTTATGTATGGAGAAACCTCGTACGATTTTGATTGGGTTTGGATGCTTTCAAGATTGGAAGATACACAAAAGCGATATTCTCGATGTGTCGATACCTCCAGAAGAGACTGACAAACCATTCTATCTTTGAGCACAAAAATGTATGTAAGATTATGAAAGATTGTATGAGGGGCTCCTTATCTAGAAATATACTCACGTGGGCATATCACCACTATAACGTTATAACACGTAAACATGCTTTGTTGATTTCAATGCGGACTCTTAGCAATACATCTCGCCAAGTATTATGAGGAACTATTACGATTTGCTTGTGTTGTTGCAAAAGATGCAGGATATCTTGACAGCATTTCTAATATCGGGTCGTGCCGCCCACAAATTTTGATGGATTTGTAGAGTTCTTAAGCAATCATATAAGTTGGGATCTCCAATAACATTTGACTAGAGAAAAAGGGTTCTCATTATAGGTTTTTCGCATTGATATCTGCATTTAAATTTGGCAAACAGTGTCCATTATCTTGCGTAAGCTCGAGGCTACTCCACATCATACAGTTGTCAAACTATGTTCTAATAGAGACCAGAATAACCTAAATGACATGGATTTTACTGGTACATTGAAGAAAGTGATGTTGGGATCCTATCATCAAAGATTCTTACCGTGCGTGGTAAGAAGTGAATTTGCCGATGCTCGTGCTTGCCGGTCTTAGATTCAAAAGCTGTAGACAGTCGATCTTGAGATCTGGAAATGCCGAAGCTTTCGACACCGTAGTAGTTGCTATCCCCACTATGGCATGAAAAGGACAGTTGCAAAGCCAGGATACAACTGTCCATATCATAACAACGGACGGTCACACAGGCATATCGGAGTCGTCAATATTCCGCTATCCGCACCTGGTATTTTCATATATCTTAACATGCATTATCCTGATCAACAGGTACTGTTCCTGAGAAAATGATAAACGGAAACAGTATCCGATGGAAATATTACATTCACATTTTCGCTATTGTGTCTCTTGTAGTTTTATCTAGGACCATTGTAACATCGCAGGGAACATGCATTGTGTAGAGTTCATCTTCTACTGTTTGTCTAGTAGAATGTCAATTGAATGTGAGAATCTCAATATAAATAGTAGTGTGTCTGTGTATAAGTGTTAACATTAATGCTTTGCAACATAGTACTATTATTGCGGTTTCAGACTAGTAATAGACAAATTGTTGATTTGATGCGTATCATGACCTACTTATTAATTTTGTAGATTAAATGTATGGAATTATTTACGGGAAACTATATTCTGCTCTCTGGATGACTGGTTGAATTATTATCACCGCAGGAGGGCTTGCTTTGATCTTGTATATTTCTTACAGGAAATATGTGGGGAAACATTATATGACAAAACACCCTATATTTAATACGAAAGGAACTGGAGGGAAAAAATCAGATCCTGAATTATTTCTCTAGATGTGGTTGAAATTAAATATGTGGATCAATATAGCCCAGAAAGAACGGTATTGATAGGAGAATTTACCAACAATGGATTGGCCTGTTAAGAAGTCAATAAATACGCCTGACACGAAATTCATAAGTCGTCCAGTGCTGGGTTATCCATGAGCTATTTACAGTAGTAGAGAGAGGTGGACATCTGTTTGTTAAACCCTGTCGGATGTCTTTTCTGAGAATCACTAATTAAGTAATTATGTGGTGTCGAATCCGATCGAAATGTGATTTCTCTATAGCTAGATCAAAAGTATGTCCTTAGCAGAAGACGTCGCAAGGCACATGCTTCGGACTTATATCATGTTTTTGCACTATAAATTGATTTTTCAAAATTTGGTTTAATTATTCTATTTCTTGCAAATTACTTATAAATTATCCTGGAGCTGGGGTAAGAAATATCATGGATCATATTTATCCGGTGTTGATTAATACGTTAATACGAAAGTACCACAATATCCTTGAGCTGAAGCATCGTTTTAATCTGGGTAACATTAACAGACATGGATATTTTCTGGAGAAGATCGTTTTGCACATCTCTTTCCAGATCCAATTTTCATTGGAAAACTGCGATTTTGACAAATGACCAAATAGGAGCATTGGTCATGAGGTAAGTTACTTGAGAAATTTAGTGCAAATATGACAAACTAGATGACACAAAAATTAATTAATAAATCGTGATCACGTTCCCGATCTTTTACATCTAGGACGCTAAAGTCTTGTACCAATAAGTCCAGGTACACCATACGTGAATTCTACGCTATCAAATAACTACACATCGCAGCATGAACTATGCAGCTTCAATGTAGCATGACATTAAATGGAGTCTTTCCATGAAATTTGATCTTTCTTGTGATTACCATAACGAATATATCGCAGCGCTAATAGTACCATTTAGCATGCTTTTATGTATCCAATATATATCAAGCTAGCAATAGAGATTGAAAGACCGGTCTGATGATAGAAATGATGTATCATGAGTTGAGACTCTTGCTGGAACAGCGCATAGACCATGTCATTCCCTGCCCTAATCCTTGTCAGATTTTGAACAAGGGTAGGGATAGACCTGTTCAACATTTCCCCAGATATATAGACGGGACCTTACATTAGGTAGTCTTTCCCCACAATCTAGCCTGATGTAACATAGGTAATTGTAATCACGGCAGTACATCTTTTAGTCTGGAATGCGGGATATAGCGTGATGTTCGTCGCAACTTCAACCTTGTTTTCATGTGCTCAATCATTTACGCTCCAGATCGTTTTAACACCGAGATGTGTTCTGGCTCTAATACAAAACTGCAGAGCCTTTGTTCCTCTATATCAAGTGACGAGACAATGCGACTATTCAGGGTTTATGGATCATCATGAAACAAAGTCGCAGGAACTCTGTAGAGTCCAATATACAGCTGCGGTGTTGCTAAATGAATGCCGCTACCGTCATGCCGTATCAACTTAGTGCAACGTCAATGTGAAAGTCATGAGACGAGAGTTAAACATTTTGTGACAAGACCTAAATTAACGTATTCAATTTTTATTCTTTGACGATGGGGACATGGCTGTCACAATTCTGGGGCTCCACTCTTATTACAAGCTTTGTACACTTGTATAAAGAAGCCTTCCGTCTCTGTCAGTTACCTACATTTCTCAACAACCATTCCTTACTCTCAAGATCAAGCACCCGATCTCACCGTCAAGATGTTATCAAAGCATCTCTTTGCTCAAATTCTGGTTACGTTGAGCTTCTTGAGTTTCTATGCTTCAGCACTACCTCTGACAGCACCTGAGATACAAAGTCCTCTTGTCCAAGCTGATGGCGTCACAGATACTTTCTGGTTGGCAAACATTCCAAAAAGAGGAAAAGCAACATTCAATTCCAACTCTGGGTACCAAGTTTTTAGGAATGTTCGAGATTTTGGAGCTGTTGGTATGATTTCCTCTCATGCTTCCAAAAGACTTGTCATTTGAATAGTACAACTAAAACCTTGTAGGCAATGGTGTGAACGATGATACTGCCGCTATAAATGCTGCTGTCTCTGCAGGTGCCCGCTGTGGACAGGGTTGTGATTCATCAACTACGACACCAGCCATAGTATATTTTCCTCCTGGTACATACCTCATCTCGTCACCAATAATACAATATTACTATACACAATTTATCGGCTCCGCAAGCTCTTTGCCAGTACTCAAAGCGGCACCCAGCTTTTCAGGTATTGCTATGGTCGACAGTGATCCTTACCTTCCAGGAGGCGCTCAGTGGTATACAAACCAAAACAATTTATTCCGTCAAGTTCGTAACTTTGTGTTTGATATGACGGGTGTCGCACCAACAACTGGAGTAACCGGGTACGTGTCATTGAGGTTGAGGGGTGACAATATCATATATTAACGCGATTACAGAGTGCATTGGCAGGTAGCTCAAGCAACGAGCTTGCAAAATCTTCGATTCCTGATGTCTTCAGCGTCAGGAACTCAACATCAAGGAATATTCATGGAAAATGGCTCGGGGGGATTTTTATCAGACTTGACCTTTACCGGAGGAAGACTTGGTGCTTTCTTTGGCAACCAGCAATTTACAACTAGAAATCTCAAGTTTACCGGATGTCAAACAGCTATAACTCTGAATTGGGATTGGGGATGGACATTCAAGACTCTAGACATCGAGAATTGTGGACTTGGTCTTGATATGAGTCTTGCCGATGGGACAGTAAATGCTGGATCAGTCATTGTTCTAGATTCTAAATTCGTCAACGTTCCACTAGCAGTCAAAATCAGCAGGGCAAACCGAAGTGATGGTGCGGGTTCATTAATCTTGGACAACATTTCGTACAACAATGTTCCAACACTAGTTCGGTCAGCCAATGGTGTTGTGAATCTCAATGGTGGTACCGGACAGATTTCGAGTTGGGGTACGGGTAGAGCATATACGTCAAACAACAATTACCAAGGCACTGTATTTACTGGAACACCACCTGCAACTGCAAGAAAGCCTGGCAACCTTCTTGATGCATCTGGTAAAATCTACGAAAGATCAAGACCTCAATATGAGACTCTTCCAGTATCTAGATTTGTCAGTGCTAAGGGTGCGGGCTGTGCCGGCGATGGTGTAACAGATGATACGACATGCCTTCAGAATCTGATCAACAGTCAGGCGAATACAGGCAATGTGGTCTTCTTGGACCATGGCGTTTACATAATCACCAGAACTCTTCTTATTCCAGCTGGATCAAAGATTACAGGTGAAATCTGGGCAACAATCATGTCCTCTGGCGGTACATGGGCAAACATGGCCAATCCTCAACCTGTCATCAAAGTAGGCAATGCTGGCTCCAGCGGTGCTGTAGAATTGACAGACATAATCGTCCAAACACAAGGGCCAGCACCAGGGGCTATTGGAATTGAGTGGAACATGGGTGGTGGCCAAGGACAATCTGGCATGTGGGATGTACATGTCAGAATCGGAGGCAGCGCGGGCACTCATCTACAATCTGATACTTGTGCGAAAAACCCTAATCAATCCAGCCCAAATCCAGCTTGTTATGGCGCATTTATGCTGGTACATATCAGTAAGGGTGCTGTTGTCTATTTGGAGAACAATTGGTTCTGGGTATGTTGATATTCCCCATATTTCATTGCGATAACTGTTCAACTGATTCGATAATCTATTATTCAGACAGCAGATCATGAGCTCGATCGAGGGGACCATCAACAGGTATCAATCTACTCGGGTAGAGGTGTACTAGTCGAGAGTCAAGGACCTGTTTGGATGTAAGTTTCTCTTCATAGATACACATTATGAGTACTAACGTCAACGTGAGGTATGCGACTTCTTCTGAACACAATACTTTATACAACTTTGAATTCTCCAAAGCTTCGAATGTCTTTGCTGGAATGATACAAAGTGAAACTCCGTAAGCTTGCACTATATTTTTGCAACATTGACACGTCATTAATCTGTAAAATATAGTTACTTTCAACCCAATCCAATAGCCACAATGCCATTCCCACCGATTGCCTCCCCTTGGAACGACCCTTCATTCTCAAATTGCGCTCCTGGAGATTCGACATGTTTCATGTCATGGGGTCTCGCTATCCGTAGCTCTTCAAATATCTTGATATACGGAGCAGGTTTTTATAGCTTCTTCTCCAATTATGACCAAAGTAAGTCTTTTTTTTTCCTTCCTCAGAAATTGTAACTTTCTAACCAAGCTATAGCCTGCTTGACTACAGAATCGTGTCAAAAGAATATGGTACTTGTGGATGGCACGAGCTCTAATGATTATGTCTACAACTTGAATACTAAGGCTGCCGTCAATATGGTTGCGGCCAAC
>Ga0160427_10002431_pt1 | contig 11213 bp, 11 predicted proteins | sample SolpanmetagenomL_FD_108194 | JGI IMG/M metagenome (GOLD analysis project Ga0160427, IMG submission 108194) | Solar panel surface microbial communities from Lawrence Berkeley National Laboratory, California, USA - L | ecosystem: Engineered > Built environment > Solar panel > Unclassified ...
AGCGGGTCGAGTCCGGCCAGCGCCCTCAGCAGCAGGCTCTTACCGCTTCCGGACGGTCCGGTGACGGCCAGCCGGTCACCAGCCTGCACCTGCAGGTTCAGCCCCTGCCAGAGGACCCGGCCCGCCACGGTTCGGCTCAGGCCGCTGGCGCTCAACAGCTCCAAACCTCCCACGGTTGTCCTCCCAAGGGCAGGACCTTCCTGAGGGGAGAGAGCCGAACGATGCGCCGTCATGGATGAGCAGATGGAACTGCGAATGAGAGTCCATGGGCGTTCAGGGCTTCACAGAGCACCCGCGTGGCGTCCGGGCCCATGCCATGGAAGTGAAGCACATCGGCTTCCCCCAACCTCGCCAAGTGTTCGAGACGGGTGATTCCGGCAGCGAGCAGTGCCCGGCGGGCCGGAAAGGCCAGGCCCGCTGGCAGTTCGTCGACCAGCTGACCTCGTCCCTGCTGTCTTTCTGGCATGAGCTGCACCCCATGGTTCAGAACGAACGTGTGCCGAGAGAAAGGGACAAGGCGCTGTCCAACGCCTGCTGCATCATGACACCTGTCGGTTGCCATTCTCGGGTTCCAACCTCTCAAGGTGGAGTGAGTTACCCATTGCCAGCATGACCGCGGCCCGGAAGCAGGAAGCCGAGGATGGTTCTGGCTCACTAAAACCGCCCTCGGCCCGGAACTACCTGAGCAGTCTTCGTGAAGACCGCCAGCGGAATGAGGAACAGTAACATCGGCAGCCGTGACTTGATGGACCTGGGCAACATGAACACCAGTGGACCCCCGAGAGGAAAAAAGGGCGTATACCCGGGCGTTTAACGAACCTTAGCGGTTGGGAGTTGCAAGACCAAGAGGTCAGCCGTCCGTTCGTGACGGTTCGGCTGGGACCCGGAACATTATCCGGTGAAGGCCCGCTGTCCAGGCGATCCCTGCGGTCCAGGCGGCCAGTACGTCCGAGGGGTAATGGACACCCAGATACACCCGAGAGAGGCCGATCAGCAGCGAGTAGACACCGGCGGTGAGCGCGACCGGCCCACGCCAGCGTGTCGGCCAGCACAGGAACGTTGACGCCAGTCCGAAACTCACCGAGGCCATCGAATGCCCGCTGGGAAATCCGGAGTCCTTCTCCGGTGCCGGAGACGCCCACAGGCTGGGCCGGGGTCGATGCATGACGCGCTTCACCGCCTCCATGATGGCAGCTGAACCGGCGACCGAGAGGAAGAAGAACGCGGCCTGCCGTGGCCGCCGGGCTCGCCACAGGCCCAGGGAGACCAGCAGGGCCATCACCGGCATCACCCGCACGCCGGCCGTGTTCGTCAGGCGCACGACCAGACGGTCAAAGCGGGGCGTGGACCAGCGGTGGACGAACAGCAGTACCGGCTTGTCGGCAGTGAAGCCGCCGTCTTCCTGAAGCTCGCGGGCCAGACGGGCGAAGAGAAACAAGGGAAGCAGGACGCTTAGCAGCAGGGTCAGGAACGAGTGGGTACGGGCAGGCATGGTACGGGGGCGAATCATAAAATGCTCCTATCAGGGGATGGGCAATACGAGTATCACCGGGGACGTCCCAAAGTCCACAGAATGATGGCCGGGGAAAACACTCCAGCCGCACCTGGCAGGGCGAGTCCGACCTGAAGAGTCTGGCTGGCCTTTAAGGCAACGATCGTGCTGTTCATCCTGCCACCCTTGCTGCTCTGCGTGGCTGCCTTTGACTTCACAACCGTTTGACAGGTGCAAGACGACAGAGGCCTTGCCATCCGGGTGCGAGCACAGCAGCTGAGCACAGTGCAGTGATATAGGAGAGGAGAATTTCACAGCCGTTGTCAGCAAGCTGTGATATCTGGGAGAGCACACTGCATTCCGTTTGCCCTGCAGTCTCGATACCACCTTGCTCAAGGAGCCCTCCATGCCTTCTTCCTCTACCCCCCTGCTCCTCCTTGCCCTCTCGGGCGCTCTCCTGACCGCCTGCAACTCGATGTCGGCTACCCCCACCTCGGCTCTCGGCGGTGACCGACCGGGTCAGACCGCGCCGAGATACGACTATGTCGCCAGCGTCCCCCTCACCGCCATGGATACCCCCGAGACCATCCAGGCTGAATTGAAGGGTACGGTCTTGGCTTGGAACACTTCCGGGTGTGCGACCGGCGCTGCGGACGGCTGCGTGGCCCTGGTCGGGATGAATACCGCCGCGACCCTCACGGCCCAGTCCCTCGCCCTCCGGCCGATGGTGGTCGAGCAGAACAAGGACCAGTTCAGCGCCGGCGGTGAAGTGACGGCCACCATGGGCGGGTCCAGAGCACTGTGGGCCGGCGGAAGCCTGCTCGCCTGGACCGGCGGCTCCCGGGCCCTGTGGGCCGGTGGCACTTACGCCCCGGTACCTCAGAACAACGACCTGTGGACAACCGTCCACCTCCAGCAGGCCCAAACCCTGGCCCCCAATCTCGGCGCGGGCGTCACGGTCGCCGTGATTGACACCGGACTGGACCTGGTGCACCCGGCGTTCCAGGGTGCGCTGACCGCCCCCTCGACCTGGAAGGACTACGTCGGGGGCGACGCCGTACCGCAGGACGAAGGCACGCTCGGCACGGGTGGGTTCGGTCACGGCACCAATGTGGCGGGAATCGTCCTGCAGGTCGCACCTAAAGCGAAGATCATGCCGATCCGGGTGCTGGGGTCGGACGGGTCCGGAGATGTGGTGAACATCGCCAATGCCATCAACTGGGCGGTGAGCAACGGGGCGAACGTCATCAACCTCAGCCTCGGAGCCAGCAAGGATTCGAAAGTGATCGCAGACGCCATCTCGGCAGCGGCGGCGAAGAACGTGCTGGTGGTGTCGTCGGCGGGCAACGAGAACCTCAACAAGATCACCTACCCAGCGGCCAATTCGGAGAAGATCAGCGGGCTGCTGAGCGTGGGCAGCGTGAATCCCCAGGATGTGAAATCGAGCTTCTCGAACTACTCGAAGGACCTGGAACTGGTGGCACCCGGAGAGAACGTCTACGCCCCGGCTCCCGGGAACCTGATGGCGGCGTGGAGCGGGACCAGCATGGCCGCCCCGATGGCCTCTGGCGCCCTTGCTCTGGCCTTGGGCCAGACGCTCAAGGTCTCGGTCAGCAGCCTGCCCACGGCCCTGATGAGCTCAGCCGTCAACGTGTACACCAACCCGCTCAACAGCGCATACACCAAGGACTCGCAGCTCGGCAGCGGGCGCCTCGATCTCTCGGCCTTCCTCGCCCGGTCGATCAGGTAAGTGCCGGGTTGTGTTGCCTGAACTGGATCGGGGGAGGCTCACCCGCCATGACCGATGCCAAGCCCTACCGCCACCGCGTCTTGGTCAGAATAGACGCTCATGAGGGCGCCTGGCCGCTTTTAATGACCCTCATCCAGCACGCCCAAAGCGGCTGTACCACCGCTTTCCGCTCAGCGACCGAGATGTGCAGGAAGTGCTCGACCAGCGCGGCATCGAAGTAAGTCACGAGACCCTCCGCGAGTGGTGCATGCAATTTGCTCCCTTCTTCACGGAAGATCTGCGCCACCGGGAACCCCGACGGGGTTCCCGGTGGCCTCTCGACGAGGTCTGTACGAGCGTGGACGGCGTTCGACACTGGCTTTGGAGTGTGGTCGACGAGCAAGGCTTCGTACTCGACATTCTGCTCCAGCGGTATCGAGACACCGAAGCGGCGAAGACCTTCTTAACCCGGCTGCTGGGTGAAGAGGATGTCCCAGAGATCATTCATACCGATCAGCTGCGCCGCTCCGGAGGCGCGATCCGAGAGATCCCGAGCTTGAAGGGCGTCGACTACCAGCAAGTGATCTCCACGGCCCGGTGTAACACCCTCATCGAACAGTGGGCAAGCGTCGTCATCGGCGCTGTTCTGCCCAGGACAAGCTCACCGTCCCACACGCCGACAAGCGCGAAGCGGATAGGTGTGGCCAGCCGCGTCCGTTCTGCCCAAAAAGGCAGCAAGGGTTCAGACGGCGAACACGCGCTCAAGCATTCCTGAGCCTGCACACTCGGATCGAACACCTTCACCATCACACCCGTACCAGCGTTTCCGCCCAGATCAGACGAAACAACCAGAGGCATGCGTTCCAGACGTGGTCAGTGATCATGGCAGGGGCGGTTTGAACCTCAGGCTACCCCTGCCCTCAGCCTGCCGTGACGCCAGTTAAGGCAACACCACCGTTCAAGGTCTCCCTGCTCCCACTCGCCGCCGCTGTCTAAAACAACGCTCAATAGGCCAGTGGGTGCACCGGGGAGTACGGTAAACACTGCATCTCGCCTCCTGCTCCCTTTCCGCAACGCCCAGCGTTGCAAAAGCCAGCTGCCAGCGCGAACGCTCAGAGACGCCCGGTCCTGCCACGAGCGGGCCGGTGACGGTACCAGGGTCCCACAGCAGCAGCCATGCAACGACATGCAGACGGGAGGTCGACCAATGATCCGCGAGACACGGAACAGCATCAATGACATCTGGGGAGAACGGACCCCTTACATGGCGGGAGCGGTCTGGCCTGCCCGGGTGGACGAGCGGACCACCGAGGATCCTGAACGCTGGGTGCGCGGCACCTGTGTGCTCTGCTCCAACGGGTGCGCTCTCGACATCGGGGTGAAGGCCGGCAAGATCGTGGGCGTGCGGGGTCTGGCCACCGATGTGACCAACCACGGCCGCCTCGGTCCGAAGGGACTGCACGGCTGGGAAGCGAATAACAGTCCCGACCGGCTGACCCGCCCGCTGATCCGCAGGGACGGTCGGCTCCAGGAGGCGACCTGGGACGAGGCGATGGAACTGATCGTGCAGAAGTCCAAAGAGATCATCGCGCGGCAGACGTCGCTCGGCATCGGGTTCTACACCTCCGGGCAGCTCTTTCTGGAGGAATACTACACCCTCGGTGTCCTCGGCAAGGCGGGGCTCGGCACGCCGCATATGGACGGCAACACCCGCCTGTGCACCGCCACAGCGGCCGCCGCGCTGAAGGTATCGTTCGGGTCGGACGGGCAACCCGGCAGCGTCCGTGACCTCGACCTGACCGACACCGTGCTGCACGTCGGGCACAACGTCGCGTCCCAGCAGACGGTCCTGTGGTCACGGATTCTCGATCGCCTCGCGGCGCCGAACCCGCCGAAGCTCATCGTGATCGACCCCCGGCGCACCTTCACGGCCGAGCACGCCACCGTTCATCTCACCCCGAGGGTCGGCACCAACGTCGCGGTCATGAACGGCCTGCTGCACCTGATCATCCAGGCGGGCCGGACCGATCCGGCATTTCTGGAGGCACACACTGTCGGCTACGAGAACCTGAAGAAGGTCGTCGAGAAGTACACGCCCGAGTACGTCGAGTCTCTCTCTGGCGTGCCCGCCGATGACCTGAGGGCTGCCGGGGAGATCCTGGCGAACACCCGGACGCTCGTTTCCACCGTGTTGCAGGGGGTGTACCAGTCGATGCAGGCCACGGCGGCCGCCGTTCAGGTCAACAACCTCCACCTGATCCGGGGGCTGATCGGTCAGCCCGGCAGTGGGATCCTCCAGATGAACGGCCAGCCGTCGGCGCAGAACACCCGTGAGAGCGGGGCAGACGGCGACCTGCCGGGGTTCCGCAACTGGGACAACCCTGAGCACATCCGGGAGCTCGCCGAGCTGTGGAACGTTCCGGTCGACCAGATTCCGCACTGGAGCCCGCCGACGCACGCCATGCAGATCTGGCGGTACTGCGAGCAGGGCAGCATCCGGATGCTGTGGATCCACGCCACCAACCCGGCGGTCAGTATGCCGGAGCTTCACCGGGTCAGGGGCATCCTTCAGAAAGAAGAGCTGTTCGTGGTGGTGCAAGACGCCTTCCTGACCGAAACGGCGCGCCTGGCGGATGTGGTGCTGCCGGCCGCCATCTGGGGGGAGAAGACCGGCACCCTCACCAACATCAGCCGCACGGTACACATCTCCTGCAAGGCGGTCGAACCGCCCGGCGAGGCCAGGAGCGACCTCGACATCTTCCTCGACTACGCCCGGCGGATGGACTTCCGAGACCAGGACGGGCAGCCGCTCATCAAATGGAACGACGCCGAGGGGGCTTTCGAGGCGTGGAAGGCCTGCTCCCGCGGACGGCCCTGCGATTACACCGGGCTGAGTTACCAGAAGCTGCTCGCCGGCAGTGGGGTCTCCTGGCCGGTCAACGCTGAGCACCCGGATGGCACCGAGCGGCTGTACGCCGACGGCGTCTTTCCCACCCACGCCGACTACACCGAAAGCTATGGACATGACCTGGACACCGGCGCGGGCGTCAGCGCCGAGCAGTACCGGGCGGCCGACCCGGGCGGCCGGGCGATCATCAAAGCGGCCGAGCATCAGGAACCGCACGAGGTTCCGGACGACGACTACCCGCTGTGGCTGACGACCGGGCGGCAGGTGTACCACTTCCACACCCGCACCAAGACCGGGTGGAGCAGGGCGCTGAACGACGCAGCGCCCGACGCCTTCGTTCAGCTATCCCCCGAGGACGCGGAGCACCACGGACTTCAGAACGGCGACTGGGTGCTGGTGGAATCCCGGCGCGGGGTGGTGATCGAACGGGCGATGATCGGCAACATCGAACCTGGCCTAGTGTTCATCCCGTTTCACTACGGCTCCTGGGACGACCCCAGCCGCCCCCGCGCCGCGAACGAACTGACGCTGACGGAGTGGGATCCGGTCAGCAAGCAACCGCATTTCAAATACGCCGCCGTTCGCATCAGCAGATACGATGCCGGGGAGGTAGCGGCCCAGGCAGGCGGCGCGGTGGGCCGGGCCCTCGCGGTGGTGGAACGCCTGACCGGTGGGCGGGGTACCCCAGAGCTCACGACTTCACCGCCCCCTCAGCCGAAGACCACGTCAAGGGTGGACGGTTAAGATGCACGTCGGAAACTACCTCGGGCTGCTGCACGGCAGCGAGACCCAGTTGATCCGGGCGCTCGCGCAGGTCGCCGAGCAGCACGGCGACGAGCCGGACGTGTACCAGATCTGCCAGCTGATGATCTCCTGGTCGCAGAAGCACCTGGAACGCCTCGCGCCGCTGGTGAGCCGCTACCAGGAAACCCGCAGTCCTGAACCGGACGCGCTGGAGACTGCACGCTTTCACGGACCCCGCAGCGGCAGCCTCGCGCTAATGCGCGACCTGCACGACCTGTGGATGCTGACGAACGAGGTACACCTGTGCTGGGTGGTGCTCGAACAGGCGGCGCGGGCGCTGCGCGACGAGACGCTTAAGCAGGTTTGTCTGGAGTGCGACGCCGAGACGCAGCGTCAGACCGCGTTCTTGCTGACGCGCATCAAGCAGGCCGCTCCGCAGACGCTGGTGGTCGGAGAACCGTGAACGAACGCAAGACGAACGGACTGCCCACCGAGGAACGCCCGGCGATTCCCGAACGGGTGTGGGCGCCGCTGGCCGCCGGCCTGCTCATTCTGGCCGTCGGGGGCGCCGGGCTGCTGCTCCATCAGCCGCTGCTCTTTCCGAGTCTCGGCCCGACCGCCTTCCTTCAAACCGAGACGCCGGACCAGCCGAGCGCCCGGTTCTTCAACGTGGTCGTGGGGCACCTGCTCGGGCTGCTGAGCGGTTTCCTGGCCGTCTGGATGTTCGGGCTCACCAACGCACCGAGCGTGCTGAGCACCCACGACCTGACTCCGGCGCGGGTCTGGGCCTCGGCGTTGGCGGTGGCCCTGACCCTGCTGGCCGGGCTGTTCCTGAGCGCTTCGCACCCCCCGGCAGCGGCCACCACGCTTCTGGCCTCCCTCGGAGGATTTCCGCCCACCTGGCACACCACCGTGACCGTGCTGTCCGGCGTGCTGGTCGTCGCACTGCTGGGAGAGGGCCTGCGCCGCCTGCGACTGGCCCAGCTCGGCCGCGCGAAGTAGTCAGCCGCGCCGCTCCCGGGACGGGCTGTCTTTTTCTTGGAAGGATAAGGTGGCCGGAGAGGACAAGGCGCCTGGGTTGTGGTCGACGTTGACCAGGCTGGGAATCTCTCGAATCGCAGCTCCGTACCTCCTGAGCTGATCGGTATGAATGACCTCTGGGACATCATATTCACTCAGGAGCCGTGTCATGAACGTCTTTGCAGCCTCAGTATCGCGATGCCGTTGAAGCAGAACGTCGAGTACGAACCCGTACTCGTCTACTGCTCTCCAAAGCCAGTGTCGAACACCGTCCACGCTCGTACACGCCTCGTCGATATGCCACCGGGAGCCCCGACAGGGCGCCCGGTGGCGCAGGTCTTCCGCGAAGAGGGGTCCGAATTTTATGCACCACTCGCGCAGAGTTTCATGACTGATAACGATGCCGCGCTGGTGGAGCAATTCCTGGACGTCCCGGTAGCTCAGGGGGAAGCGGTGGTAGAGCCAGACGGTGTGCTGGATGATGGTCATCGAGAATCGGTGGCGGTATGGCTTGGCGTCGGTCACGGACGGTCAGCCTACCCTGAGCCGATTAAAGCAACACAACCCTGGCAGTTGCTCTTGGTGCTCGTAGCATGAGTACAGGGGCGCTCTGTGAGTCATCCGCTGGTCCGACTGAATGCCGAGCTCACCTAGCTCCTTCCATGACCTGTCGGCGTGCCCGGACGGGTGATTCCGCCCCTCAGCCTTGCTGCACGGTGACCTGCCCGCTTTTCCAGGCCACATGGTCGGTCTTGCCCCAGTGCGCCCAGAGTTCCTGGGGCACCGCCCCAGGAACGTCGTACCGTAGGTACAGGTAGCCGGGAGTAGAGGACGCCACCCCGGCGTTCACTTCCGCCCGGCTGAGAACTGGGGACTTCAACCCCTGGAAGTGCGGATCTGCCTCGATCAGTCGCTGAGCTTTCTGCAGCAGGGTCTGGTCCTGCATGCTGGGAGCGGCCGTGCTGCCGTCCGTGGTGATCACCGTCAGGTTCATAGCGTCCACCTTACCTTGGTGCCCGGTATCCGGCGGCCTCAGCGGCACCGGGAGTGGCGAAGCAACTCTGGGCATGGGTGCGGGCGTAGCTGCCGTCTCCCTGCGGCAGGTGGTAGATCCCTGCCTTGCTGACCTTGATAGGCGCGGCGGCCGGGCAGCTGCCGTCCGCGTTCGGTGGGACGGCACTGGGACGGACTAAGGGCGCGGGCAGCACCGGGACGGTTGCTGTAGCACCGGACCCGCTTGCTGGAGCTGCCGTCTTCGGACCGGTCGATCCGTTTACCTCCTGCACCGGCTGCGCACCGCCCGGCAGGGGGCCGACGTACTTCACGTAGGCGGTGGTCCAGTTGCTGGCGATCGCCTGCTGCGCTTCCTGCATGGTGATCTTCCCGGAGCACGCCAGGTCATGCAGTTTGTTCTCCAGGGTGTCCTTGACGTGCGCGTTCAGCGGCTGACTCTTGAAGCTCTCGGGAAACAGATTCCGGATGCTGTTCGAGCCACCGAGTTCCAGGCTGATGATGTGGTCGATCTCGTACTCACCGGGCGCGCGCCCGGTGATGTTGTACTCGCGGTAGACCTGCTCCTTGAGGGCCTGAGGGACGTTGCGCACGGTCTTGGTGTAGCCGGGCATGCAGATCACGGCGGTGTCGCTGGTGAGGACGTCACCGGGACTCAGGCGGGGATCCGGCACGACCGGATCGTGATCGGTGGCCGCCAGGACCGAGCAGGTCAGCAGAGCCAGCAGCAGGCAGGCTTTCAGGAGGTGCATGTAGGCAGAGTACGGCGAGCAGGTAAAACGAAGCTGACGGCTCGGACTGCTGCTCTACAGCGTGGAGCATATCCAAGTCGTTTCAACGGCGCGCTGCAACAATCTGATTGAGTAATCCCACTGCCCTACTCGGCAACGGGAACGAAGCCAGTTCGGCTTCAAGAAGCTCCGCAGGGCGCAGGAGCTTCTCGCTTTGCATGCCCGCATTTCGAACCTTCACCAGCACACCCGTACCACTGTCCCCGCCTACTTCCGAAGAACGAACCAAGAACGTGCCCATTTGGTATGGCAGGACGCGGTTGAAGTGGCCGTCTGAACTTCAGACGGCCACTGACCTCATCACACATCCAATTGATTTGCCAGAACCCCCGTGACGGTACATGAAGCCCGATAGCTGTTGGGCGGGCAACGCAACCCATTCATTTCAAGGTGACGTCCTTGAACCGGAGAATGCCGTCGGGAATTGGTTTCAATCCGCTCATGTTCTTGTTTGCGCCGTAAATCAGGTTCTGGTGATACACCCAGATGTAAGGCATATCGTCGAGCACTTTGCCGACTGCCACATTGTAGGTAGCTCTGCGGGCGCTCATGGCACTTTGAAGACGGGCTCTTCCGAGCAGGGCATCGACATCTTTGCTACTGTACCGTCCGTAGTTGTATGTTCCACCCGTTCTGACCCAGTCGTAGATATTGCCGTCAGGATCGACACGACCGCTCCAGTTAAGAAGAGCTGCATCAAAGTTAAACGTCGTGGCGCGGTTGCTCAACGCGCCGTTCTCCATCAGTTCGATCTTCATGTTGATGCCCGCCTCCGCCATCATCGCCTGGTAGATCTGAGCGAGCTGTGAAGTGATCGTCCCGGTCGCAGCGATCAGGGTGAAGCTGAGGTTGTTCACTCCGGCTTGTTTCAGCTTTTTACGGGCGTCAGGAATATTCGGGACGGCCACTTTGATGTTTGCGCTGTACGCCGGAGTGCCAGGCGGAAAGGGTCCGGCAGCAGGTTTCGCCAGGTTACGGAACACCACACTGACCACTGCATTGCGGTCGATGGTTTCCGCAACCGCCTGCCGCACGAGTTTGTTATTGAAGGGAGGACGGGCCGTGTTCAGCCAGATGCCCTGGAATCCCAGGGTGGGAATGTTCACGACTTCGTACCGGGGATTGGATTCAAGTTTAGAAACGTCTTTGGCGTCCAGGACGATCACCTGAGCACTTCCAGAGAGCAGATTGGCATACCTGACGTCTCCGTCCGGAAAGGGTCGGTAGACCAGTTTGTCGATCTTGGGTGCTCCCCCCCAGTAGTCTGCGAACGCATTCAGGGTCACGTTGTCCTGTGGAACGCGGCCCACGAACTTGAACGGTCCGCTTCCCACCGGCGCCCTCCCGAACGCGTCACCAGCGCTTTTGGCTGCGGTCGGTGAGACCACCATGCCGGCCCGGTCTCCAAGGATCGACAGCAGCGGTCCGAAGGGCGTATTCAGTTCTACCCGAACGGTGGTCGAATTCACGACAGTAACGTCCTTGATGGACGACAGCTCATTCTTACGGGCACTGCCT
>Ga0160427_10002432_pt1 | contig 11210 bp, 10 predicted proteins | sample SolpanmetagenomL_FD_108194 | JGI IMG/M metagenome (GOLD analysis project Ga0160427, IMG submission 108194) | Solar panel surface microbial communities from Lawrence Berkeley National Laboratory, California, USA - L | ecosystem: Engineered > Built environment > Solar panel > Unclassified ...
AGTCAAAGGAGGTTGGGTGGTGCAGGTGACGGGTCTTTTATGTATGTTAGGCGACGCGGGCGTGACTGTGGGCAAGGCAGAAATGGGCGACAATGAAAATAGCCAAGCCAGTCTCCACCCCTGAACCAAGGAACTCCCGAAACAGGCACTAACGACTCGCCCCAGCGCTAGCCTGACTAGTAAGCCTGACTACTTTCGTCTCCTATTGGTTACTATCACTTTCGAGCCGCAAGGCCGGTGATGTGTCCATATCACATTGACATTGACGGAAGGTGCAAGAGAGGAGCAAGATTAAGAACAAAGGCGAGAATCAAAGGCGCCATCTCCTGTCGTCTCCGTCGCTTTGTCTGCCGTGCGCGGGATTGCCATGACCCCGATGAGCTCGTGGTCAAGATAGTGGTGTGTAGGAAGGTGACCGAACTGTTCAATTGTGTGGGTGCTGCTCCGCTGGCGTCAGGGTCGTGCAATCTGGCAACAGAGTTACAGAGCGTAATAAACTGGAGCCCAAAGGGTCAAGCAAAGTGGTCCTGTCCCTCTCAACATCTTGGAAATGAAGAGTAAGAGAAACTCTGTCAGTTCCATCACTACAATCCTGGTCGAAAAAACATGACACCTGCAGTACGGTATGGTGCACACTGCTGAACAACTGTCGTTGCCCAGACGAAAAAGACTTTCACGCCTCAATCGAGAAGCATCAAGTAGCGGCTTGGGAGAAGATACGCTTCCGCTCTCTCCTCTCGTCCTTCCCCTCTCGTCATGTGCACGAGTCTATCAGAGCAACGGGCCGAGGATCTTCAAGTGTATTATCTGCACACCGCAAATCTGCACGGCTCTGATCTCATACTGCAGATGCAAATGCTCAACCAAATCAAAAAGCCGTCACACCACTGATACTTGCATCGTTTCTCGCTTACTTGTCATGCTGTCAAAATTCCACCTGGCCAGCAGAGTACTCTGATATTTCCCGATTAGCCTTGCTGGTGCGCAGCAAGAGCTTTGGAAATGGAGAAAACTCGCTAGTGGCCAGTAGGTACCTGGACGGAAACGGGAAGCTCTTACCCAAGAATTCAACGTTGAAAAAGCAGTCTTTAATCTTTATCGACTCTGCTCGTGCGACCACCAATTGGAAACGTGGTCGTCCAGCGCAAAGACTAGATTGCTTTTCCACTTCCTCTCGCTGCTTGCTTGCAACCAGCCGATGGCTATACGGCGAGGAGCATGCTGAGACGAATTGCTGTAAGTGGGCCTGGATATAGTGGTCCGGCATATGCAGAGTTTCTCATCATGTGGGAAAGTTACCTTACCAACCACAAAGTCACGGATGCTAAGGCACGCTGACAATTTTCTGTTCGCAAGCTGTCTTTCTGTTTCTGCTGTCAACCTTGCTGTCTGTGGATTGCCAATAGTTCAACACCCTCTGCCTGTGCGACAAAACCTCCGCGGGTTTTCATTCTGCCTCAACTGCGTTTGCACCAGGGCACAGGCTCAACATCAATGAGCAACCACAGTTGATGTAATCCTTTGAGGAAGGTCGACAACGAAAAGAACCAAGAGACAGAAATCATTTAGTTACCTGATCAATGGGGCGTTCACACCAAGCATTTTCATTGGACCAGAGCCTCATCAAGGACAATCTTTGGCGCACAACCAAATCTTCTTTTGGTCAAAATGCCTGCACTACATTCGTATCCTTTGCCACACTGCCTTTGAACATGGTAGATATCTCACATCGCACAAAATCTACTCATCTCAATTCGATGGTCTGTTGAGACAGCACCCCTCATCTCGTACTCTCAGCACATCCGAAAAAAAGAAGTCTCAAAAAGGCAGGTTCGGCCAATTGGCTCTTTTGAGAGAAGTGGGGAGATACCAGACGACAAGAGCATGAAAATCAGGCACTGCCGCTAATGCAGGACCGCATCATGGTCTAGAACCTTACAGAAGAACTTTATCGCATCATGAGTTACATCGGCAGATGTGGAAGAAAAGGCAAGAAACTGAGGCTGTTTTGCGGCATTTTCCGCCAGCATGTGCTTGGCGCTTTTAACCCTCACCGAGGTCGGACTAAACGGATCGAGTAAAATTTTCCACCGACGACGGCAAAGACGGGGAGACTGGACTCCCTCGAGGACACCTCAACATCAAGGCAGTGCAAACTTGGCCTGTTGGCGTGAGAGGTGTCGACGCTGCATGATGGAATTCTGTGCTGTCACCATATTCGCGTCCTCCCAAAACTCACACAAAGCCACTGAAACTTGGATTATTGGCTGTCAATTGCGCCGATTAGCCTGTGAGCTCTGTTGCAAGTGAGACTCGTTGGATTCGCCATGCTGGACTGCATGGTTTCACCAAATCGCCGCATGCAGCAAGAAGAAATAATGAAAAAATCACCTCACACCTTGATTGCGAGGAAAAGTCCATTGCATCGGTCTCACGGAGTTTCTCGGTCGAGGCCACACCCCTGCAGAACCTGAAACACGGTCTGTCGTCATGACATTTTTGCTGTTTCAAATCTGACTTTTCCTATCACCTCATGAACTTGGTCAGGCCACGTATACACTTGCATAGTCGATGAGGCATTCTTGCTTTGTAACCTGAACCTGGTTTCAGACACGCAAGAGGTTTCTTACGATTGTAGTTCATCGTGGGTGCACACGAGGTGAGCAGTTTGGAGAAGCGCTACACTACTCGTGGGAGTCGTGGACGGAGCATCTAGCTGCGGCGCCGGTGTTCTAGGCTAGTTTCCGAAGCTACCGTATCTATGTCGGTTTTTCATGATAGTGGACTCTTCGTAGGTGAAGTCTTAACAGCTGACGTGTATTTGCTTCATCTGCCTCCTCTCACCAAGTGATGGGCCTTTCCCTGCTAGTGTTGATTACGACAGATGCGAGAATACACTATGTATTGACGCAACATCTGGTATGGCTGATAACTCAAGTATCGTCATCGTGAAGGCTATCTTCCAGCTATCAAAGTGTTCAAGGGACCAAAGACGAGTCCTGTGGTGAGACTCGCGAGAGGACAAACAATAGTATGAGCGATTCCGTGGAAGATATATCTGCACTGGATAGTTTGTCTTACTATTGGTGCCTTCTTGGGATGTTGTAATCTCAAGACTACAGCCTTTCGAAGCTCATGGCTTGCTATAATGCCTCTATCATCAGCGTTGTTGTTCGTACATCTCCTGTGAGTGTGCTCCCGTTATCTGCGCTGGACCTTTTGAGCTTACAACCTTTGTCTGTCCTTGAGTCTTCTCGACGTTTGTTGTTGGCATGGCATGACTTCTGTTCTCGTGTTTCTTCAGTTTTCATGACTCTATTCTTCAATCCTAATCCTCATGACCTTCATCAACTCCAAACAACAACAGTCCCATCACCACTCGCACTAGCCCACTGATCACCCTTCTTTCTAGCAGCAACAGCACTAACAACCTTCCGACTACTCCTCATACCCGCCAGATCCTCCGCCACATAGTGATCCAATCGTCCCGCGACCTGCCCACTAAGCACATCCCAAGCATACACACGCCCATCCTCCGACCCACCCAAAACAATCCCATCATTCGCCATCAACGTAGATCGAATCCGATACGTCGAGTTCACAAGCCCTTTATCCTCATAACTCTGCAAACACTTCCCATTCGCTCTATCCATCAACCTCAACACCGAATCCGACGTCGACACCAGCACCGAATCCCCTTGCACCGTCGCCGTCAACGACGTCACAGGCTCGCCAAGAACATCCACAAAACACCGCCCCATCCGCAAATCATACGTCCGCACCCTTCCATCTACGCTCCCCGCGATAACCTCCGCCCCAATACACACCAAACTCGTCACGCTATCCCGCGCTTCCTGCAACACCATCAGTGGCTTGTGGCTCTGGCTCTTGACGTCCCACAGTCTAACCGTGGCGTCGAAACTGCCGCTGATGAGGATGGAGTCGTCTTGGGCACCGAATATGGCGCATTCGACGCGCCCGGAATGCCCTGAGTAGCGCTTGAGTGTTTGTGCGGTCGAGACGTCCCAGAGGAAGACGGTTTTGTCGCCGCCGGAGGAGACGAATCGTGCGTTGTCGGACGAGACGGCGATGGAGAGGACTTCGTAGCCGTGTACGCCTGTGTAGCTTTGGATGGGCGTTGTGGATGTGGGTATTGGTTTGGATGTGGGATGGGAGGTGATGGAGGTGGTGTAGGATGGTGGGGCGACGGTTTTGGAGGGGTTCCAGAGGTTGATAGTGCGGTCGGAGGAGCCGCTTAGGAGGTACTGCCCGGCGCCGGAGGAGTAGGTTAGGGCGTGGATTGGTCCTGGTGAGGTGAAAGTGTTAGTGGGAGGGGATGGAAGGGAGATGTGGTTGTGATAGGAGTATTAGTACCATTGTGGCCGCAAAGGCGAGCGAGCTGCTGGTTGGGCAGCTTGCTTGTGGTCATCGAGGAAGCTTATGCATGCCGAAAATTGCCATGGATGATTGAGATTGTCGAGGGTATACGAGCGAGCTTTGTTGTTTCGAAGCTTCTTTACACATATTTTGGCACGTGATGCGGAAGCTTCTTCCGGACAAGATCGACAAGAGCCTACCCGTCACGTCTCAGAAACCGCCATGTGTTTCAGACTACTCCGGAAATCAAAGTACCACTGCTGTCTGGCAGCGCTACTCTGGGCACATCGACTTCACCACGGGAACGCATAGTCATGAGCCTTCCGTGGATTGTGGCACGGATACGTGCAAACCTGCACAATCAGATATCCACCTTCTTTTGCCGCACTTCCTGCAGCATATTATCAAGGACTGGTCCTCATGTTAGGTTATGTGAGTGTTATGGGACGGTGAACTAGATGGGGGCTACTCTTAGTGTGTCCAACGTACTTGAGAGGCCTAAATCTACCTCTTCCCCTGTACTCTCTGAGACATGTCGTACAAGCGCCGCAGTTGTGGTGGCAGGGCTACATGCATGCATTAGCGTGTGACAAGGACACCAAACCTGGAGAATTGGAAGTCCAAGTATGATGTCGTTGTATGACCTAAAGACTATAGTGATCAAGGGAGCTTTACTGGATGTTCAAGAAGATATTTCTAAAACCCACAAACCTGCCTGGCCTCTGTCCAGCGCGAGATTAGGTAGGAGTGATAGACGTGCTTATTTACCCCGCCATATGTTTGCTATCCTCGCTCGTTTGCTGTTGCACAAACACGACATTCTCGCGAAGCTAATCACCTTGCACAAACATCTCCTTCTTCCTTCCTCAAAAACTGTTTTCCTTCCTCTTTGTGATGGACATCAACCTATATCGTAGCCCCAAAAAGTCCACATCACCTGTTCGCTCTCATCTCGCTGACCTGTTCGAGTCGCCTTCACCTCAATCTTCGCCTAGCACTTGGTGGCCTGGCAAGTCTCTCGTTCCAAGTAGTTCACGACTCAGCAAGGAAATGGAGAGAGACATGGATCCAGACATGCCAGCTTCATCAACCCAAACAGATTCACACACGCTAGCTTTAACAACCCACATGGATCCAGACGCGAAAGCTCCAACAACCCCTTCTCGTCTCTTGATGCTACCACTCTCTTCATCGCCCTTGGATGCAAGCACCGACCCAACCAAATCAGAGATCCACGACTGCGCGCTCGACGAAGGTCATCACACGGCCAACAGCTCGCCTTTCGACAGTGATCCAGAAGACGACACATCAAAGACAGGTTTGGAGAGTCCTTGCAGTCGCAAGCTTACCTCGCTTCTTTCACCCGTCATGGAACAACCTGAAGAGCTCTTCAGCGAGAATGCAAAGTCAACTTCAGCTGTCGACGATGTCACAGATTCCGCTCACACAGTTGATGAAAAGGCATCTATGGAGTCTGATCTCATTCAGCTTGAGAACGAGATTGCCGCCAACACCGACCAAGAAGATGAGCACGAAATGGCCTCAGAAAACGCTTCACCTGAGAACTCGTCTCTTCTTGATGACAACAGCGTTATCACCACTATCGGACACGATCAGCTCCAACCACTCGTACCTTCACCGAAACAGGAAGAGCCTGACTTGATAGATTTCACTACTCCTGGCGTCACAGTCACCGAGGAAGAGATGGAAGCTGGTTCTGAATTGGAGGAAGGAGCTCAGAATGCCAGCATGGAACCCAAGTTGCTAGAAAGTAACGACGAGGAAGACACTGGCATTGCAGAAGACAAAGAAGAGTCAGAAGCTGCACAAGAACTCATCGACCAACCTACCCACGAAGCTTATGGCGATACGAGTGAGCTCGCAGTCATTATGGAAGAGGAAGAAGAGGTTCTACGCCCAGCTCATCCTTCATATGCCAATCTTGCAGCTTTGCAGCTTGAGAAAATCAGAACTGAGCAGCTCCGACAATACCAAGAACGTCAATATAGCGAAGTCGCACCTCTTGCCAAGAGCAACAGCCACGAAAGCCACAAAGAAGAAGAGCAAGTCGATTCTGCGGTTGGTGACGACAGATCTCACGTTAGTTTCGAAGAAGACGCGGACACTTCAAAGGCTCTGGACGCTATTGCATCACACCAATTTTTGCTTCTTTCGGTCAAGGACAAACAATATCTACTTGGAGGAAATCAATCTCTTCACCTTGAAGAGGGTGAATACTCTGAGCACGAGGATCTTAAGACTTGTCTAGCCGCAATCGCCGCACCAACCAAGGAAGGTGAAGGTACTACTAATGCCAATATCGACTCCAGTGGAAAGTCACAAGATTCTGAGGAGGATGCATTGCGCAATCGGAGCGATTCTCTTCAATCTGGTGAACTTCCAACTCAGGAACACTTGAAGAAGTACCTCGCGACTATGAAGATTCCTGTCGAGATCGGTGCAGAGGCTACTTGTCATGATGACTTTGTTTACAAGTCTATTACTGACTACGAACACCACGACATGAACAACGATTCCACAAACAACGAGGAGACCACAAACACTGATACTCGTGAACGACAACTATCGGTTATACTGCCGCCTACCGAGCTACGCTTCACAGCAGAGTCCGCGATGACACCTCGTGATAAGTCCTGGTATATCAGATCACCCACAGAAGAAGAACAACGTCAAGGTCTGAATCTTCCCACCATGCCAGTGCCAACGCACGACGACCAGCAACGTGCTTCAGCTCAGGATGTGGAGGAGGTGAAGACTACTACGCAAGATTACCAACCCGAGGCTGCCATGTCAACCAACATGGCCTTGCCGACTCTCGATTTACCACCAGTGACACCTGCACAAAAAGGTTCGCAGTCTATCTTCAGAAAGTACGGGTTTGGTGGCATTGATGAGCAACGGATCGAAGAGGAGCGCATCGCAGAGCAACTTCAACGTCTTAAATGGAAGGCTGAACGCAAATACTTTGCAGGCAAGGGAGGATCTTCTGATCATGGCCATCATGACGTTCAACAAGAGTCCATAGATACGGCCAAAATCCAAACTGAGTCTACTCGAGAAGTCAAGGCTTTCAAAGCAACTCCCGTCTCCTGCTGGATGGTGGGAAATCACCCTCACTCCTGCTTGGATGCCGTCAGCAGATATCCTCAAACCATCAACCTCAGTGAGCCCAACGAGGAGTTCCAAAAACTCTCTCAAGAGCCCTCGCGGTGATCGTCGCTGGAAGAACAACAAGTCAAGGCGCCAGAATCGTCCTTACCAACGTCCTCCTCCAACTGGAAACCTTTCAACCGAGAAGAGAGCGGTAGTCAGTGCTTGGGCCAACTTTTCAGCCAGTGTGGAGTCTGCCGAAACAAGCGCTTTCTTAGCCGCTCAAGGAGAACTCGCAAACAACCGCGCGGCTACGGGAGGAGATGTCGAAGAATACAAATCAGTGTACCACGAGACTTTCAAACAGACTGCTGCTGGAGAAAAGCCTGGCGAAAGGCGTGTCGTTGCTGTTTCGAGAAGCACTCACACTTCTGATTCGACTCAGCCAAGAGAAAATAACAACGAAAAAATGGCTACTACGACCGTCATTGAGCAACCCAAAGTACTTCCTGTAGTCCTACCTCCTGCTTACGTTCCTGTCTTGCCCGAAGGAGAGTATGATCCTTGGCCAACCGGTCTTCTGGAAGCAGTGCTTGCGCGTGTGTCATTCGTTTCACCTACCAGGTCTACCTTTGAAGGTCCATCCGCTTCAGCTTCGCCAAGTCCTATTCGACAACTTCATCCCAAGGAGAATACTCCATTCAGCCCAGCTGTACTACAAAGCTCCTCGCAGCCTACTTCACCCTCTCCTTCATCCTTCCGTCATCGTCGTTCCACTCCGCCCAAGGAGCTGCATTCCAATGAAAGTACTCATCGTGCTGATATCGACGATGAAGAGGAACAAGACAACAACGAGGATTGGTCAGCTGTAGCGACTGTGTCCACACCTGAGGACAGTGACTACGACGGCGAAGACGATGAGCCTCTCCTTTTCGACCATTCCGAATCGTCCTTGGAGGTCAAGAAGCGTTCTACCAAGAAAACTGCTGGTAGCGCTACCAGAACCTTCACAAAGTACGCTATCTGCCTTGGTGTTGTGGGACTGCTTATCTGGCTTGGATTGAGCGGGAGTGCTAGGAGTGCTCTGGAACATACCAGAGGCTATGAGATCAAATATGAAGACGGGAAGCCTAAGGTGATGTGGAAATTTGGTGTTCATGATCGAATGAAGATGAAGATGTATGATTATGAGGACTGATGAACATGATCAGGCAACAGACGGATGCGCTTGATGAAGAGATGATGAATAGAAGTGTTGTGCGGGCATTAAAGATGATCGTTGAATGAGCACGAAAACGCTCCTTCTTCACAAATGATGCGAATACGCATGAAAGCATGCAGAGTGCTTTTCTTTTTTATGGAAGATATGATGTTGCATGTGCATGAAATCATGCCAGCGCTTTCTCTGGGACGAGAAGCTATGGGAGATGTCTCTTTGGGGTCGGAAGTCCGATGCCAATGCATTTGGTACTTCTCTTGATGAGGAGAAGATGATTAGAAGGTAGTGTCTATAGACAACCTGCCAATGCATAAAGAATTTCCACATCACAGACCAATCAACACCCCCGACTCTTCCAGCTCAACGTCCAATCCTCCACCCAAGCACCCTTCCTCGTAACACTCTGCAAACCAACCACACTCAGAACCTCCCTCTTGCCATCCCATCGCACGTCCACCTCCCTCTCAACATCCTTGCCATCCCACATCAGCTCACAAACCCTCTCCTTGACCCCCATAACCGTCACATTCCCCAACGCATTCCCATCCATCCATGCTCCCACCCCCTTCGTCCTCAAACTCGCAATACCCCACTCCTCGTTCATCTCAAGCAGCACACTCCTAAACTGCTCACCCACATTCAAACTAACGCCGTCATCCACATACACCTCTCCTTGTGCCTCACCACCGCCATCAAGCGCAACAAGCACCTTCCACTCGCCCTCCCTACTCTCAGCGATCGTATACCCCGGCTCCTGCCCCACAACCACAGATCCACCTCTCACAAACACAGGAATATGTCCTAGCGGCGCCTGAATGGTTACGTTCTCGCTGGAGCCGACTACGTTCGCCAAAGCGCCCGTGTACCAATCATACCAGCGCGTTCGCGTGTTCCAGCCGGGGAAGACGCCGTCGACGCTCGATGCTTGCGGCGTCAGCACCGGGGTGACTAAGATCGACGGACCAAGGAGGAATTGGCGGTCAGCAGAAAGTAGAGAAGGGCCATCGAGAGGGAACTCCCACGCCATGGCGCGCATGACCGTGGTCCCTGTTGTGGAGGCGAGGTGGGTTAGCGTGTAGATGTATGGGAGGAGGGTGTAACGGATTTGAGTTGCGGTGCGGGTTGCGGCGGCTACAGAAGACCATAGATAGGGCTCTTGTGGATTGGAGTCGATGGCTGCGTGGTTGCGGTAGAAGGGGAAGAAAGCAGCGAGTTGCATCCATCTGTTGCAGAGTTCTTCGTCGCTGTTTCCCGCGAAGCCGCAAGCGTCGGCGCCGGTAGTTACGATGCCGTAGAGGGACATGGAGAGGGATTGGGGAATGCTCCAGTACATGTATGCCCTACGATATTTGTTAGTCATGCAGCTTACAGGGCTCCAAAAGGGTTTTGTTATATACCACTTGCTGAAATTGTCCCCTCCCCAGTGACCTGCCATCGAGCCAGAGCCAGCAAAGTTCGATCTTCCGATGATGAATGGTCGCCTCTTGGGGAAGATATTTAACAGAGCGTTGTAAGTGGCGTTTATGATCTCGTAGCTATCATGCTATCAGCATTATGATCGGTATGCCATCTGTTTCTTATCTTACCCGAATAGATTATGAATTTCATATTCGCTGGCGCCGTCGTGATGTGTTGCATTAGGAGCGACTGCGTGTTTCGATAGTGCTCCGCGCACGTTGTTCATTGCGTATGGTGGCGCGTTTAGGTTGCGCACACCAGGAGTCACCTTTGTACGCAGTGTAGTCGTTGGGGATGAGCTGGTAACGACCGGTCGTGCCAGATCTACTTCCTGACTATGTTCTCTTGCTACTTGCGCGGCAGCAGATTTGGCAGCAGCGGCTTCAGTAGCGTTTGTGACCTCGAAGCCTTCTGGGTAGTCGTAGCTGACTCCACCTGCGGTATTTGTTTAGTTGGGAGACGCAGGTCTGAGGTTGTGGCCGTACTTACCAAGAAGGAATGGCGGATTAACAGGGTTCTCAGTAACATGACCCGTGCCGCAACTACCTGCACAGAAAGAGGACACCTCACTCATGTCCACCCAAATGCCATCGAAGGCAATCTTGGAATACCAGTTCTTCAATTCATATGTCCACCACGATTGAGCAGCTTCTGCATGCCAGTCAGGGAAGACAGTATAGCCAGGCCAAACAGCGCCAATATACTGTGATCCATCAGGATTCATCATGAACACGTTTGAGTCATTACCACGAGTATATGTAGGATATGCATCGGAAGCGTTTTCCGGATTGGGGATATAGATAGCAGAGTCGACAATGGGTACGAAATGCTGACCGTTCTTGCGCAGGCGATCCAAGAACCTTTCTCCTTCATCGTAGCCGAAAGTGTTTTGGTCATTCTCGAAATTGCGGTACTGGTTCATGTAGTCGATATCTAGCCAAATTGTTTCCAGGGGTAAGTCAAACTTGCGGAAGTTGTCGACTACATCTTGTAGCTGACTCCAATTTGAGTAGCCCCACCGGCATTGGTGGTAGCCCAGTGTCCA